>ERZ1034842.116-NODE-116-length-42193-cov-26.545992_pt1 | contig 42193 bp, 39 predicted proteins | sample MGYA00520634_ERZ1034842 | MGnify/ENA primary metagenome ERZ1034842 (study PRJEB33766, sample SAMN09781734) | gut metagenome | biome: gut microbiome | host: Homo sapiens | place: Madagascar | study: EMG produced TPA metagenomics assembly of the PRJNA485056 data... | reverse complement strand
CTTCTCTTTTAAGAAAAGCGCCTTATCCCGCAAGGGGTAGGGCGCTTTTGCTATTTGTTTCGTGATTTGTGATAGGGGATATGGAGATAGTAGGGACGCACACTATGCGTTCGCAAAGCGAGTGACAACGCAAATCCGCGGGTGAACAATGTTCGTCCCGACGATGTGCAATTACGAAAAATGACATCTATTTTACCGTGAATCTCTTTACAATATAAAATTGTCGATTTATAATAATGGCAATGTACGTGCTGCATAATTTCTCCGAGTTTCACATTTTTGGGCTGCCTAGGTATCTGGAATCTGCCTGGCTTTCAAATGTGGGCAGGGCTTTGCTTTGCCAAAATGGAGGAATACGACGATGATTCGTAATACGGCCGTTACTGTATGTGGCCCGCTAAATGTAAACAAATTGGGCGTTACCTATGTGCATGAGCACCTGATGGTAAAACCCCAGCTGCCGGATGAGTATTATATCCCTTATACGCTGGATGACGAGGCGGCTTCGACGGAGGAGACCCGCAGTTTTTCCGCGGCCGGGGGTGAGACCCTGGTGGAGATGACGCCGATCAACTACGGCCGCAACGTAAAGGCCTATCAGCGCATTGCGCAGGCTACCGGTGTGCATGTCATCTGCTGTACAGGCTTCCACAAGCAGCTGTTTATGCCGCCCTGGTTTGGCGATAAAACCGACGGTGAGCTGTATGATATTCTGATGAACGAAGTGACGAATGGCCTGGATGACACTGAGATCCACCCGGGTGTTATCAAGCTGGGCACCAGCTTTGAGGAAGTGACCGCCGCCGAAAAGCGCTCCATCGAGGCAGTGGCCCGCGTACACCGCGACACGGGCATCCCCATCAGCACCCACTGCGACAAGGGCACAATGGGCATGGACCAGCTGCGCCTGCTGGAAAAACACGGTGTCGATCCGAAGAATGTGCTGCTGTGCCACATTGACAGCAAGATGGATACGGACTATACCATCCGGCTTTGCCGCGAGGGCGCTACCATTTGCCTGGACCATGTTGGCCGAGAACTGCAGGATCACGATTCCTATCGCGTGCGGATGGTCACGGCGCTGGTGGAGGCCGGCTGCGTAGACCACGTGACCCTGGCCGGCGATATGGGCAAAAAGAACTATCTGCCTGCCTACGGCGGTAAGCCCGGCTTCGCCTATATCCTGACCGACCTGAAGGCGGAACTGCTGCCTTACATCGGCGAAGAAAACTTCCACAAAATGATGGTAGAGAACCCCAAACGAATTTTCGCCTGGAAATATAACGACTAACATAGAAAAAGGAGGGGCAGCAATGGCCACTCTGACTGAACTGATCCGACAGGAAGACCCCAAACGCCCCTATACCGATGAACAACTGGCCCAGATGTTGCAGCTGCGCCGCGAACAGGTAGTGGAACTGCGGCGGATCAACGGCATTCCTAACTCCTGGATGCGGCTGCGCCCGGCGCTGGTGGTAGAGATGCAGAAACTTCTGGAGCAGGAGCCGGGACTTTCGGATCGGTCGCTGACCCTGCGGCTGAACGCGATGGGCTACAATGTCTCGCGCTATCTGGTAAAGGAACTGCACAGCAATTTGCCAGAAAAAGAAGCCGAGCCGCAGCCTGAACCGGCCGTAGAAATCACCACGCAAGAGGAGACCGAGGGCACCAACGTGTTTGCCGGGATGATCGGCTACGACGGCGGCCTGAAAGCGCAGATCCATCAGGCGAAGGCGGCGGTATCTTATCCGCCCAACGGCCTGCACACACTCATTATTGGTCCGTCTGGTTCCGGTAAAACGTTTCTGGCAGAGAATATGTACCACTATGCGGTGCAGCAGGGCCTGCTGGCGCCGGATGCCCCCTTTGTCTCCTTCAACTGCGCCGATTACGCCGACAACCCGCAGCTGCTGAACAGCCAGTTGTTTGGCTATGTGCGCGGCGCGTTCAGCGGCGCCAACGCCACCAAGGACGGCCTGGTGCAGAAGGCAGACGGCGGCATCCTGTTTTTGGATGAGATCCACCGTCTGTCCGGGGAAGGGCAGGAAATGCTTTTCTACCTGCTGGACAAGGGCAGCTACCGCCGACTTGGCGATTCCGGCCCGGCACGCAAGGTCAATGTGCGACTGATCGCCGCTACCACCTCTTCGCCGGAGTCGGCCCTGCTGCTGACGTTCCGCCGCCGTATCCCCATCGTCATCTCGATGCCCGGCATCGCTGACCGCCCGATGGCGGAGCGGTTTGCCGTGCTGCAAAGCATCTTTGCGGGAGAGTACAAGAAGATCGACCGCAAGCTGGTGGTGGAGCGGGAGGCCGTGCGCATCTTATTGCAATATGATTGTCCCGGCAACATCGGCCAGATGCAGAGCGACATCCAGGTCTGCTGCGCCAACGCGTTTTTGGAGAGCGTCTCCAAGCAGGAAGACACCGTTTACATCCGTGCCGAACTGGTGCAGCAGTTGATCTCGGCGGGCAGCCTGACCCGTTCGCTGGAAGTGGAAAGCTATTATGATCGGCAGCTGGTCTTCCCGCAGGTGGAGGACGACGCCAGTCAAACGCTGGATAAAATGTACTACCGACTGAAAGAAATTGCAGAGGAAGACTGCACGCCTGAAGCGCGGATGAAAGCCCTGCAGACCGTACTGCTGGGCCGCGTGCTGCCGCAGAACAACCTGCACAATAACAACACGGCGAAATCGCTGGAGCAGGAGCGGCAGGAAGTGCGCAAGGTCGTGCTGGCTGTGCTGGCCGAGATGCGGGACAGCCTGAATTCCTGCCGCAAGGATTTTGAGGACGCGTTAGTGCTCAGCCTGACCACGGATGTGCCCCAAAACGCCAACGGTGCACAGATTTCACTGGCGGAAAAGTACCCGGCTGAGATGGAGCTGGCCCAACAGTTTATTGACCGTTTCCGCGCCAAGCGGCCCTGCAATATAAGCGACTACAAGCGGCAGATGCTCACCCTGTGCCTGGTGGCATTCTCGGCCCGCAAGATGGAGCGGCGCATCCGCATCATACTGATGGCTCACGGCCAGGTCGGCCCGGCCATGGCTGAAGTCGTGAACCATGTGCTGCAGGACGACAACGCCATCGGCTTCTCCATGGGCTGGGACGAGCCCAACGAGCAGGTGTTGGAGCGCGCCATCCGTCTGGTCCAACAGGTGGATGAGGGGCTGGGCTGCCTGCTGCTGGTGGATATGGGTTCGCTGGCGTCCTTTGCGCCGGAGATTTCCTTGCGCACCGGTGTCAGCGTGCGGTGCGTGGCCCGCGTGGATACGCTGATGGCGCTGGACGCCGTGAACCGGGCCAGCTTCCGGGATAAATGCACGCTGGATGAACTAGCGGATGCGCTGGAAATCGGCCGTCTGCACGCCGGATTCTCCGATCTGGAGCAGCGTACCGGTAAGCCGTCTGCGATCCTGACGGTCTGCATCACCGGCGAGGGTTACGCCCGCCGCATAGAGAGCTTCTTGAAAGCCACCGTGGTGGAGTGCAGCGACATCAAAATTGTGGATGTGGGCCTGCTGAACCGCGATGCTATGCTGGCCCGCGTGGAAGAACTGCGCCGGGACTACGACATCGTGGCCGCGGTAGGCACCATCAACCCGGAACTGCCGGGCATTCCGTTTTTGCCGATGAACTACATCTTCTCTGGCCGCGGCTCGATGGCGCTGACAAACCTGCTGGAGGCCCACTGCCAGCACAACAGCGGCATCGGCGATCTGCTGGACCCGCAGCTGATCCTTTGCGATGCGGATTTCCAGGACAAGAACGATGCGCTGGACACCATGTGCACGATGCTGATGGAGAAAGGCTGCGTCAAGCCGGAATTTTTGCTGAGCGTCTACAAGCGGGAGAACTTAGGCGTAACCTGCCTGCCGGGGCATATTGCCATCCCCCACGGCGAGCCTGCCTACGTCACAAAACCTGCCATCTGCGTCGCCAAAATCTGCCATCCGTTGGACTGGGCGGGCGGATTTGTGGCTGAAATTGTTTTTTTGTTTGCGTTGGACGAAAAATGCCAGGGATTTGTGCAAAATTTCTGCGATATTATTAAAGACGAAAATAACGTAAAGAAGTTATTATCTGCAAAAAATGCCAAGGAGATCTACGATTTCCTAAAATAGGATCAAATTCTGCCAGAAAGTTGGCACGTAACTTGCTACATATATGGGTGTAAGGGTTCCAGATCCCTTGCACCCATATTTTTGTATTGGAGCAAATGCAGCACTACGGTACAAGAGAAAAGGAGGTGAACTACACAGATGGCTATGCGAGATATTCTTTTTCCTGAATGTGTGATTACACACATGAAAGCAAAAAGTAAAGAGGATGCTCTGCACCAGCTGTATGAAGTTCTTTTGAAAAACGGGAAGGTAAAGACCAGCTTTTACGATGCTGTCTTGGAGCGTGAGCGCGATTACCCCACCGGCCTTGAACTGGAAGAGTACAATGCAGCAATTCCTCATGTGGTCCCGGCTCATGTTGAACATTCTGCCATGGGCATTGCGGTCCTGGATACGCCCGTTACGTTCCAGCGCATGGATGACGATGAAGCCACGGTGGACGTCAATGTGATCTTCAACATTGCATTGGATGTTAACGGCAAGCAGATCGACATCCTGCAGGAGATCATGGCGATCCTGGCGGACAAGGACGTGATGGGGCAGTTGGTCAAGGCCGACACCCCGCAAGATGTTATGAACATTTTAAAGAAAGAAGGATGATTTCTTATGAAAAAGATTATGGTTTGCTGTGGTTCTTCCATGATCACCTCTACCATCGCTATTAACAAGCTGAAGACCGCTATGGCCAACGCTGGCATTGATGTCAAGTTCATTCAGTGCAAGTTCGCCGAGGTCCAGGGCAAAGTCAAGGTCGAGCGCCCCGACGTTATCGTGCCCACCGGCGCACTGAAGGACAGCCTGACCGATTCCGTTCCCGTTGTGCGCGGCACCTGCTTCGTGACCGGCGTTGGCGAGAAAGAGGCCATCGACGAGATCATCAAGATCTTGCGCGGCTGATTGCAGAAAGAAATAGGAAAGCGCGGCGGTACCACTGCCCCTGAAATGGCCGCTGCAAAATTATAAAACCGGAGGAGTTATAAAATGCAAGTTGTTATTGACGCCTTGAACTGGATCTGCGGTTTGGGTCCCATGTGCATGATGCCCATCATCATGTTCGTTATCGGTATTTGTCTGCGTGTTAAGATCGGCACCCTGCTGAAGTGCTGCATCACCACCGGTGTTGGCTTCTGTGGTGTCAACCTGGTCATCAACACCTTTGTTGCACAGGTTGGCCCCAGCGTGCAGAACATGGTCGCCCGCTTTGGCCTGCATACCGACATCATGGATGTGGGTTGGCCTGCCCGTGCCGCCGCTACCTGGGCTTACCCCTTGGCCGCTGTGGTCGTCTTCGTCGTCCTGGGCATCAACATCCTGATGCTGGTTCTGAAGGCTACCAACTGCGTCATGGTCGACTTCTGGAGCTACAACCACTTCATCTTCTGCGCTGCTATCTGCTATTATGCTTCCGGCAGCGCCATCATCGGCCTGATCTGCGGTGCTATCTGCGCTATCGTTACCTTCAAGCTGGCCGACTGGACCCAGCCTGTCGTTGAGGAAGAGTTCGGCCTGCCCGGCGTTTCCTTCCCCACCTCCAACAGCATCAGCTGGGCACCTCTGGCTTACCTGCTGAACAAAGTTTACGACCACATCCCCGGCCTGAACAAGCTGAAGGCTGACCCCGAGAGCATCCAGAAAAAGTTCGGCGTCCTCGGCGAGCCTCTGATGATCGGCACTATCCTGGGCGCTGTGTTCGGCATCCTGGGCGGCAACGATGTTGCCGGCGTTATGACCGTTGCTATGTACACCGCTGCTACCATGGTCCTGACCCCGAAGATGATGCAGGTCCTGATGGAAGGCCTGATTCCGTTTGCTGATGCCGTTAAGGATCTGCTGAATAAGAAGTTCAGCGGCAATAAGTTCCACATCGGTATCGATGCTGCCCTGACCATCGCTAACCCCAGCTGCATCGCCGTTGGCATCCTGATGGTCCCCACCACCATCATCCTGGCCATGGTCCTGCCCTTCAACCGTCTGCTGCCCATCTCTGATATTGCTTACCAGGCCATGTGGCTGTCCGCTTACCCGGTCGCATTCAGCAAGGGCAATGTTGTCCGCAGCTATATTTCTTGCGTGATCTTCACCATCATCATGCTGTTCATCGCTACCTCTCTGGCTCCTGTCCACACCGCACTGGCTGTGGCTGGCGGCTATGACCTGGCCGGTGCCGCTCTCGTCTCCACTGAGGATGCCGGTACCCACCTGCTCTCCTACCTGCTGAGTGTTGTTGCAGGTCTGTTCCACTAAGCAATTCCGCTAACGAATTCCAAGATAGTGCAAAGGGCAGTTTTGTAGGCCGTGAAACGTCTGCGGCTGCCCCTTTGCACTGTATGTTAGGAGGTTTCCCAATGAAAATTTCCGGTATTACCGTATATGAGGTCAAACCCCGCTGGATCTTTGTTAAGATCACCACCGATGAAGGCATCGAGGGCTGGGGAGAGATGATCTCCGGCACCAAGACCGAAACCGTCGTGGCCGGTGCCAAGGAAATGGGCGAGTATCTGCTTGGCCGTGACCCGTTCGAGATCGAGCGCCTGTGGCAGGAGATGTACAAGTCCTTCTTCCGCGGCGGCCCTATCAACGGCACCATCGTCTCCGGCATGGAGATGGCCCTGTGGGACATCAAGGGCAAGGCTTTTGGCGTGCCCGTGTATGAGTTCCTGGGCGGCAAGGCCCGCGACCGCATCAAGGTCTACTCCTGGATCGGAGGCGACCGTCCCGACGACGTGGCCAAGGCCGCGCTGGAGCGCCGTGCCATGGGTTTTGACGCTGTCAAAATGAACGCTACCGAGGAGCTGCACTACATCGACTCCTTTGCCAAGATCCAGGCCGTTGTGGACCGCGTTGCCTCCATCCGCGAGGCCTGTGGCAATGATTTCGGCATCGCTGTCGACTTCCACGGCCGTGTGCATAAGCCGATGGCCAAGGTGCTGGCCCATGAACTGGAGCCTTACAAGCTGATGTTCATGGAGGAAGTTGTCCTGCCCGAGAACGAGGAAGGCTTCCGAGAGGTCGCCAACCAGGTCTCCACCCCGCTGGCTACCGGCGAGCGCCTGGTCAGCCGCTGGCAGTACAAGAACCTTTTCCGTGAGGGTGCCATCGACATCATCCAGCCTGACGTTGCCCTGGTTGGCGGCATCCTGGAGACCAAAAAGATCGTCGCCATGGCTGAGGCCTTTGATATGGCTGCCGCGCCCCACGCCCCCTACGGCCCCATTGCGCTGGCCGCTACATTGCAGGTGGATGTCTGCTCTCCCAACGTCTTTATCCAGGAGCAGAGCTTGGGCATCCACTACAATAAGGGCTTTGACCTGCTGGACTTCGTCAAGAATAAGGACATCTTCCAGTACAAGGATGGCTATGTGGATGTACCCACCAAGCCCGGCCTGGGTCTGGAGATCGACGAGGACCTCGTCAAGGAAGTTTCCGCCGAGGGCCTGCATTGGACCAACCCCAAGTGGCGTAACTACGATGGCACCATGGCCGAGTGGTAAGCAGACCGGAAAGGAAATACCATTATGGATATGTATGCAATTACCGCAGAGCACCCGCTGCTGGGCATCCTGCGCAATGTCCCGCTGGAAAAAACCATCGACTATGCCGATGCCGCTGTGCGCGGCGGCGTAGCGTTCTTTGAGGTGGCCCTCAACAGCCCCCACGCGCTGGAGCAGATCACCATGCTGCGCAAGCACTTTGGTGACCGCTGCCTGGTAGGCGGCGGCACGGCCATCACCACCGAGCGCTGCCGCACCGCAGTGGACGCCGGTGCCCAGTTCCTGCTGACCCCCGGCACCCCTGTGGACGTGCTGGAGTACTGCGCCAAGAACGATATTGCCCTGCTGCCCGGCGTGCTGACCCCCACCGATGTGGCCGTCAGCCTGGAGTATGGCTTTAAGACCATGAAGCTTTTCCCCGCTGGCAGCATGCCGATGAGCTATCTGAAGGACCTGAAGGGTCCCTTCGACGATACCCACTACATGGCCATTGGCGGTGTGAACCCGCAGAATATCCGCCAGTTCTTTGACGCCGGCTACCTGAGCGTAGGTCTGGCCAGCAGCCTGATGCCCAAGGACGCCGTGGCTGCCAACGACTGGGAGACATGCGAGGCCTATGTCCGTGACCTGGTCAGCCGCATCAGCCGCAACTGATTTGCCATTACCGTAAAAGCATCCTTCATAAAAATCGCCGATCGGAACCTATGAGGCTCTGATCGGCGATTCTTTTGTAAGTATTTAGTCAAAGCTGGCGGTCACTGCTTGCGCTCAAACGCGCCGGGGATGCCCAGCAGCAGCCGATACTTGGCCACGGTGCGCCGGGTGGTGGTAATGCCCTGGGCCGTCAGCTGATCCGCCAGCTGTGCGTCAGAGAGAGGATGGACGGGATCTTCCTCCTGCAGCAGTTTATGCAGGGCGGCCAGAACCTCGCTGCGGCTGTCCGGTGCAGCGTCCCCGCTGCGGTTGCCTGCCCTCGTCAGGAAGTAGGAGAGGGGATAGACCTTGGTGGGTGTTTTGACATATTTGCCCTTGATGGCACGGCTGACGGTGGACGGGTTGACGCCCATCTGCTCGGCCAGCATATCAGCCGTCAGGGTGTGCAGGGGCTGGCCTTCGGCTAAAAAGGCAAGCTGGGTGTTCAAGATCAGCTGACCAAGCTGCTGCAGGGTGCTGCGGCGCTTCTCCACACACTGCACGATGTAGTCCGCGTGGCGGTGCTGCTCCTGCAAATAGGTGCGCAGCTCCGGCGCTGCGTCCGTGCCGGACAGGTCGTAGTAGCTGCTGTAGGGCACGCCGCTGCTCCAGCGGTCCTGCACGCGCACGCCCCACTGGCCGTCTTTGCAATAGAACTCCAAATCTGGCACAATGAAACCAGCGCTCTCACCGCCGCCAAAGGCTGCCGTCGGGTACGGCTCCAGCGTGCGGATCAGTGAGACATAGTGCTGCACTTCTTCCATCGTCAGGCCGTAGGCCCGCATGATGGTGCGGTAGCGCTTGGCGGCTACATCCTCCAGATGATCGAACAGGATGCCCAGCAGCGTCGGGTCTGTCATTCCCTTGTGGAATGCCTGCAGCACCAGACTTTCCGATGTCGTGGCCGCGCCCACACCGGCAGGCTCCATCTGGTGCAGCCAGGACAGACAGCGCTCGACCACATACAAGGGTGCAGCCAAAATCTCAGCCACCTCTTCCACGGTTTCGGGCAGCAGGCCGGTGCCGGGTTCAAGGAACTCCACCATATGGTGAAAGACGCCGCGCTCGGCTTTCGTGGCATTGGCGGAGAGCTGACTCTCCAAAAACAGGTACAGGTCCTGCGCCGTTTTGTCCGGGGCGGCCCGCTCCGACAGGTCGCCCTCCTTATCCGGCGTCTGCACGCTGATGGGCCGCTCGACCGTGCCGTGGATCTTGTCCAGATCAAACAGGGGATTGTCGATCTCCTCTTTTTTCAGCATCTCGTCCAGGGCGGCACCGTCCAGGGACAGGATGTTCAAGGCTTGCAGCTGCTGCTGTGATAAGATTTGCCGCTGTTGTAATTCTTGTGTCGGCATGACAATTTTTCCTTTCTTTCAGATTTCCGGTGTGTTTGCTATCAGTATACCACAACATTGAAAAAACGACAATTATCTTATAAAATCGGGCATGCCCGGTTACGGAGGAACGCAGATGAAAACAGTACTGCCGATCGGCGAGACCATGGCCACCGAGACTCCCGGTTGACATCGAGGGCACTCCCACCCGGCACCAAATGCAAACCGCTCTGTAGGGCATCTGTAGGGCAGGGGAGAGATTTACCGCTGAGTTCGTCATTTGCAAAAGTATATAAACAAAATATCCCCCTGCTGAATTCATCGGCAGGGGGAGTTGTTTGTAATAGGGTCACACCCAGCGGCCAAAGCGGTATTGCGGCTTGGTCGGCTCGGGTGGGACAAGTTCGTTACCCAGGTAGACTTCAATGCTGTTGCGGCGCAGGCGGCGGGCAATGGGGGTTGGCAGCTTGCTGTACCCGGCTTTCAGGTTTGGCGGGCGGGCGTCGATCGAGTGGCAGTCGGTGCAAAGCAGATGCACCAGGTTCCATTCCAGCAATTTTAGCAGCCAGTGGGCCGTGCGGCCTTCCCGCACCAGGCCGCTGGCGTTGATCTGCGCCAGACAGCCCTCGCTGACCCAGTTGTACAGCAGGGTAGGGTCCTCGGTCACGAAAGGATAACGCTCCACATGGGCCAGAATCGGCGTATAGCCGCGCTGGCGCACAGCGTACAGCGTTTCGTCAATGCCTGCGGGGTGGCAGGTGGTAGGGAATTCGATAAGAATGTAGTTTGATTTGGCAAAGGCCAGCGCGCGCAAATCAAGACTGGGCAGAGCCGTTGTAAAGTACACCTCCGCCCCCAACTTGGCCGCCAGCGGCAGGCCGGTCTCTTTGGCGGCCTTGGCTACCTGTAAAAACGCGGCGCGGCGCCTTGCGGCAAAATCCTCTACCGAGATACGCTCATAATGGAAGTGTGGGGTAAATACAATGCCAGCCACACCGTCCTGGACTTCTTTGCGCAAAAGCGCCATGGATACGTCCAGATTTTTGGCACCATCATCAATGCCCGGCAAAATGTGGCAATGCAGGTCTACCAGATTTTGGCTCATTTATCACCAGTATCACGATTGTCATAGTAGCCGTAGGAGTATGCGTAGGAATACCCATCCTTACGACCGGTTTTCTTTGCGTTGTAGCCGTTCATAACGACACCCAGAATGTGTGCATTGACAGCTTCCAGGTTTTTCTTGCTCAGCTGGGCGCCCTGGATGGTGGTAACGCCGGGGCGCACGATTAGCAACACACCGTCAGATACACGGCTGATAACTGCCGCGTCCGTAACGACAGAAACAGGCGGTGTATCAATGATTACATAGTCAAAAGTGCGCTGCAGGGCGGAGAAGATCTCCTCCACAATCGGCATCGAGAGCAGCTCGGTCGGATTTGGGGGCGTAATGCCGACAGGCAGCACCATGATACCATTGTACTCTTTCATCCGCACCAGAGCACCGGCCAGGGTGGAGATGTCGCGGGAGGAAATCACGTTGCTCAGGCCAGCCTGGCTGCGGGAAATATGCATGTAGCGGGAAACCGTGCTCTTACGCATGTCGCAGTCCACCAGTACAACACGTTTGTTGGAGGCAGCCAGCGTCATAGCCAGGTTGACGGCTACGTTGCTTTTGCCCTCCTCGGGAACCGAGGAGGTGATCAGAATCGTTTTGCAGTTGCTGGTGGTGGAAAGGAACTCCAAATTGGTACGCAGGGATTTGTACGCTTCTACAAAAGAAAACGGTGCATCCTTGCCGACCAGGAACAGCTTGCGATGGGAAGCGAACTTCTTGTTTGCCTTTGCACTCATTTATTTTTGCCTCCCTCATAAACCGGGATCACGCCAACAACCGTCATATCCAGATACTTGGCGACATCCTCTTCGGTATTGATTTTGTTGTCCAGAATGACCTGCAGAAAAATCACGCCCAGGCAGAGCACCAGGCCCACCATGGCACCCAGCATCGTATTCTTTTTAATGTTGGGGGATACCGGCACGTCCGAGTAGGATGCCTGGGAAATCACCTTGACCGAGCCAGCCTCGACCGCTTCCAGAATCACATCCGGAGAAACGGCCGTGATGCCATCGCAGACCTGGCGGGCCCATTCAGGGTTGTTGCTGCGGACCGTGATCTTCATGACCTGAGTATCATCCACGGCAGAGACCGTCACGCGGCCTTTCAGATCACTGTAACTCAGGCTCAGGCCCAGGTCATCGATGACCTGCTGCAGCACGGTATCGCTTTTAATAATGATACTGTAGGTGGAAACCAGCTTGGTAGCTGAGTTGATCTGGTCGCTGGTGACGGTGGAAGTCGTGTCCTGACGGGTATTGACGATCATCAAAGCAGAGGACTCGTACTGCGGTGTAATCAGGAAATGCGTGATTGCAAAGCCGGCAATCGCGGTGGCCAGTGTGCATAAAATCAGCACAGCAATATGCTGCCGTACCGCATTCAGTACTTCCAGCAGGTCTATGGTATCGTATTCTTCGTTTTCCACGAGTGGGGTCCTCCTTAAGGTTTTTGTTTATAGTGGCGTTTTAACTGGTGGTGCGCTGTAAACATGAGGGTTAACAGGATCAGGGCAATCAGGGCATAGATGGCGGCAAAAATCCCCAGGCTGCCGAACATATTCTGCAAATAAGTCAGCACAAGGGCACGGATGGAAGCCGGTTCCAGGGAAAAGTTATCCAAACCTAAAAGCGGGTACAATACCGTTGCCCCCAAGGTGCAGAGCAAGGCACTGGCAAGGAATGTAAAAGTCAGGCAGCGCACGCCGAACCGCGACCCGCCCGCAAGGCGGATCATCAGGCACAGTGCTGCAGCACACAGCACCGCTGTGCCCACCATGCCGGGCAAAAGCAACCGCTCGATCTTCGTGATAACGGTATACAGCTGGCTCGCCAAAGGAATTGCCACGTAGTTGGCATAGTCCAGTCGGCAGGCATCGGCAACGATCTCAACAGCCGAAGAAACATCCTCGGTTACATCCTTGCCGCGGCTGGCCAAATCTGCCAGCAAAACATCGTTGATCTCACTCTTAACATTCTCGCGGGCGTTGACCGCTGTATTACCGGCATACAAATCTGTGACAGCCTGCTCCATATCGGCGTTGATCTGCTCGCGGGAAATGGTGGAGGTGATGACATCCTCCTCAAAGCCTGTGGAAGAACCGTAGCTGACAAAGTTGTCATACAGGTAACTGTAGGCATAGTCCGCAAAATGGCTGCGTGCGACCTGTTTGCGCATAAAGTTTTCACTGCAAATGGTGGTAAGCAGTGTCAGCAAAAGTGCTAATGCCGTCAGCAGCAGGGTCGAAAGCCAGGCAAGAAGCAAGGCCCAACCGGGGCTGCCACGGTGTCTCCTTTTGATTTTATCTGCCAAACGATCGCCCCCTTAGCTGTTTTTATCCAGCACGGGACCGGAGACATACTGTGCATACACAAAGAAGCGATCCGTGGTGAAGCCCAGCGCATCAAAGGGATAGCAGGTATACAGGATTAGATTCTCGTCCGTGCGGGTGAAATCATAGGCAGAAGCATCCTGATAATCCAGGATCTTCGTTTTGGTGACTTCGTAGGTATACACGCCGTAGTGGGTCGTGATGGTCACGGTAGCGCCCACCTCGGCATGCTGCAAATCGTTGAAGAATGTGTTGTTGTGGCCAGCCAGCAGGATCGTCTTACCCTCACCAGGCAGGCCCGCACCGCTGCTGTCCATGTAAGTGCCAACGCCCTGGTTTAAAATTTTGTTCGTGTCACCGTAATAGACGGGAGCGTCCACATTGGTGCCGGAAACGGTAATGGCCGCATATCGGTCCCCGACAATAGGGTAGGTGATGCTGCTGAAGGGGATGGATTTCACCGGGGTTTCCGTGGTGGCTGTACCCTGGCCATCCATCAAAGTGCCTGCTTCAGCCAGCAGATCCTGCGGCTGCGCAGACGAGGAATTATCAAAAAACCAGCCAAGCATCATTTGGTAAGGCTGCAGCAATGTAAAACTGAGCGCGGCCAGCAGCACAATTGTTGCGGCAGCCAGGCCTAAAGGAACAAGAAGGTAGGCCAAGGGACTGTTGCGGATAAAGGACTTCCTTTTACTGTGCGGCAAGTTGTGAACCCCTCCTGGAAGCAAGGCGCGACCGCATGCGGCGCCTTGTCGAAAAGTATCTATCTGGAAACAGGCACACGAAATGGAATGCCTGAAAACAAACTAAGAGAGACGGGCATTACCGAAGTTCTGCCCGTCTTCGACAAAGCAAAGCTTATCCCATACTGTGTGGCTCACATTGCCAGTGCGCTCTCCTTACGGACAGCCAAACCCAGGACACCAACAACAGACAGAACAATGGTTGCAATAACCATAGCGCTGTTGTCACCGGTAGCCTTGATGACTGCAGAAGAAGAAGCGGTGAGCGGGTTGGAAGCAGAAGCAACCGAACCATCAGTAGCCAGCTTCCACTGCGTGGTGCCAGAGACACCGTTAGCGGAAGCAGTCGGGACGACAGCAACCTCGCTGCCAGAGACAACGACGTCGATGTTCAGGCTGATGCCGGCATCGCGGAAGATACCGCCAACCTGGCTGAGGGCCGTGCTGACAGCAGTGCGGACATCGGTCTCGGTCTTAGCGTTGTTCAGTGCATTCACAGCCTGGGTCAGAGAGCTGCGCAGGGTGGCAGAATTGTCACGCAGAGCACGCAGCTGAACTTCGTTCAGACCATTCACAACACCTTCCATACCGTGGACACCGCACTGGGTCAGAAAACCGTTGACTTCCGCACGGGCGGCGCTCAGGTTATCGACATAGTCGGTAGCGAAAACGCCGGTTGCAAAGACACAAGCCATCACGACGCTGACCAGCACCGCAACGAGCTTCTTGAACTTGTTCATGATTTTTGTCCTCCTTTCTTCAAAGGTGCATTGCTGCGCAGGCAGTTATGCGCTTATAAAGCACAGTTGAAAAACTCCCCCTTATAAGTATTCTCATTTTATCATAGAACCGGATGAAATGCTATATATTTTGGCCGAAAATGTCGAAAATGGTCGTTTTACCCAAAACAACCCCATATATAGGTTGGCTTGTTTGCGTCTTGGTCATTCCAGTGGGGCACGAAAATGAAAAAGGGCTCGCACCCGTCCTCCTGCAGGTGCAAGCCTTTTGTTATATGCAAATATGTATTTTTATAATGTTCCGCAGGTCATCACTTTGGCCAGAAAGACCCCATCCTCATGCCCGAGATGGACGGCTGCGCAGCGGCCCGTGCCATCCGCCACTGCGGCAAGCCGGACGCCAAGACCACCCCCACCGACAACGGCGGGCTGGTGGGGTGAACAAACACCCCCTGCCTTGTATAAAAGCAAGGCAGGGGGTGTTTGTTTTTGGCTTATTCAGGGGTGATAGGGCAGGGGAGAGACTGCCGCTATTCAGGGGGTAAACTTGTCCAGGGGCAAAAACGTGTTGTTCTCGGCGGTGTAATTGCCGCCGCCCATCTGTGGGCGGACGAAGGGCACGCCGTCCCGCACATAGAATACATTGTCGGTAATCAGCGCGTCCGGGTTCTCCGAGGGGCTGATGGTGCCGCCCAAATCGTCAAAACTGACGTTGTGGCAGAAGGTATTGTGGATGGCTTCCTGCAGGCAGAACATCACGCAGCCACCCTCGTTCTGGCGGCTGAAGTTGTACTCATACGCCGTGCCGTCGCCGGAGTCGGCATCATAAGCCATGCTGTCCTGGTTCAGGCGGGTGTCGGCGGCTTCGTTGCAGCGGAACAGTGCATCCTTGCATTTCCAGGGCCAGATGCCCGCCGCTACTTTGCCGGCGCGGTCGCCGGGGTGGGAATACACGCGGTCATTGATCTCACAGGCTACGGAATCAGCGGTGTTGTGCTCCACCAGCGGGCGCAGGGCGTACATCACGGTGATGCCATCGCCGCCGGCCAGCTTTACGTAGTTGTCGCGGATGGTCACATTCTCGTGGCCGTACTTGAGGAACGGGGCTTCTTCCAGCGCCGCCCCCTGAAAGTGAGCGTGGGCGTAGGTGTAGCCCACCGCCAGGCCCCAGCGGCTGACGCGGTAGAGGTAACAGCCCTCCACCAGCACATCGGCAAAGCGGGCCGGGCCGGTGGCGGCTTCGTCGTCAGGGGACAGGGCAGTCATGTAGATGCCACCGTTGTTCATGTGCTTGTCGTAGACATTGCCGTTCACATCGTGGATGGCGAGATCGCGCAGCGTAATGCCGCAGCATGTGCCTTTGTCCTTGGCCACCACAGCCACGCCGGTGCGCTCCATCTTGTCGGGCTGGGAGTAACTCTCGCCCAAAATGGCACCGCTGTGGTTGGTAATTTCTAAGTCCTGCACGGTCACATACGCGGCATCGTACAGCAGCACGGCCGAGGAAACATAGCCCCGGTACACATGGGTGGGGCTGTCCAACGGGCAGCCATAATCCTGGTACCAGATGCCCTGCCCGTCGGCGTCAATGCGCGGGGCAGGGCCGTCGCCGTAAGCGCCCACCACAATGGGGGCATCTTTGCTGCCGCAGCAGGTCAGGTGCAGGTATTGCCCCGCAAACACACTGCCGCGAGCCAGCCGTACTCGGTCTCCGGGCTGCAAAGTCAGGCGATTGACAGCACGCAGGCTGGCAAAAGCAGTGGCCTCGCTCAGGCCGTCGAAACTGTCGCGGCCGGTTTCAGCGTTGACGTAATAGGTCTTGCACAAGGGCATCATACGCCTCCTCTCGCAGCCGTTTTTCAATGATCTGCTCCACGTCCTCATAGGGGAAGCTGTCGCCCCAATAGCGGGTAAAGAGATCGGAATTATTGCGGTAGTACGCCTGTTTCTGCTCTTCTGTGATGACAGGGCAGACAGGCAGCGCTCGGATGGCTGCCGTGGGCTGGGCAAAGTCCAGCTTAAAACGGGTCAGCTCATATTGCAGGTACATGGCCGGGGTGTACTGCTGCGGGCCGTAAAACACCGTGCCGGCGGCTTGCAGCCGGGCGTTCTTGGCATTTTTGGCCTGACGGCGGGCTTCCAGCGCTTCGGGGCTGGCATCGTCGATAATTCCCAGCTGTTTGGCCAGCTGCAATTGTACCAGCGCATTTTCCCACTCGGCAGGGGAGAGACAGACATCACGTGCGGTCATTTGACTGCACCCGTAATGCCGTTGGCAAAGCTCTTTTGCAGGCAGAGGAAGATGATGGCAGTGGGCAGCGTGCAGATCAGGACACCCAGCATCAGCATGCCGTAATCGACGCTGTAGCCGCTCTTCAGGTTGGCAACCAGCATGGGCATCGTGATAGAGGCATTATTTTGGAAGATGATCTTCGGCCAGAGGTAGCTGTTCCAGGCATTCATGAAGGTAACCGTCATGGCCGCGCCGTAGGTGGAGCGCATGATGGGCACGAACATACGGAAGAAGATGCCGATCTCGCTCAGGCCGTCCAGACGAGCAGCCTCGATAATATCATTGGGGAAGGACCTCGACGCCTGGCGGAACAGCATGATCATGAACGGGGTCGAGATGGAGGGCAGAACAAACGCCGCCCAGCTGTTAACAAGGCCCCAGTGGGACATCATCTTGAACAGCGGGATCATGATGGCTACGAACGGCAGCATCATGGCCAGCAGCAGCACGCTCATCAGGGCATCCTTGGCCTTGTCGTGGTAGATCTCAAAGCCGTAACCGGCGATGGAGCAGACCAGCAGCGTGATGAAGGTCATCAGGATAGCGTTGCGGAAGGAGTTTGCCATGGCCAGCCCCAAATTCTGGTTGGCGATCAGCGACTTGAAATTTTCCATCAGGTAGGTGCCGGGAATCAGTTTGCCGCGCACGACGTCAATGCTGGGGTTGGTAGCGCCGCACAACATGTAGTACAGCGGAAAGACCGACAGGAAACTGGCCAGAATCAACACGGCATGGGCCAAAATCTTTTTGCCTTTAGTCACGTTTGTCACCTACTTTCATCTGGATAGCAGACAGGACGGCCACGACCACCAGGATAAACACCGACAGCGCCGCCGCATAGTTGAACTTGGGCGTTTCCACAAAGGAAATGTTGTAAATGTAATGCGTCAGCGTCATCGTCGCCTTGCCGGGGCCGCCAGCCGTCAGGTTGACGGACTCATCAAACAGCTGCAGCGTGCCGGAGGTGGACATAATAGCCGTCAGCAGAATGGTGGGTTTCAGCAGGGGAATGGTCAGGTGAATAAACTGCTGGATGGGGGACGCACCGTCGATGCGGGCGGCCTCGTAGATGGAGTAGTCGATGTTCTGCAGGCCGGCCAGGTAGAACACCATGTTGTAGCCGGTCCAGCGCCAGATCAGCGCAATAACGATGACCCAGCGGGCCGCCCAGGCGTTCTGGAACCAATCCACGGTTGGGATGCCTACAGTGGACAGCACCCGGTTGACCAGACCATCGTTGGCAAACAGCGATTTGAAGATCATCGAGTAAGAGACCAGCGAGGTGGCGCAGGGCAGGAAGATCATCGTGCGGTAGATGCCCTTGCCCTTGATGTCGGGGCTGTTGAGCAGCTGTGCCAGAATCAGCGCCAGGATCAGCATGATGGGCACCTGGATCACGAAGTAGAAGATCGTGTTAAACAGGCACTGCTGGAAGGTGGCGTCCTTTAAGATACGTGCATAGTTGGCAAACCCGGCCGGCTGCACGGCGCTGCCGGTACCTTTCTGGAAAGAAAGGATCAGCGCCTGCACCATGGGGTAAAAGCAAAATACAAAAATCAGGATCGAGGCCGGCAGCAGGAAAGCCCAGCCGGTGAGGTTGCGCTTCTGCTCCATGTTCAGCCCTTTTCGTTTGTTCATGGTAACTCTCCCTAATTTGCCCATGTGTTTTTTCATAAAAGCAAGGGCACGGCTTGCAAAAGGGGTATCTGATGCAACCCGTGCCCTTGGCGGACGTTCAATTGTGTAAGCGGTACGCGTCAGGCGCGGCGGATGTTAGCCAGCGATGTTGAACTCAACGGTATCCTGGGCGTTCTGCATCTCGCTGTCGATGTCGGCATTGTTCTGCACAACGTTGGTAACAGCATCGGTCAGGGCGCTGCGCACGTCAGAGTAGTAAGCGCCGCAGTCGAAAGCGGGAACCTGGCCAGCGAACTCAACGATGTCCTTGTAAACGGTCTGGCCGCCGTAGAACTCGGAAGGCTGGTTGTAAACGTCGCTCTCAGCAGCAGGCAGGTAGCTGGAGATGGCACCGGCGTTGGGCAGCAGGTCGTCGTACAGTTCAACACTGGAACCGAAGGTGCTCTTCAGGAAGTCGAAGGCCAGCTCGGTGTTCTTGCAGTTGGAGGAAACGGCCCAGCTTGCGCCGCCGCAGTTTGCGTAGTTGGTAGCACCATCGATGCCATCCAGCTTGGGCATGTTAACGATAGCCCACTTGCCGGACTGATCTGCGGCAGCCTGGACACTGGACATGATCCAGCAGCCGTTGATAACGCCGGCAGCCTTGCCGTCGTTCATGGAGGCAATGTACTGATCCCAGTCGGTGTACTCGGCCAGGATGCCCTTGTCGACCATATCCTTGTAAACGGTCAGGGCCTCTTTCAGGGCAGCGTTGTCAGCGATCTTGACCTCGCCGTCAACAACAGGGGAGGCACCAGCGGACTGCATCATCTCGATGATCAGCTCAGAGCCGCCGGAAGAAGTCAGCATCGGCACGCCGTTGGCGTCCACGACCTTCTGGGCCTTCTCCTCGAACTCGCTCCAGGTCAGGTCCTTGAAGTCCTCGACGGTCAGGCCGGCGTTCTCGATCATGTCAGAACGGACAGCCATGACAGAAGCGCCGTTGTCGAAGGGCAGGCCGTAGTGGTGGCCGTCGACGGTGGAGTCAGCCAGCTTGCCGCCGGAGAACTGGTCCCAATCCAGGCCGGAGTCGGTCAGGTCGGTGTAGATGCCGGGGAAGTTGGCGACCATCTTGTGGTAAGAGTAATCCTGCATCAGGAAGATGTCGGGCAGGGTGCTGTAATCCTCGCTGGTGGCAGCGGTGATGAGCTTGGTCTCGATGTCGTTGTAGACGTTCTCTTCAATGTTCAGCTTGAAGTTGGGGTGATCCTTCTGGTAGAGGGCCTCCGCCTGCTTCAGGGCGTAGATGTTGAAGTTGGGGTCCCAGGCCCAGACAGTCAGGGTCTCGTCGCCGTCTGCGGTGGTGGTCTCAGCTTCGCTCTCGGCGACGCTCTCGGCGGGGGCGGACTCGGCAGGGGTGGAGGCAGCGGCGCTGCTGGCGCTGCTGCCGCAGCCGGCGAGCATGGAAGCCGTGAGGGCGGCTGCCATAAGGGCTGCTACATTCTTCTTTTTCATGGATTTGTCCTCCTTAAAAATATTGTTTCTCCATCTTTTATAAAATACGGTCCGCAGGCGCGGCCCATAAATTATCGGGTTTTACTCTGCATCGTCGACCCAGCGCATCTCACGCGGGGCCAGGGTCAGCTCACTGATAAGCTTGCCCTTAATGTACAGGTCGGTCTTTTGCTCGGATTCCGAGTTGTTGATGACGGCAATGCGCTTCGTTTCGGGGAATACCGTCACCTCGGTGTCCACGTTGGTCACGTAGTAGTGCTTCATCTCCTCCGGCATACCGGCGGCGTAGTAGATGGCCCGCAGCAAAATGCGGCAGTTCTGGGGGGAGTAGGGCAGGCCCGCGAAGTAAACGCTGTGGCCCTTGCCGTACTCGTTCACCACCAGCTGGCTGTACTCGCCGTCCTGCGCCAGGATCTGGTAATGCTTGCCCTGGGCGTAGATGCGGGACGTACCCTCGCCAAAGTCGATCTTGCCGGTAAAGGATTCATCTTCGAGGATGAAGTGGTGGGGATCGCAGGTGTTGTATTTGTCGGTGCTCAGGGAGAAGCCCATCTCGCGGTCAACGCCCATCACATCGGACAGCTGGAAGTACCGGCCCTGGTGCTGGCAGGCGGTGGGCTCGCCCACACCGATGAAGCCGCCGCCCTCGTCCACAAACTTGCGGATAGCGGTCACGACCTTCTCGTCGATCCAGTTCTCGGCGCCGCTGAAGGCGGTGTAGGCATCGCCTACATTGATGATAACGCCGATGTCCTTGGGGATGCCGTTGCGGACATCATCAAAGTTGATGAACTCCACATCAAAAGGCATGCCGCTCAGACATTCCAGCACGCCCTCGGCCGAGTAGGTCTCGCGGTGATAAATGGAGTGGTGCACCTGGTTGCTCATCCACTTGCGCTGGTGGCCCCAGCAGTTCAGGATGGCCACTTTGAACGGTGCCACGTAGGACTTGGTGCCCTGCATGTTCTCGTGGATCTGGCGGAACTCGCCTACCACGTTCTGGATTTCGTCGATAAAGCCGGGCCAGTTGCTGGCCAGTTTCAGGTAACCGCCGTAGCCGATGCGGTCCAGCGGGCTGCGCAGCACCGCGCGGCGGGCTTTCAGCCAGTTGGTGCGGGCCTCGCCGATGGGATCGCCGCCCGGGCAGAACACATCGGGGAAGAAGTAGGGCAGCAAGCGGCCCTCGGTGTACTTGACGCCCTCAATGTCGGAGATCATGCGCAGCGTAACGCCGCTGCCCACGGAACCAACCACGGCGTCCAGTCCAATAGACTTGAAGTACTTGCCGTAAGGCTCGGTGCCGATCCAGTGGTCGCCCAGGAACATCATGGCCTCTTTGCCGTAGGAGTGGACGATGTCCACCAACTCCTTGGCCAGGGCGCAGACTTCCTGCTGCTGGAACTCGATAAAATCTTTAAATTCCTTGCTGGGCACGCGGAACATCGTATTGTGGTAGCCCTGGTCCACAATGAACTCAGGGCGGAACTTGTACCCGGCCCATTTCTCGAACTTTTCCAAAATGTAGGGGCTGACGCTGGCACTGTAGCCGAACCACTCCACGAACTTTTCGCGCTTCTGGTCATCAAACGTCAGCGTGAACTGGTGGAAGAAGGTGGTAAAGCGCACCACATCGATATGGGGGTTCGCCTCGCACCAGCGGCGCAGCTTTTCTTTTACGTAAGCCTGCGTTTTGGGCTGGCGCACATCGTAGGTCAGCTGGTGGGGCGTGTCCTTCCAATCATTGGTCAGGAAATTGTACATATGTACGGGGTCCCAGATCAGGAACGCCAAAAAGCTGACAGTGTACTCGTGGTAGGGGATGGTCTCGATCTCCACCTCGCCGGCGGCCTCGTCAAAGGACCACTTGTCGGTGGGTACGACCTCGCCGGTCGTGCGGTCGATGACCTCCCACCAGCGCTTGGGGTCATCCAGCGTGTTGACTTTTAACTGCTGGGTGTGGAACCCGTCCATCAAATGGATGCGCAGCGTGGTGCTGCGGGCGGTGTGCCGGTCGCTAATGAGGTACTCCTGCTGGATCTCGTCGGGGTTTGCCTCGGCCCAGGCGTTATCTTTGCGGGTGGTGTAATAGGTGGCGTATTTCTTGGCGGGATCCTGCAAAAGGGCGTCCGGCATCTCGGTGCCGTCGCAGTCACGCAGGGCGTCGGCCCCCAGCAATGCTTTCAGCCGCAGGGTCTCCTCCACAACATCGGCATCAGTGGGCAATGTTAATCTTCCGGTCTGCTCCATTTCCCCGTTTCCTTCCTCTCACAAGGGGTGCCTCTACAGCACCCTGTCTTTCTTGACGGTATCATCATACCCTGTTTTAGGGCAAAGAAACAGATACTTTTTTGAGCAGTATTTTAGAAATCTTGCTATTTTTGCGCTCCTTTTAGTCTTTTTGTGGCGGTGGCCGAAAAGTTGCACAAAATATCGACGTATTCTTTGTATGGTTTGACAAAATTCGCTTTTTATGTCATAATTTTGTAATTTTTTGTAAAATCGTCCCACAAATCTGCACTTATGTTACGTGTCGTGCCTTGCCAATCGACGTAGGAATGAGTATAATAAGGGCGAAAAACGATATACGCCTTTAGAATTAAGAGAAATCTTGCACTTGGCTTTAGATAAATTGCGGTTTAAGCACTAAAACTTTGCAAAATTCAGAAAGGAGTGCCCGGTAGTGAATACACGGTACGATCTGAACATGGAGGTCCCCCCGCGGGAGGCGGTGCGCCTTTTGTACATTAGCAAAAGCCGCTTCGGCGGCGACTGGCGCAGCGTGCCACACACCCACGCCTGCACCGAGATGTTCTACTGCGTCAGCGGCCGCGGGCAGTTCAACATCGAGGGCAAGCTGTTCGATGTGGCGCCGGACGATCTCATCATCGTCAACCCCCGCGTGCAGCATACCGAGCTAAGCTACCAGACCTACCCGTTGGAGTACATCGTGCTGGGTATCGATGGCGCGGAGTTCCTTTTTAATGAGAAGGACCTGGGCTACACGATGCTCTCCTGCGGCATGATGCGGGAGGAACTGCTGTTTTTGATGCGAATGCTCCTGCGGGAGATCGACAGCCGCGCCGACGGCTGCGAGATGGTCTGCCAGGACATTCTGGAAGTGCTGCTGGTCAAGATCGTGCGGGAGGCCGCCGTGTCGATGCGCATCGTGCAGCCGCCGTCCAAAAGCAAGGAGTGTGCCGCCGCCAAACGGTACATTGACGAAAATTTCAGTGAGAACATCACGCTGGACAAGCTGGCCGAGATCACCCACGTAAACAAATACTACCTTTCCCACACTTTCCAGCGGGAGTACAACACCTCGCCCATCAATTACCTGCTCAACCGCCGCATTACCGAAAGCAAGGCCCTGCTGACCAGCACCGACTTTAGTCTGACTCAGATCAGCGAGCAGATGGGTTTCAGCTCGCCTGCCTACTTTTCCCAAAGCTTCCGCCGCTTTACCGGCCAAAGCCCGCTGGAATACCGCCGCAAAAAACAGCCTGGCAAAAAGTAAACCCAAACCTTATAAAAGCAAAACACCGCCGCCCCGGCAGGCAAACCGGGGCGGCGGCAATTTGTTTAATAGCATCCACATAAACCGCCAGCCCGTGGCCGAAATCATTGGTACCGCTGATGCCGTAGTTGCGGGCTGCGGTCGTTCCTGCATGATTGCCCTAAAGGCACTGTCTCGCCCTCCGGCCCTTCAGGCTGCCTCCCTCGCAGAGGGAGGCTTTGCAGATGCCGCCCCTATACTAACTGCCTAACAAAAAATGCCCACGCGGGAAATTCTCCGTGTGGGGCGGTTTGCTTTATAAAATCACTCGATGACCAGCAGCAGGCTCATCTTAAACTTGCCCTGCGGGGTGACGCTGTGCAGGCCGTTCTTGTCAAAACGGAAGCTCTCGCCAGCGTTCAGTTCGTAGTCCCTGCCCTCGTAACCGATGATGGCCTTGCCCTCCAGGGCGGTCAGGATAGCGTTGCCGGGGGCGCGGTGCGGGGTCAGGCCGGTACCCTCGTCAAAGGCCATCAGCACAAACTTCATGTTGTCAGTATGCACGATGTCCAGGTTGGCGATGCTGCCTTCCTCGTAGGAGATCAGGTCTTTCAGGGCGGTGGGCTGGCCCGCTTTAATGATGTTGTTCATGGTAAATTGCTCCTTTTTTAAAATGATTTCGGTGTAGATCATGCCGGTGCCGTCGCTGTCGGCCAGGGTGCCGCACAGCGTTTTGGAGGGCAGTACCAGCAGTTCACCGGGGGCAAGAGGTACGTGGCAGGCCTCCGCGCCCAGCACAAAGCATCCGCTGCCCTCAGCCCCCAGGTACAGGGTGGTACAATCATAGCTTTCCGGGGTGATGGAGGTGCCGGCGCCCATTGAAAACCAGGTCACAGGCACTTCCGCCCCCAGGCGGGCCGGGCGTGAGATGGTCATGGCCTCCCGGATGGGACGCATTTGCGCGATGGTAAAGGGGGTATTGTTCATACAGCGTCTCCTCGCAGGGCCGCGGATACAATGCCGCGGATCGAGCGGCCCTCATACTTCAACTCATCCACGATCACCTGCACATTGAACGAGTAAGAGATGTTCTCCTCGTTCAGAATATCAGCAGCCGGGCTTCGTCTGCCACACTCATAGCATTGGTCGGATAGCGGGTATTTATGATGGCGCTGATCCCTTCTTCGCGGGCCAGGCGCTTTATCATATCCAGTATAAGGATTTGATTGTGGAAGTCAAGCCCTGTTTCGGTCTCGCCCTGGAACAGGTTCGGATACAGCCCTGAACACCTCTTGCAGCCGTACAGCGGAATGACCCGCGTTTCCTGCACGGTGTTTTCCTTGATATGATATTTCACGTAGCCTCTCTCTTTTTCAGGCGCTTTTCACGAACGGCAGCGGCGGCAGGACGTTCTGCTCGATGATGCTTGTCAGCATCGCGGCAAAGCCCTGCGGGTCGCGGATTTGATATTGCATGTGGTTGCAGCCCTCAAAAATGGGGTAATGGCCATGGGGGTAGGCTTTTTGCACGGCGGCGCGGTATTTCAGGTGGTCCTCCGCACTGCCAAACTCAAACCAGCAGCGGCGCTGCAGGTCCTCCGGCAGGGCAGGGAATGGCTTGTCTTCCAGGCTGTCGGCCATCTGGCGGCGCATGCTGCCGTAGGTCAGCGCCTTGCCGGCGGCGATAAAGTAGGGCTTGATGGCATCGTCATCGCACCACATGATCTTTTTCAGCGTGCCGCCCTTGGACCAGTACAGGCTCTTGATGGCCAGGTACAAAAACGGAACCATGATGCGGCGGGTGCCTTTGCCGATTTGCGCGAACTGCCCACCGTCAAAAAATACGTGCTCCACCGGCAGGTGGGTGGTAGGTAAAAAGTCCATGGCCAAATCAGCACCAATGGAAGACGCCACCACCAGCGCCAGCCTGGTTACACCCTGTGTTTTTAGAAACGCTTCGACCTGCCGTACCTCGTCCTGCTTGCCTTGGTAAACCTGCCCGGCGCAGTAGACGGTGGAGGTGGGCAGGATGCAGAAAAAGTGCGCCTGCAAGGCTTTGGCCACCGGCTCGCTGCTGGCCCCGGTCACGCCCATAGCGTGGAAAAACAACACCGCAGGGTTGGACTTATTCCCCAACGTGGTAAACAGCATAGGACATGCCCGCCTTTCTCAATTGCCTTTTTCCATCAGGATGATTCTATTTGAAATATTGCGTACTACCGGTATTTTGCCAAGTGCTTTATAAACAGGCATAAACTCCGCCATGCCCTCCACCAGGCTGTGCTCTCCTGTGCAGGTGAAGCCGGGCAGCAAAGCTTGGAGTTCGGTGCCGTTTTTAGCGCCCCAGGTAAATTTGGCGTGGCTGCCCTCGATGGATTTTTCTTTCATATTTTTGACCACCATCGGGTTCATGATCTCTACAAACACAGTAGCTTTGGCAAAACGCTTATGGATTACCGCAAAGATCTGCTGTACATCTTCTTGCGTCAGGTACATGGTCAGCCCTTCAATAATGACCAGCGTCGGGGCATCGGTCTCGGCAACGGCACCGCCCCAATCCTCCATAGCCGATTGGGCAATTTGGGAGATAGTGCCACTCTCCGGCAGCAGGCGGGCGCGGACGCCGATGGTCTCAGGCAGGTCCAGATTGTACCAATGGCTGTAGCCCTGCATGCGGTAACAGCGGGTGTCCAGCCCGCAGGCAATGTTGACCACCACCGCGCCGGGGTGGGCGGTGAGGTACTGCTGCACCAGATGGTCCAGCACGATGGTACGTGCAATAACACCGCTGCTCATGGCAGCATCCTTGTCGGCCAGCGAAAAATCGTAGTGCAGCTTGTCCACCAGCTCCACGGCCTTGTCGTCGTGGATGGCACCACGGGTCTTGGTCTCCTTGGCGCGGGCGTAGACGGTCTGCAGCATCGTTTCCGGTACGCCGGAAAGGTTGATCGTTTCACTCATGGGGAAGCCCCTCTCTTTTTAGATTCTGTGGGAATCGGCCGCAGGTTAGAAGGCACTAACCCATGCCGTGTAAAAATGCCGCCCTCACGGCAGCCGCTTTATTATACGAAAGAAGAATCGCTCTGGCTTTATTGTAGCCGTGCCGCCTAGCCTTGTCAAGCCGCGCGGGGCCGGATTGAGACTTACAGCGCAGAAAAGTTTGCATGTTGGCGCTTCATGCGGCACATCGGTTGCAAGTAGCTAAGGCAATACCGCATAATTCTAAGTGCCGATACGGCGAGCGAGGTGCGGCAGATGCTAAGCCAAAAGCGCAGATAATACTTTGTGTATTATCGAGCATTTTGGCAACGCAGTTGCCGTGCCGCACACCGAGCCGCAGCGAGGCGCTTCGGAGCGCAACCGACGCTTTGCGGCGGCTCTTGGCGCGGAGATCCGCCGGAGCGGTGCTTAAGCCGTCAGGCGGGAATTGTGCGGTATTGCCCTAACTGCAAAGGCGGAAAATACCCCTGCGCGGGATTCAACGCCGGAATTGCTGATGGATCAAATTAAAATCACCACTAAAGGTGCCCGCAGAAATTGCAGGCACCTCTTTTTGTATGGGCTTGTGTCAGGGCATGCCTTGCGTTATAATCAAAAGCAAGATAGATTGTTAAGGATGGATTCCATGAACCGCACGACCGATGATTTGCTGGACGCTCTGCTCTCCAAACAGGACCTGCCCGAATATTTTGAAGAAAACGACGCTGAATTGCTGCGGCAAACGCTGGCCCAAGAGCTGAACGCCCTGGTCGAAGCCCACGGCTTGAAGAAAAGTGAGGCCATTGCCGGGGCACAGATCGAGCGCAGCTATGGCTACCAGCTGTTCTCCGGGCGGCGGGGGACACCTTCACGGGATGTGCTGCTCTCGCTGGCGCTTTCCATGCGGCTTACGCTGCCGGAAACACAAACCCTGCTGCGCACGGCCCGCTGTGCTATGCTGTATCCCCGTGTGCGGCGGGACAGTGTCATCATCCACGCTCTGGCGGAAGGATTCGACGTAGTCCAGTGCAATATGCTGCTGGAATCCTACGGCGAAACGATTTTGGGTGAGGAATCATGACGGATGAATTGCAGTTTCTCGATGCGCTGAACGCCAAGGGCACCGTCTTTCTGGTGCGGCAGCCCGCCACCGGATGCATCCTGACCGGGCGTCGGGTGCCCGCTCCGCAGGCCGAGGTATACACAGCCTTGCAGCAAAGCCGCCCGCCCCATGTGCCCCGCGTGCGGGCTGTACAGCCGGAACCTGACGGGCAGTTTTTGATTTTGCAGGATTATATTCAGGGCATTACGCTGGAAACCGTGCTGGCACAGCAGCATTCATTGCCCTGGCAGCAGGCTGTTGCCATCTGCATCCAATTATGTGAAGCACTGGAAAGCCTGCACCCCCAAAAACTGGTGCATCGGGACATCAAGCCCGGCAATGTATTGCTGACCGAGACAGGGCAGGCCTGGCTGATCGACTTTGACATTTCCCGCACCTGCAAGGACACCCAGCCCCGGGATACCGCCCTGCTGGGCACCATGGGCTATGCCGCGCCGGAGCAGTTCGGCTTCCAGCAGACCGACGCCCGCGCCGACCTGTACGCGCTGGGCGTGCTGCTGAACCAGCTCTGCACGGGGGACTTCCCGCAGAATAAGCCAGTGGAAGGTCCGCTGGCCAAAATTGTGCAGAAGTGCATCGAAATCGACCCGCGCCAGCGGTACGAAAGTGCCGCCGCTTTGCGCCGGGCACTGGAATACCTTTGCCCGGAGGCTGCCGTTCCCTCCGTCGAAACGCCCGCTGCCCTGCCGCCCAAACCGGCTGGCGTGCCGGGGTTCCGCAGCGGCAACCCGCTGCATATCCTGATTGCTATTTTGGCCTACGGCGTGTTCTCCATCTTTGCGCTGGCGGTGGGACTGGCTTCCTTCAGTTCCTTCTCCAACTTTGTGGTGGGGGCCACAGTCCTTCTGGGGCCGGTGGGGTGCTATCTTTTTGCCTTTGACCTGTTTAATATCCGCACCCGGTGTACGCTGGTGCAGCGGTTTCGCCATACGAAGCAATATCCTTTTTACTGCGTCTGCGTCATGCTCAGCTGGCTGCTGCTCTGCTTTTTTGTAATGTTCCTGGGCGTAGGCGTATTCGACAGCAAAAAGTAAAGGCAGTGTAAGAAAAGCCGAGGTGATTGGTTTGCAGGACAGCCGATGGTTCCGCATCGTGTATACTTTGCTGGACACGGGCAAGTGCACCGCGTCGGAGTTGGCGGAAAAGCTGGAAGTCTCGGTGCGGACGATTTACCGGGACCTGGACGCCCTCAGCGCGGCGGGCATCCCGGTGTATGCCACGCAAGGCAAGGGTGGCGGGGTCTCCCTCCTGCCGGAGTACGTGTTGGATAACGTACTGTTATCTGGCGAGGAAAAAGAGAAAATCCTGATGGCTTTGCAGGATTTATCCGTAGCCGATGAAACGGCCGGGGAATTGCTTGTAAAATTAGGAGCGCTGTTCCAGACCCGGGCCGCGGATTGGATAGAAGTCGACTTTTCGGACTGGAAAAAGAGCGCACGGAATCAGGATGTGTTCAACGCCATCAAAACAGCAATTTTCAAGAAAGTTCTGGTTACTTTTTCCTATTTTGGCAGCAGCGGCGGCTATACGCAACGGACGGTCGAGCCGCTGAAGCTGGTTTTCAAAGGCAAGGATTGGTATTTATACGGATTTTGCCGGTTGCGGAAGGATTTCCGCTTTTTTAAGCTGACCCGTATCAAGGGCCTTGCCATTGGGAAAGAAACTTTTATGCGGGATGTTCCCACTGATTTGCCGGTTGAAGCACCTCTCCACGCCGAAGATCTGGTTGCTGTAAGCTTAAAGTTTACGCCCGAAGCCGCCTTCCGCGTGTATGATGAGTTTACCGATGCCGTCACCACAGACGCACAGGGAAACTTGTATGTATCTGTCACTTTGCCCGATCATGGCGTGCTGTTCAGTTATCTGCTGTCCTTCGGCGACAGTGTGGAGGTGCTGGAGCCTGCCAGCGTGCGGGAGCAGGTAAAGGAAAAGCTTATTTCTATGCTGCGCATCTATAAAACTTGACAGTTGTTGTCAGGTATAAAGTGGTATGCTGTCTGCGAAAGGATGGTGTACTTCATGAAATATGAGTGGCGGAAACAGGGCAAGGCTCTTTACGGGGCCAGGACGGCCCCGGCCCTGATAACTGTCCCCGAGCAAAACTACATCAAGATAGACGGCAGGGGAGACCCGAACGGGGCCGATTTCTCCAACCGCGTGGGTGCGTTGTACGCTTTGGCGTATGCGGTCAAAGCGGCCTACAAAGCGGCGTCTTTGCAACAAGAAATCGACGACTTCGCCGTCTGCCCGCTGGAGGGCGTCTGGGCACAAATCAGTGGGGATGATTTGGAAAAAGACAAGCTGGAATACACCCTGATGATCCGTCAGCTAGATTTTGTCAGCGGGAAGCTGGTACGGCAGGCGCAGGAACAGGTGCGGCGGAAAAAGCCGAACCCTCTGTTGGGAGAAATCACCTTTGGTGCGATGCAGGACGGGCTGTGCGTAGAAATCCTCCACATCGGTTCCTATGACGATGAGCCTGCCTCGTTTGCAAAGATGGCCCAGTTCGCGGCGGCGCACGGCCTGCGACGAACGGGAGCTCATCACCGCGAGATCTACCTGAGCAATGCCAACCGCGTGGAACCCTGCAGGCGAAAAACAATCTTACGCTGCCCGGTCGAGCCCGTTTCTCCGGGCAGCATGGAAAAATAGCAGCCCAATTACTGCATGGTCAACGGCTACATGATGGACGGCCTGCTTTGCGCGGGCAGCTACAGCGATTTGAACATATGGTCTGTCGTCAGCCTGATCTTCGGCGGCATCTGTGCCATCGCTACCCGGAAACAGAAATAAACGCATAGAAACGACAAAAAGGCGTCGGCCATGGTATTTGCACTATGACCGACGCATTTTTACATTTTGTATTATATTTTATAAATATAACGATTCGTTCTGTGCTTTTAATTGTTACTGCTTATCTTTCTCCTGAAATACCTTATTTAAAAGGTACACCCCCAGCACCAGCACACCCAGGACCAGGAAAATCCCCGCCATCCCGGCGCACAGCATGGTCAGCGTGGTGGGCAACAATGCAAACGACATAATCGTACCTCCTTACACGTACCCGTTCATCAGGGTCAGAATCAACCCGCCGGCAATGACCGACGCGATCTGGCCCGAAACATTTACGCTGATGGAATACATCAGCAGGAAATTCTGGTTATCCTCGGCCAGGCCCATCTGGTTGACCACACGGCCGCTCATCGGGAAGGCCGAGATGCCCGCCGCGCCGATCATGGGGTTGATTTTTTTGCCTTCGGGCAAAAACAGGTTCAGCAGCTTGGCAAACAGCACGCCGCCCACCGTGTCGAACACAAAGGCCACCAGGCCCAACGCCAAAATCAGCAGCGTGTCGGGCTGCACAAATTTGTCTGCCGTCATCTGCCCGGCCACCGTCAGGCCCAGCACGATGGTAATAAGGTTGGCCAGTACGTTCTGCGCAGTCTCTGACAGAGCGTTCAGCACGCCGCACTCTCGCAGCAGGTTGCCGAACATCAAAAAGCCCACCAGCGCCACACTGGCCGGGGCCACCAGCCCCGCCAGCACCGTGACCACGATAGGAAACAAAATCTTCGTGGTCTTGCTTACGCTTCCTTTTTTATAAGGCATGCGGATGAGCCGCTCTTTTCTGGTAGTACACAGTTTAATGACCGGCGGCTGTACAATGGGCACCAGCGCCATATAGCTGTAGGCTGCCACCATGATGGCCCCCAGGTACTTGCTGCCCAGGCTGTTCGCCACAAAGATGGCCGTCGGGCCGTCGGCCGCACCGATGACTGCGATGGACGCGGCGTCGGGCAGGTCAAAGAACAGCCCCGCCAGCACCAGCGTGATGAAGATGCCAAACTGCGCCGCCGCGCCAAACAGCATCAGCCAGGGCTTTTCCAGCAGCGGGCCAAAGTCGATCATCGCGCCGATGCCGATGAACAGCAGCAGCGGAAACAGTTCATTGGACATGCCCGCCTCAAACAGCGCCGAGATCGGCCCCACGGTGTCCCCCTGGGTGATGGCCCCCGACAGCGGCAGGTTGACGAGAATCGCGCCGAAGCCCATCGGCAGCAGAAGACTCGGTTCCATCTTTTTGACGATGGCCAGGTAGATCAGCAGCCCGCCGATCACCCACATGACCACCATCTGCCAGGTGAGGTTGCCGAAGTTGCTGAACAACCCGGTAAAAGTTTGTAAGATCTGCATACAGTACCTCCCAAATTCTGGGCGGCAGGGTATAAAAATAGAGACCCCTGCCGCAGAAAAACCGCGGCAAAAGTCTCAGTGTTTACAGTATGCTCCGGGGCCGTGCGGCCCGTGGTGACGAAGCGATACAGCGCGGCGGACCGCGTCCCTTACTCCCTTTTACCTTGCCCATAGTATAGCGGATGGCGGGCGAAATTGCAAGGGAATTTTTTCAAAAAACGCACAGACGCGGCAAAATGTTGCACAGGCAAAAAAGCTGTGTTATACTTTTATGGTAAAAAGCACAACGAAACCGAGGAACCTGCCATGATTAAAATTGCCATTGTCGAGGATGAAGCCGCGGTACGCGACCAGCTGACCGACTATGTGCGCCGTTACACCCGCCAGTACGGCACCGAGTTTGAGGTGACCTGCTTTACCGACGGCGACGAAATACTGGAAAACTACCGTCCCGCCTTCGACATCATCTTTCTGGATGTGGAGATGAAGCGCCTCAACGGCATGGAGACCGCCCAGCGCATCCGCGAGCTGGACGACGATGTGCTGCTCATCTTCATCACCAACATGGCGCAGTATGCCATCAAGGGGTACTCGGTGGGGGCGCTGGATTACGTGCTCAAGCCCGTGCCGTACTTTGCGTTTTCGCAGCAGCTGCAAAAGGCGGTCAACCAGCTGGCCCGGCGGGCGCGGCATTACCTGGCAGTCCCGGTGGACGGCGGTATGCGCCGCCTGGACACCGCCGCCATCTATTATATGGAAAGTGACGGCCACAAGGTCTGCTTTTACACCGAGGATGGCGACTTCATCGTTCCCGGCGCGCTGAAAGCCTTTGAGGAAAAGCTGGCGAACCGCCCCTTTGCCCGCTGCAACAGCGGGTATCTGGTCAATCTGGCGCAGGTGCGCGGCGTGCAGCAAAGCGAGGTCCAGGTCGGGCCGCACACACTGCAAATCAGCCGCCCGCGGCGCAAGGCGTTTTTGGCCGCCCTGGCCGATTACATCGGGGGTGAGGGCGTATGACCGCAGTACCGGACATCCCACGCCTGTACACGGCCCTGGCCGAGTGCCTGGCTATTTTATTATATGCCCGGCAATTGACGCCGCGCTATTCGGCCAGACGCAGCACCGTCAACAGCCTGATATGGATGGCCGGGCTGGCAGTGTTTATGCAGCTGACCGGCTCGGTGCCGCTGGTGCTGTGGCTTCCCTGCATGGTGGCTGCCATCGGCTCGATGTATCTGTTTTTGTGGTGCACCTGCGAGACCACCCCGCTGGAAGCCGGGTATTACTGTTCCCGGGCGTTTATTTTGGCCGAGCTGGCCGCCAGCGTGGAGTGGCAGCTGCACTGTGCCCTGTGGCCCCAACGCACCGGGCGTGCCCCGCTGGCCGTGCTGCTGCTTGTGCTGGTGTACGGTGTGCTGTTTGCCGCCGTATACTGGATGGAAAAGCGTCGCAGCACCCAGCCCGCCAAGCTGCACATCTCGCCCTTGGGCATGCTGACGGCGGTCATCATGGCCATCACGGTTTTCGCCGTCAGCAATTTGAGCTTCGTCAATAACAACGAAGCCACGATGAGCATCCGCTATATCCGCACGTTGGTGGACCTGGCGGGCGTGCTGATTTTGACCGTCCAGCATGAGCAGCTGCGGGAAAGTGCCCTGCACAGCGAGCTGACCGCCATGGACGATGTACTGCGCCGCCAGTACGAGCAGTACCGCCAAAGCAAGGAAAACATTAAGCTCATCAACCGGCGCTACCATGAGTTAAAGGTGCAGATCGCCACCATCCGTGCCGAGCGCGACCAGGCCAAGCAGGATGCCGCGCTGGCCGCCATGGAAAGCGACATCCGCCGCTACGAGGCCGAGAACAAGACCGGCAACCCCGTATTGGACACGCTGCTGACTGCCAAAAGCTTGTACTGCCAGCAGCACGGCATCAACATGACCTGCGTGGCCGACGGCAAGCTGCTGGATTTTCTTTCCACCGGCGAGATTTGCACCATCGTGGGCACCGCGCTGGATAACGCCACCGAGAGTGTGGCCGCCGAGCCGGACCCGGAGAAGAAGCTGATCCGGGTAGCCATCTACGCGCAGAACGGCTTTGTAATGCTGCGGTTCGAGAACTACTGCGCCCAGCCCGTAGAGCTTGGCCCCGACGGCCTGCCCCTGCGCAGCGCCCACGGCGGCTATGACCTGAAGAGCGTCCGCGCCGCCGCCGAAGCCCACGGCGGCACACTGACCCTGCATTGGGAGAACGAGTGGTTTACGCTAAGGGTATTGCTGCCGCAGAAATAGCAGCCGCCCAAAGGCCCCCTTGTGTAAAGGGGGCTCCGCGAAGCGGTGGGGGATTGTCCCGTCTGCCGGGTGAGCTAGCTTGCCAGATGAGCGGGACAATCCCTCAGTCTGCGCTATCGCGCAGCCAGCTCCCTTTACACAAGGGAGCCATTTAAGTTGCAATAGGGGAGAGGACCTGCACCTCTCCCTTTTTTGCTGCTGTAGCAACATGCACAAATAGAAGCCGTCTTACTTTGTGCAACATCCACAGCAATTTTTGATACAATTTTGCAACTTTTACAGATTATGCCGCAAAAACGGCAGTTTGTGCATTTTTTGAAACAAATCCTTAACCGTATGGTAACATAGTACCAGTTCAACACCGTACTTCTACAAAACGGTGAAAAGATAATTGAGGAGGAAAACAATGAACACCCTGCTTCTTACCCTGGCAAACATGGGCGTCAACCTGGACGACGTTGCCGATGTGGTCAATAACTGCATCCCGCAGCTCATCTTCTTTGGCGTTGTGGTTGCCGCCGCCATTATCGTACTGATCGCTATGGCGGTCAACAAGAAACTGGCCAAGCCCACCAAATTCATGGTGCGCGCCCAGTCCGGCCTGGCCGTGCTGCTGGCTTTCGGCATCATGCTCAACCTGGTTGCCTTTGGCCCCATGAGCACCATGCTCGACCTGGTCACCGGCAACGGCACTATCACCGAGGAATCCAGTGACGAGGCCAACGCCCTGTGCACCGAGATTGCCGAGGAAGGCATCGTCCTGCTGCAGAACGATGACAACGAACTGCCCCTCGCTTCCGGCAGCAACCTGAACGTCTTTGGCTGGGCTTCTGTCGGCCCTGTCTACGGCGGCACCGGCGCCGGCGCGATCTCTGCCGACCGTCCCACCGTCAGCCTGCTGGATGGCCTGCACAACGCCGGCATCAACACCAACACCGAGCTGAGCGATTTCTACACCGCTTACTGCGCCGAGCGCCCGATGCTGGGTTACAGCAACCATAACTGGACCCTGCCCGAGCCCACCGCCGCCAGCTACACCCAGGAGCTGATCGACAACGCCAAGTCTTTCTCTGACACTGCGATGGTCGTCATCAGCCGCGTTGGCGGTGAGTTTGCTGACCTGCCCACCGATATGAGCACCGTCAACTACACTGACAATTCCACCGAGTACAAGGACTTCGAGGACGGCCAGCATTACCTCTCCCTGAGCAAGACTGAGCGCGACATGGTCGACCTCGTCTGCTCCAACTTCGACAACGTTGTGCTGGTTTACAACGCTGCCAACACCCTCGAGCTGGGCTTCGTCAATGAGCACCCCCAGATCAAGAGCGTTATCTGGTGCCCCGGCACCGGCCAGACCGGCTTCAACGCCCTGGGCGAGATTGTTGCCGGTGAGGTCAACCCCTCCGGCCACGCTGCAGACACTTTCGTCTACGACCTGACCGCTGCACCGTACTTCAACAACATCGGCGCTTTCACCTACACCAATGCGGATTCCGTTGGTTACACCGCTGCCAGCCTGTTTGGCGGTGATGCAGCGCTGGTTCCCCCGCACTTCGTCAACTATGTTGAGGGCATCTACGTCGGCTACAAGTTCTACGAGACTGCCGCCGCCGAGGGCCTGATCGACTATGACAAGACCGTGCAGTATCCCTTCGGCCACGGCCTGTCCTACACCACCTTTACCCAGAAAATCGACTCCATGACCGAGGCTGACGGCACCATCACCCTGGATGTCACCGTCACCAACACCGGCAGTGTGGCCGGTAAGGACGCCGTGCAGGTCTACTTCAACCCGCCGTACACCGATGGCGGCATTGAGAAGGCTTCCGCCAACCTCGTCACCTTCGGCAAGACCGACTCCATTGAGCCGGGCGCTTCCCAAACCTTGACCCTGACCTTCAACACCGAGGACATGGCCAGCTTTGACAGCAAGGACAAGGGCTGCTACGTGCTGGAAGAGGGCGACTATATCATCAGCATCAACGAGGATTCCCACACGGTGCTGGATTCCAAGACCTACAACGTCGCTTCCACCATCGTCTATGACGAGTCCAACCCCCGCAGCACCGACGCCGAAGCTGCTACCACCAAGTTCGACTTCGCTGACGACAAGCTCGTCACCCTGTCCCGTGCTGATCACTTCGCCAACTATGCCGAAGCTGTTGCTGCTCCCTCTGACTATACCATGTCTGAGGAAAGCATGAACACCCTGTACAACGACCACAACTGGAACCCTGAGGACTTCAACGACCCCAACGATGAGATGCCCGTTACCGGCGCCAACAACGGCCTGAAGCTGGCTGACCTGCGCGGTGCTGACTACGACGACGAGCGTTGGGATACCCTGCTCGACCAGATGACCGTCACCGAGATGGACGACCTGATCGCCCTGGGCGGCTACCAGACCAAGGCCGAGGCCAGCGTTGACAAGTACGCGACCATCGACTGCGACGGCCCCGCTGCCATCAACAACAACTTTACCGGCGTTTCTTCCATTGGTTTCCCGTCCGAGATCATCATCGCTTCCACCTTCAACACCGACCTGGCCCGCCGCTACGGCGAGAGCATCGGCCGCATGGCCAGCGAGATGAACGTCACCGGCTGGTACGCCCCCGCCATGAACGGCCACCGTTCCGCCTTTGACGGCCGTAACTTCGAATATTACTCTGAGGACAGCGTCCTCGCCGGTTACATCGGTGCCAGCTCCATTGCCGGTGCCCAGAGCTACGGCGTCTACGCTTACATGAAGCACTTTGCCCTAAACGACCAGCAGATCAACCAGAACGAGATGCTCTGCACCTGGGCTGACGAGCAGGCTATCCGCGAGATCTACCTGCGTCCCTTCGAGATCAGCGCCAAGGTCGGCGGCTGCAAGGCCGTCATGTCCAGCTGGAACTATATTGGCAACCAGTGGGCCGGTGCCTGCAATGCACTGCTGAACGGCGTGCTGCGCGGCGAGTGGGGCTTCCGCGGTATGGTCATCACCGACGGCTTCCACTTCACTGACTACATGGATTCCGATATTGCCATCCGCAACGGCTGCGACCTGATGCTGAAGAACTACGATGTTGCCACCAACCACCTGACCGATACCACCAGTGCTACCAGCGTTAAGGCTATGCGTCAGGCTTGCAAGAACATCATGTACACCGTGGTCAACTCCCGCGTTTACGACCCCGCCAACACTGTTTCTACCCCCATCTGGCGTACCGCTATGATCGTGGTCGACGTGCTGCTGGCTGTACTGCTGGTCGTGCTGGAAGTTCTCACCTTCAAAAGCTACAAGAAGAAAAAGGCACAGTAAAGCGTAATTTGTAAGCTGTGCAGCTGCCCTGCGGTTCATCGCTGCCGACTTTGCGCGGTTGTGCGGTGGGCCGCAAGGCTGTTTTTAAGAAAAGGAACCACCTTATGCAAAAGAAACAACTGCAAGCTTTGACGCTTGAACAAAAATGTGCCCTGCTTTCCGGCGGGGGGACCTTTACCACCCGCGCATTGCCCAAAGCCGGTATCCCGTCCATTACCTTGTCCGATGGCCCCAACGGCGTGCGCAAGCAAGCCGGGGCGGCGGACCATCTGGGGCTGAACCCCAGCGTACCGGCTACCTGCTTTCCCACGGCTGTCACTGTGGCCTGCAGCTGGGACCCCGCCCTGGGCGAGGAAGTGGGCAAAGCCATGGGCGAGGAAGCCGCCGCGCAGGAAGTCGCCGTACTGCTGGGGCCGGGCCTCAACACCAAGCGCAGCCCCCTCTGCGGCCGCGACTTCGAGTACTTCTCCGAGGACCCTTACCTTGCGGGCAAGATGGCCGCAGGCTATGTGCGGGGCATCCAATCCAACGGCATCGCCGCCTGCCCCAAGCACTTCGCCGTCAACAGCCAGGAGCTGCGCCGCATGGCGTCGGACTCCGTGCTGGACGAACGCACCCTGCGGGAGATCTACCTGACCGGCTTTGAGATCGTGGTGAAAGAATCCGCACCCAAAACCATCATGTCCAGCTACAATTTGGTCAACGGCACCTACGCCAACGAAAATGCCCATCTGCTGCAGGACATCCTGCGCAGGGATTGGGGCTTTACCGGCGCTGTCGTTACTGATTGGGGCGGCTCCAACGACCATGCACTGGGCGTAAAGAACGGCTCCACGCTGGAAATGCCCGCTCCCGGCGGTGACGCCGTGCGGGAACTGCTGGCCGCTGTCAAGTCCGGCAAGATCACCGAAGCCGATGTGGACGCCCGCCTGGACGAACTGCTGACGCTGATTTACGACACCCACGCCGCTGTGCAGAACCACAGCCGCAGCTTTGACGCCGACGCACACCACGCGCTGGCCCGCCGCGCCGCTGCCGAAAGCACGGTGCTGCTGAAAAACGAGGACAACCTGCTGCCGCTGGCGGCGGGCACGAAAGTAGCCGTCATCGGCGACTTTGCCGAGACCCCGCGCTACCAGGGCGCAGGCTCCAGCGCGGTCAACTCCATCAAGGTAGATTCTCTGCTGGGCTGCTGGGCCGAAAGCGGGCTGGAACAGGTAGGCTTTGCCGCCGGTTTCGACCGCCAGGGCAAGCCCGATGCCGCCAAGCAGGCCGAGGCCGTGGCGCTGGCCCAAAAGGCTGACGTAGTGCTGCTCTGCATGGGCCTGGACGAGATCAAAGAGAGCGAGGGCCTGGACCGCAGCGATATGTGCGTAGCATCGAACCAAATCGAGCTGCTGCGTGCGCTGCAAAAGGTCAACCCCAACATTGTGGTGGTGCTCAGCGCCGGCGCATCGGTGGAGACCCCTTGGGCGAACCACTGCAAGGCGCTGGTCTACGGCGCTTTGGGCGGCCAGGCCGGGGCCGGGGCCATGCTGGACGTGCTGACCGGCAAGGTCAACCCCAGCGGCAAGCTGGCCGAGAGCTGGGCCAAGGCGTATTCGGATACCCCTGCCCGGGACAACTTTGCCGGCGACGGCCGCACCGTGCAGTACCGCGAGGGGCTGTACGTGGGCTATCGCTACCACCAGACGGCCGGGGTCGCTCCCGCTTATCCGTTTGGGTTTGGCTTAAGCTACACCACCTTTGCCTATTCTGACGTAAAAGCCACGCCCCAGGGCGTAAGCCTGACCGTGACCAACACCGGCGACCGTGAGGGTGCGGAGATCGTGCAGGTCTACGTAGCCAAGCCTGATGCCAAGATCTTCCGCCCCGCGCAGGAGCTGAAAGGCTTTGCCAAGGTGCAGCTGGCGGCAGGGGAGAGCAAGCGGGTGACTGTTGCGCTGGATGACAAGGCGTTCCGCTACTGGAACACGCTCACCAACGCCTGGGAGGTCGAGGGCGGCAGCTATGAAATCCGCGTCGGTGCCTCCTGCGAGGACATCCGCCTGACCGCTGTTGTTACTGTGGCCGGTACCGGTGCACCCAACCCCTACGAGGGCAAGAGCCTGCCGCACTACACAGACGGCAAGGTGCAGAACGTGCCCGACGCCGAGTGGGAGACCCTGCTGGGCCGCCCCATCCCGGACGACACCGTGAAAATCGACCGCAACATGACCCTGGGCGAGCTGAACCACAGCCGCAGCCCGCTGTGCTGGCTGATCTGGCTGGTGCTGCATACGCTGCTGACCGCCAGCTACAAAAAAGGCCAGCCCAACCTGAACGTGATGTTCCAATACAACATGCCGCTGCGCGCCCTGGCCAAAATGACCAGCGGGGCCATCAGTATGGGCATGGTGGACGGCATCGTGCTGGAAGCCAAGGGTTTCTGGGTGATTGGCCTGGTCAAGGTCATTCTTGAGGCCATCAAAAACATAATTCTCAACGCGCAGCTGGAAAGCCGCCTGCGCAACAGTTGACGGAGGTGCAACGTGCAATTCTGGAATAACTTCGCGGCCAAGCACCCCGCTGCTGCCAAGTGGGTGCGGGAGGGTGGCCTGTTCGTGGTCGTGTCCAACCTTATCACCGTTTTTAAGTATCTGCTGCTGCAGTTTTTGCCCAAGGCCTTTGCCAGCCTGCCGGTGGTAGACTTCGGCTGGCCGGGCATCCCGGTCACGCTGTTTGGCGAGACCTTCCAGTGGAATATCCTGGGCTACGATGCTGCCCACGGCGGCCTGCCCTACTTCTGCGCCTACATGATCGCCATGGTCATCGGCGAGTGCATCAACTTCCCAATCCAGCGCAACTTTGTGTTCCGCAGCAAGGGCAATCTGGCCAAGCAAATCGGCTGGTACGTGGTGGCGTTCTGCCTCATCACCTGCATCGTCAACTCCATCAACTGTGTGTGGGTGGCAGTGGCCGGCCTGCTGGTGCCGGACTTCATCTACAACATCGGCACCACCGTTTTGAACGGCGGCATCTCGATGGTCATTTTCTTCTTTGTGAATAAAATCATCTTCCCCGAGGGACAGCAGAAGAAAGACTAAGCGCACTATAAAAATACCGGTCGCCCGGATAAGGCGGCCGGTATTTTGTTTGTGTGGGCGCTGTTTGCCGAGGTGGAAAAGTGCGCCCGCAAGTTTGGTGCCCAGCGGGTAGAGTTGATGGTGTGGAGCCACAACGCCATCGCGCAGAAAGTCTACGCAGCCTACAGCATGACGCTCCAGCGCAGTATTTATGAGATTGCACTATAAACAAAGCTGCCGCACAGATTCGTCTCTGTGCGGCAATTTTCTTATCGCTATTCCTTTAAATTAAGCCCTTGTCGGCGCAATAGTGATAGATGCCGTCCTCGTACACCGGGCCGCATATCTCGTCGGCAAGGGCCTTCAACTCGGGCGAGCCATTCTCCATTGCCACGCCGGTGCCCACGGCCAGCAGCATTTCCCGGTCGTTGTTGCCGTCGCCAAAGGCCAGCGCCTCGGCCTTGTCCAGCCCGTAATAGGCCAGCATTTTTTCAATGCCGATGCCCTTGCCGCCGCCCGCGGGGATAACATCCACCGCGCGGTCCCACCAGGCGGCGATCTTCGCCCCCGGCGCACCGTCCAGCAGGGCAGGGTAGTCCTTCGGGCGGCAGCCCAGCATCAGCTGGTAAATGTCTTCTTCGCACATAGCGTCAAAATTATCAACGATGGGCACATCCTCATTGGCAATGGCAAAGTAGTCGGTCAGGTCGGTGTCGGTGCCGTTGGCCGCCAGGCGGTCCCTGGTAGAAACACAGACCGGCCGCCCCAGCGCCGCCGCGTTTTGGATAAAACGCACCACGTCCTTGTGGGGGATGGGGTTGCTGAAGATGACACCTTTCCTGTCATAGCACAGCGAGCCGTTGAAGGTCAGGTACGCATCAAACGCAACACCGTCGATTTTGGGCAGCACCATGGGGGAACGCCCGGTGGCGATGCAGATTTTGATGCCGCGGTCCTGCAAGCGGTGCAGGGTCTCCAACATTTTTGGGGTGATTTTCTTCGCCTGCATATCGATCAGCGTGCCGTCAATATCAAAGAAAACGATTTTCGTCTGCGGCATGGGGTACCTCTCCTTTAAACGATATACAATCAGTATACTGCCGCGGCGGCACAGTTTCTATCACTTTTCCGCCCAAAAGCAGCAGAATCCCGCCAAAACAGGCGGTCAATGCATCCAGATGTTGTTTTCCAGGTCCTTCAGGCGGCTTTTGTAGTCGTTGATCAGGGCGTCCGTGTTTTCCCCGTCCGGGAAGCTGACCAGGTAGCCGTCCCCGGCTTCGTGGAAACCCACGATCCCGGCCAGGCCCGCCATCTCGGCCACTTTCAGCAGGGTATGGTAGTCATACTCGGCCGCGCTGATGTACAGATTCTTCAAAATCAAGACCTCACTTTTCCGGCGCAGAATGCTGCGCAATTATAGCTATTATACCAGCCCCGGCCGGATTTTGCAAAGCGAATTTTATCGGGGCACTTTGTCCGATCCGTCAAACCTCCCGCAGGGCGGGCGGGGGAATTGTCCCCGGCCGCATGGAGGATGCCCCCTGGTATTCTGCCCGCACAACAAAAAAGCAGGCGGCCCGTCTCATCTTGAACTGCACCCCATTTGTTAGACAGTATGATATACTATCTAACAAGTGGGGTGTTTTGCTATGCCAAAAGGAGTACCAAACAAACGATATACGCCAGAATTCAAAAAACTGGTGATTGAAACCATGCAGGAAGAGAAATTAAGTTACAGCG
>ERZ1034842.114-NODE-114-length-42677-cov-21.222514_pt1 | contig 42677 bp, 30 predicted proteins | sample MGYA00520634_ERZ1034842 | MGnify/ENA primary metagenome ERZ1034842 (study PRJEB33766, sample SAMN09781734) | gut metagenome | biome: gut microbiome | host: Homo sapiens | place: Madagascar | study: EMG produced TPA metagenomics assembly of the PRJNA485056 data... | reverse complement strand
ATGAGGTGCTGGTGGTCAAGCAGTTCAGCATCACCGAGTACGTCAAGACCGCGACCGAAATTGTGACGCGGATGATCGAGAGCGTGTAAGTTAGCGCCCGTTTAAAGCCTCCCTTGTGCAAAGGGAGGTGGCTGCGCGACAGCGCAGACGGAGGGATTGAAACGTTTGGACGATAAACCGTGTTATTGTCCAAACGGGACAATCCCCCACCGCCTATCGGCGGAGCCCCCTTTACACAAGGGGGCCATTCAAAGCTCTACATGCCAAAAGACCTGCATCCATTACGGCTGCAGGTCCTTTTTTATCCCTTATTCTTCCTCAAACTCCAAGTACCGTTTGGGGTCCCAGTGGCAGGCGGCGGCCATGTGGTTTAACAGGGTGTCGCCGGGGGTCAGAGTATCCAGCAGCAGGTCCTCGGCAATGCGGCCGTTGTGCAAAATCAGCGCACGGTCGAGGAAATGGTCCACGTCCTCGATATAATGGGTCGAGAGCAGCAGCGTTTCGCCGCCGGTGAGGGTGGCGCTCATCAGCTTGATGAAGTCCCGCCGTGTAAAGGGGTCCTTGCCCAAAAACGGCTCGTCCATCAGGTAGTAGGGCACCCGCTTGGCAAAGCCCGCGGCCAGCTCCACCCGGGCGCGCTGGCCGGTGGAGAGATGCCCGATGACGTCCGACCCGTGCAGGCTGAAAAACTCCAAAAACTTCGCGTACCGCGCGGGGTCAAACGCCGGGTGCAGGTCGGCCAGCAGCTGGCCGTAGGCGGCCACCGTCAGCGCGGGGTAATAGCTGCCCTCGCCGGTGATGTAACTGACGCGCTCGTACTGTTCGCCCGCCGGTCTGCCGTCCAGCAGCGCTGTGCCCTTGTGGGGCAGCAAGCCCGCAATACAGCGCAGCAGCGTGGTTTTCCCGGCACCATTCTCACCCAATACACCCACGATCTGCCCGTCCGGCACGGTGAAGTCCGCGTCCAGCAGGCCCACGGTCTGGCCGTGACTGCGGTAGGTCTTTTGCAGATTTTTTACCTCGATCATAGCCGTTTCTCCCTGTCCTTCTCGTAAAGTTCGTAGTTCATATAGTGGTGTGCGGGCCTGCTGTAATAGCTTTCGCCCAGCTGCCCGCCCCAGTCGCGGTCGGCGCCGTTGTCCAGGCGGCCGCGGTAGCGCGGGGCGCTGCCATCCAGCGGGCAGACCAGCAGCAGCGTGCCGGTTTGGTAGATGTTGTAGCTATTTTCGACGTTGGCGTCCTTCACTGTGGTGTACTCGGGTGCGGCGATGAGCAGCGCGTCACCGGCGGTGTTCAGCACGGCGTCCTCGGCGTTGCGCATGTAGAGGTCAACGCTGTTCAGGTCGATGTTGCCCTCTATGGAGAGGCTTTTGTTCAAGATAAACTTGCCGTCCTGCACGCGCAGGGCCACAAGAATATTGCGGAAGTCCACCTTCAGCACAGCGTCGCGGTCGGTGGTTCGGGGCAGCGCGGTCACCGAAAAATCACCGTTGCCGCCCTCGATGCCCAGCTCGATATGATCCACCTGCTCCCCCGCCGCGTTGACGAGGTCGGCGCAGGCCTTGTTCAGCGGGTCAAGGTAAACGCAGAGCATCAGGCCGTCGTCCATGGGCAGGCCGCAGACCACCTGCCTGGCGTTTTCGGGGCAGTAGAACGGTTCCAGCGTGCCGAACTCGGTGGTGGCACAAAGCACATCGCGGTCGCCGACTTTGCCGTCGGCAGGCAGAGCGGCGATATCGTCATAGCTGATGGGCGTGGCTTTGTACAGCCCGGCCTTGCGGTCGGCAACGGTGTACCGCCAGGCAAGGCCCTGGCCGTCGCCCAGCGAGAAAATTTGCCCGGCAATGTAGCGGTAATCGGTGTTGGTATCCCCCACTTCGTCGGAGAAATCGGCCGTGTAATCATAGCTGACGCGGGTGCGGTCCAGATAGGTGGGCGCCTCGGCGTTGGCGCTTACCGAGATGGGCGCATCCAGCACCACATCCCGCAGGGCGATGCGGAGAACATCGCTGCCCATGCTGATTTCGGCCATCACGCGGAAGTGGGACGCGGTGCTTTGCATCTGCCAGTTGTCGTCATACACCTGTACGCGCTGGGCGGCGGCGTTCACTTCGTCGCGCGTTTCCGGCGTTACAGCGTAAAAAGTCGTGTGAGATGCCCCCCACGCACTGTAGCGGTACTGGTTGTCGCTCTCGTCAGGGTCAAGGGCAAAGCCGGTGTCCAGGTAGCCGTCGTGCAGGTCCCAGTAGGTGTGGGCGGTGTCGAAGTAGCTCTGGCCGCGCATCGTGAAGCCGCGCAGGGCGGCGGGGTCGCCTGCCAGGTCGGTGAGGGTGATGTCCAGCGCGCTGCGCCAGCCCAGCAGCACCCACAGGGCACCGGCGGCGAGGATGGCCGCCGATAGGGTGACAGTAATGATAAAGTTACGCAGATAAGTAGATTTTTTAGCTTTCGTTTCTTTCATGGCAGGTCACTCCCCTTTCAGCAGGTTTCGCCGCGGCGGATGCTGCGCACTGCCCACCACACGGTGAGGACGGCCAGCACGGCGGCGAGAGCCATGGTAACGTTGCGGCTTACAGAGGCGAACATCCACGCGGGGTGCTGCTCAACGGTCACCAGGTAGAAGCACTGCCAGGCGCACAGCCCGCCGACGGCGAACACGGGCAGCTTGCGCCAGCCGCGCACGGTGTCCAGCGCGGCCAGCAGCAGGGCGGACAGGGCCAGGATGCCCAGCAAGATCACCAGCTGCAAGGGGCGGCGCGGCAGCAGGCGGGAAAGCAGGTTGTTGGCGACGACCTGTTCGTACAGGTTGGCGGGCGGCAGGGCCGCGCCGTACAGCTTGCGGGCCAGGTGGACTTCCAGCGCGGTGACGGGGTAAAATTCAACGATGTACCACACAAACTGCCAGGCGGTAAAGACGACCTCGGCGGCGGCGATGGTGATGGCCTTGGCCCCGAACTTTTGCCCCGGGGTGCCGGGCAGCGTGGTCCAGGTGTACCCGCTGCGGGCGCGGCGGCTGTTGTGGGTGGCCAGCCCCGCCGCCAAACCGGTAAGCAGATAAAACCCAAGATAGGCAAAAATTTGCATGGTAACGTAATAATGGGACGCCATCCCCATGCCGGCAGCGCCTTGCCAGCAGATGCGAAAGACCACCAGCGCCAGCTGCTGGGCGGCGAAGATGCCCCACAGCGCCAGCAGGCTGCGCCGCGCCAGGCGGAAGTTCCACGCGGCAAGGGTGAGGGTGTGTTTCATAGCGGACCTCCTTGTGTTGTGTATTATCGTTGTAATACGCTTACGGTACAAAAATAGTTTTCGTTAGTCCTCGTCGCCCCAAAGGTCGCTGACCAGGGCGATGACCTTTTTGTAGCTGAGCCGGTTGGCCTTGGCCTGGGTGACGAACTGCTCCACCAGGCCGCGGGTCAGTTCCTCGCTGATTTGTTCCCGCAGGGCGGGGGTCAGTCGGACAAAGCTGCCGCTGTTGCCATCGGTGACGACATAGCCTTCTTCGGTCATCAAGCGGTAGGCTTTTTGGGCGGTGTTGGGGTTGATGCCGGTCTGGGCGGCCAGCTCGCGGCGGCTGGGCATGGGGTCGCCGTCCTGCACGGTGCCTAGCAGGATTTGGCGTTTCAGGTACTCGGCAATTTGCTGGTACACTGGCGCGCGGTCGTCAAACCGGAGATTGCTGAGGTTGACCAAGCTGTCTCCTCCTTTCCCGGAAAATTGATGGTTTATGTGTATTATAGGCGTAGTACGCAAGATTGTCAAGGGGGATTTTTGAAAATTGTTGCTCACTTGAATGGCTCCCCTTGAGGGGTGTCTCCCCGCTGTGCGGGGAGATGTCGCAAAGCGACAGAGGGGCCCGGCCGCGTAAGCGGTCCCGCGCAAGGCGGGTGGTGGGTGGCCCATGTGCAGAGTAATTGCATCCACACAAATGCGGTCGGCTAAAGTAGCCACCCCTCAGTCACCTTCGGTGACAGCTCCCCTCCAGGGGAGCCCTTAACCTGCAACCAATTAAAAAATCCCGCCAGCCATTTCAGCCAGCGGGATATACTTATTTTATATTTTACGTCTTATCGTTCCATTTTCCAGTAGCTTACACTGTACGGTGCCAGCTCGCTGCCGCCGCCGAAATCGTGCGGGGCGCCGGTGATCATGTCCACCGCCATACCACAGCCGGCGTCAAAGTGGGCGGTAAAGGGGTTGCCGTCGGCGTTGATGGCCACCAGCACGCGCTCGCCGTCGGCGTAACGCTCAAAAATCAGCTGCTTGGGCTGCACCAGCACGTTGCGGTAGCTGCCGCAGCACAGGGCCTTGCTTTGGGTGCGGGCGTGGGCCAGCGCGGTGATCCAGGCGGTCAGGTCGTTGGATTCGGGGCGCTCCACGGCGGGGCGCAGGGTGGGGTCGCCGTTGCGTTTGTCGCCCTCCATCCCCCACTCGCTGCCGTAGTAGACGGCGGGCACGCCGGGCATGCCAAACAACAGGCCGTAGACCGGCTTTAAGCAGTTTTTATCCGTCAGAATCGTAGCAATGCGCGTTACATCGTGGTTATCCACAAAGCTCAGCAGGTGCTTTCCGGTGTACAGGCACCACTGCTCGCTGCCAAACTGGCGGTTCAGGCTGTAGCTGATCTCGTGCATGTTGCCGGTGTTGAAGCTGGAATACAGCCCCTTGTAGCACTCGTAGTTGGTCACGCTGTGGCAGGCGTGGTCGTTCATCCAGCGGTTGTAGTCGCCGTGCAGGGTCTCGCCCACCAGGACGAAATCCGGCTTGATGCTGTTGGCCAGGCCGCGCAGCTCGCTCAAAAAGCCCAGGTCCAGGCAGTAGGCCACGTCGAGGCGCAGGCCGTCGATGTCGTAGTCCCGCACCCAGTTGCGCACAGCGTCGAACAGATAATTTTTCACGTCAGGATGCTGTAAATTCAGCTTGACCAGCTCGTTGCAGCCCTCCCAGGCCTCGTACCAGAAGCCGTCGTTGTAGTTGGTGTTGCCGTCAAAGCTGATGTGGAACCAATCTTTGTAGGGGCTGTCCCACTTTTTCTCCTGCACATCCTTGAACGCCCAAAAGCCGCGGCCCACGTGGTTGAACACGCCGTCCAGCAGCACGCGGATGCCCGCCGCGTGCAGGGCTGCGCAGACCTGCTTGAGGTCGTCGTTGGTGCCCAGGCGGCAGTCCACCTTGTTGTAGTCGCGGGTGTCGTAACCGTGGGCGTCGCTCTCGAACAGAGGGTTGAACAGCACGCAGGTCGCGCCCAGCGCCTTGATGTGGTCCACCCAATCCAGCACCCGCAGCAGGCGATGCTGGTCGGCCTGGGATGGGTCGCCGTCATTTTGCAGCGGCGCCCCGCACAGGCCCAGGGGGTAGATCTGGTAAATTACAGCTTCATCGTACCACATGTTTTTTCTCCTATTATCGTTTATTTTTTGCTCGTTTCGTTGGAATGATGCTTGCCTTGCAGTTGTAGAGGCCGATGCTTGCATCGGCCCATTGGGGGGCGTCGAGGACGCCGCCCCCTACAAACCAATTTGCATGAATCTGCTTTTAATGCAAAAACTTCAGCTTCTTCTTCAAAATCAACCTATAATACCGGGTCAGCGCGCCGACCGCGCGGTCGCAGAGCCAGAAGGAGAGGTTGCCGGCGGCCAGCAGGGCGGCCAGCATGCCAACACCGTCGGCCAGCAGCTCGTCCAGGATGGCGGGACCTAGCAGCGCAAAGAGCAGCAGGTAAACCAGCACCGTGGCCCCGTTGAACACCGCGAACTTGATGACCCAACGCAGCAGCGTACTTTTTATGCGTGCCAATTGCTGGCGCAGCACAGGATAATAGCCGATGACGAACACGTAAAAGAACGCCAGCTCCAGCTCCGGCACCAGCAGCACGGATAAAATCGACACAGTAGCGTACAAAAGTAGGGCGTACTTAGGGCCGTACTCGTCCAGCACGGGGATGAGCTGGAACGCGGCCAGCATCGGCGCGGCGTAGGTGCCGATTTGCAGCGCCGCGCCCACCAGCAGCAGCACGACCGACAGCGCCCCCAGCACACCGCAGAGGGCGATTTTTTGACTTTCGGTCTTGCGCATGGCGGTTTCTCCTTTGGGATTCCTTGGGCGTTTGGATTTACTGTGTTCAATTATAGCCGATTTGAACTAATTTTGCAAGTCATTCATTTGGGAAACTGTACAAAATGTGTAACCCTGCTCCCGGAACCAGGCGATCATGTCAGGCAGGGCTTTCACAGTCTGGCCGGTGGCTTTGGTGTCGTGCAGCAGCACCACGCAGGTGTCGCGGCCGTCGGCGTCCCGCTGGATATTGCGCAAAATTTGTGCGGCGTTGGGGTGGCTGGCGGTGGCGTCCTCGGCGCAGACGTTCCAGTCGATCCAGTGCAGGCCGCGCTCCTCAGCCTGGGCTTTCAGCCGTTTCATGATGCCGCTGCCGCCGTATTTGTGGCTGACCGTGTTGGTGCTGCCGCCCGGAAAGCGCAGCCAGGTCAGGGAATCGGCGTCCACGTAGGGGCTGATGGCCTGGCGCAGCTGCTTGATGTCCTGCCAGAAAGCATCGGTACTGCGATAGATTTTGCTGTACTGGTGGCTGGCGCTGTGCAGGGCGATCTGGTGGCCTGCGGCGGCGATGTCGGCAATTTTATCCAGGTGCGCTTCGTTGGCATCCTGAGCACAGACAAAAAAGGTTGCTGGTACGTGCTCTTTTTCCAGTATATCCAGAATTTCCGGCGTGTGGGCGCTGGGGCCGTCGTCAAAGGTAAGGCAGACGATTTTGGGCACGGCAGTCTCCCCTGTTGCGGTGGCCGAGACGGCGGCAAAGCAATCGTTGGGGGTGGAGGTCTCGGCGTACTCGGTGTGATACAAAAGATGCACCACCGCCGCCAGCACTGCCGCCAGCAGCCCCAGCACCAGAAAAACGAACAGATCTTGCGGTACAGTTTTCCCATTTTTGTTGCGGCGCATGGTATCCCCTCCCTTGGTTTGGTGATGTATATGCAGGTGGGGACGAGATGATGCTTTGCTTGCGGCTTCCGGTGTTTCGCCACCTTGCGGCAGCCTATAAAGAAAGACCTGCCGTAAGGTGGCAGGTCTTGAAAGCAACTATTAAAATCAAACCTTGGCTTCTTTAAAAGAAGAAATCCGCTTCCGCCACAGCCGGGGCGAAAACAGCGCCAGCATGGGGTACAGCTCCAGTCGTCCTGCCAGCATGTCAAAGCTGAGCAGCAGCTTGGCCGGGGCCGAGAAGTCCGCGAAGCTGCCCATCGGTCCGACCATTTCCAGGCCCGGTCCCACGTTGTTGAAGCAGGTCACCACCGCTGTAAACGTCGATACTATGTCGAATCCATCCAGTGAAAGCAGCAGTACCGACAGGGTGAGCAGCAGCATGTAAATGTTGAAGTAGTTGTGTACGCCGCGCAGCACTTTCTCGTCCAGGGGCTTGCCCTCAAAGCGGACGGTGGTGACGGCGTGGGTGTGCAGCATCTTGTTCAGGTCTTGCTTGGCCGCCTTGAAAAAGATGATGACACGCGAAATTTTAAGGCCGCCCGCCGTCGAGCCCGCACAGGCGCCGCAGAACATGAGGATGCAGATGACGATGCGGGAGTAGGTCGGCCAGAGGTTGAAGTCCGCCGACGCATAACCCGTGGTGGTGATGATGGACGACACCTGGAAGAACGCCGTGCGCAGCGCCGTGCCGACGTTGTCGTACAGGTGCAGGATGTTGAGGGTGATGGTGACCGTGGAGAAGCCCACGATGCCAAGGTAGGTCAGCATTTCCTCAGAGCAGAAGGCATCACGAAAACGACGCAGCAACAAGAAATAATAGAGATTAAAGTTGATGCCGAACAGCAGCATGAATACGCCGATGACGATTTCAAAGTACGGGTTATTGTACGCCCCCACGCTGAGCGCCTTGTTGCTAAAACCGCCGGTGCCCGCCGTGCCGAAGGAGTGGATGAGCGAGTCGAACAGCGGCATGCCGCCTGCGCAGAGCAGGATGACCTCGATGAGGGTCATGGCGAAGTAGATAGCATACAAAATCTTCGCACTATCGCTTAATTTGCTGGAAATCTTGCCCACCGTCGGGCCGGGGACCTCGGCGCGCATCAGGTGCATGGCGCGGCCGTCGGTCATGGGCAGCACCGCCATGGCAAACACCAGCACGCCCATGCCGCCCACCCAGTGGGAGAAGCTGCGCCAGAACAGCGTGCCGTGGCTCAGGGCTTCCACGTCGGTCAGGATGGTGGAGCCGGTGGTGGTAAAGCCGGAGACGGTCTCGAAGAAAGCGTCAATAAAGGACGGTATTTCGCCGGAAATCACAAAGGGCAGTGCGCCGAAGGCACTCATCAGCACCCAGACCAACGCCACGATGGCCAGGCCGTCGCGGGCAAAGATGGTGGTGTTTTTGGGGGTCTTGCGGCTGGTGATGAACCCCAGCACCGCCAGCAGCGCGGCAGGCAACAAAAATGCAGGCAGCAGATACCACTCGCCGTAGAGCATGCCGCAGATCAGCGGGAAAAGCATCAAACATGCTTCGATTGCAAAGATGCGGCCCAGCACAAAGGCAACCATTCTATAATTCATGCCGGCGCCCTCACTTTACGATGTCGCGCAGGGCGTGCAGGGTGGTGTCGGTGGTAACGATCACCACGTCGTCGCCCTCCTGCAGGGCGTCTGCACCGGAGGGAATGACCGGCGCACCGTTCTGCCGCACGATGCCGGCCACCAGCATACCCTCGCGCAGGTTCAAATCTTTTAACGGTACACCGATGAAAGGCAGGCCGGGGCCGACGTTGAACTCCAACGCTTCGACGCGGCCGCCCACCAGGCGGTGCAGGGTCTTGATGTTGTCAGAGTCAAAACTATTTTGCATCGCACGCACGTAGCGGGCAATGGTCTCGCTGGTCACAGCGGCGGTGGAGACCACGCTGTCCACAAGGCCCTTCTGGTTAGCCAGGTCGGCAAAACTGGGGCGGTTAATCTTGGCGACCACCTTGCAATTCGGGAACTGGTTGGCGTACATGGCCAGGATGATGTTCGTTTCGTCCAGGCCTGTCAGGGGCACAAAGGCGTCCATTTCGCTGATGCGTTCCTCGCTCAGCAGCTCGATGTCGGCGCCGTCGCCGTGGATGACCAGCGCGCCGGGGAACTTTTCGCTCATAGCCTGGCAGCGGGCGGCGTTGGAATCGATGACGGTCACCCGCTTCTGGATGTCCTGCAATTCTTTGACGAGGTAGTACGCGATGCGGCTGGCGCCGACGATCATGATGTTGTTGGCGCGGGCCTTGAAGATCTTCAGCTTGCGGAAGAAGCTTTCCAGCTCGCGGGCGCTGGCGGTCAAGTAAATCTTGTCGCCTTTTTGCAGCACCGTAGCACCGGTGGGGATGATGGTCTGCTGGCCGCGGGCGACCGCGCAGATCAAAATTTTAACGCGGATGTTGCGGTACAGGTCGCTCAGCTGCAGACCCTCCAGGGGGTTGCCCTCGTTGATGCGGTACTCCACCAGCTCAAACCGCTGGCGGCAGAACTGCTCGCGCTTGATGGCGCTGGGGAAACGCAGCACGCGGGCGATCTCCCGCGCGGTGGCCTTTTCCGGGTTGACGACCATGGAAAGGCCCAGCTCCTCGCGCATAAAGTGGAGCTGCTTCTCGTACTCCGGGTTACGGATACGCGCAATAGTGTGCGGTGTACCGAGCTTTTTTGCCACAAGGCAGGCCAGAATATTGGTCTCGTCGCTGGAGGTGGTGGCGATGAGCAGGTCGGCGCCATCCTCAAAGGCGTCCTTCTGGACGTCGTAGCAGCCGCCGTTGCCCGCCACACCGCGGACGTCGTAGATGTTTACGAGGCTCTCGATCAGGTCAGGGTCCTGGTCGATAACGACAATATCGTGCTTTTCCGCCGCGAGCTGTTCCGTCAGGACGCGCCCGACCTTGCCCGCGCCAACAACCACGATTCTCATAGTTTTTCTCCTTTTGTGTCAGGCAGAAGCGGGCCAAAAGCGCACACTTCTACAGTAGTAAGCCCATTATAGCAAAGCGGCGAAAAAATGCAAGTGGTAGTGGGATGTTTGGCGGTTTTTGTGCGGTTTGGGACAGGATTTGGGAGGAAAAAGCGGGGTGAAAGCCGGATGCCAGCGTGCGCCAAGGCTTGACAGCAGGCGCGGGGACGGGTATAATAAGGATAGAAAAAGGCGCTGCGACAAGCGGTTGGCCCTATCCAAAGTAATTGCATTTAGGTTACCCTAAAAACCGTCACTTGGCCGAGTGGCGGTTTTTGCGTTTCTTAATGATGATCGTCACAGTAAAACTGCCGATGTGCATCGTGATTCGCATGGTCTCACCCCCTCTCGGGAAGTGTGGCCAACCGCCTGCCGTTGTTGTGCAGCGCCTTGCCGCCGAAGCGGCATTACCAGTGTACCATGATTCGACAGGGTTTGCAAGGATAGCACGGGCGTGAAGATGGGACTTTCCCGCGCACTAAAAAACAATCCACTGAATTGTTTTTTGCCGCCTGCGGGCGGCCGTGCTGTTCCAGTCCTCAGCTCCGAATACCAAAAAGAGACCCCGTTGGCGGGGTACGCCAACGGGGTCTCTTTTTGGTGCGGAAGATGGGACTTGAACCCACACGTCATAGACACACGCACCTCAAACGTGCCTGTCTGCCGATTCCAGCACTTCCGCAAATCGCATTTGACTGCAAGAAAGATTCTAGCACATTTGGGGGTATAAAGTCAAGTCCTATTTTGCAATTATTTCCTGCGTGGTGGCACCATCCGCGGCATGCATGAGTTTAAAAAGCCGCAGCAATCTTGACAGCCGCACCGGCAGCGCGTATAATAATAGTAGAAAAGGCGCTGCGACAAGCGGTTGGCCCGATCAAAATGTAGCTTTAGGTTGCCCTAAGAGCCGTCACTTTGCCGAGTGGCGGTTCTTGCTTTTTACTACCAAGCTTAGCGTAACGGTCTTGTGACCGATATGGAAAGTCAATGTAAAACGCATGGTCTCACCCCCTCTCAGGAAGTGTGGCCAACCGCCTGCCGTTGTTGTGCAGCGCCTTGCCGCCGATGGCGGCGTTATCAGTATAGCATAATTCGACACGCTTCGCAAGGTTGCTGTTGCCTTGCGGGGCGCTTTTTTGTAGACGCAGCCCGCCAAAAGCACGTTGTAGGGGCGAACAGTGTTCGCCCCTGGGCGTTTGGTCAGTGCGCAGCCATGGCCCGAAGGCGGATGCGGCGCAAGGTTGGCGGGCGAACGATGTTCGCCCCTACATGCTCTACATTATAAAGTGACCAGTGCTATATTGTGCAGTTTTCATTATTACTATCATCACTATCCATTCTATCCGTTCTATCCGTTCTATCCGTTCTATCCGTTCTATCCACTTTATCGGCATGCAAATTTGGATAGAAAGGATAAAATGGATAATAAGGATAAAACGGATAGTAAATTTATATTAGGCTACTTTATCAGCTAAAGCAATCTGTGTATCACGCTCTACCACTTCCTTATAAAATTGGTGCCGAGCGCTGTGTGTTCCGCTCTTCTTAACAGGTTCATAAACAATCCCATCTATTTCTTGCATTTTCTGTTTGAGGCCCTTCAGTTTATGGCTCACATCCCGTGCATCCTCCGCAATAAACCGCCTGGTCAGCAGCTTGCCGGCATCCAGTATCTCCTTGGCGGTGCCGCTCCAGCTGCCGTGGTTGCGCTCTACCAGCTTGCGGATGGTCTGCACCAGGGCGCTGTTTTCGTATTCTTTGCGGGCCTGCTCGCGGGCGCGGGCTTCGGCGTCGCCCAGGTTTTGCCAGCGGCATTGGGTCTTGTCCAGGCGCAGGGCCAGCTCAAATTCCTCCAGGTCGCGGCCGGTCACCGAGAGTTTGGTCGTGTCGTCCACGCGGCGGTCGCGGGTCATCACGAAGGCAGAATCCGCCGCGCCGAAGATGCCGTTGGTGCCGCTGATCTGGGCAAAGGGGTCGGTCTCGTCCTTCATCTTGCGCAGGTGGTGTACCAGCACAATGCAAATTTCGCGTTCAGTCGCAAACTTTTGCAGGATGCCCACATCCTTGTAGTCGGCCTGGTAGGCGTTTATCGCCTTGCCGGTGGTGCGGCGCACCCGCTGCAGCGTGTCGATGACCACCAGCCCGCAGCCGGGGTTGTTGTCCAGGTAGGCGGTCAGCTGGTCCAGCAGGCCGTCCTCTAAGTCCAGCGAGCCGGTGGCCAGCGCAAAGCCGTCGGGCGCACGCTCGCCCTGCAGCACGCGGTTCATGCGGTCCTGCAGGCGGCGCTGGTTGTCCTCCAACGCCAGGTAGAGGCAGTCGGTTTTGTTCGTAGGCATGTCCAAAAATCTCTGCCCGGACGTCACCGAAAGGCAGAGGTCCAGCATCAGCCAGCTTTTGCCGTACTTGGGCGGGGCCACCAGCAGTGCCAGACCTTGGGGCAGCAGGCCCTCCACCACCCACTTGATGGGCTTGAACTCCTTGTCCTGCAAGTCTTTGGCCGAGATGGACACGATGCCGTTTGGCGCTGTATCGTCCTGTTTTTCCTCCTCCGGCGGGGCCAGAAAGTGCAGCGTTTCCATCGCGTCGGCCTTGCGCACGCCGGGCGGCGTGGCCAGCTGGTCGTTGTGGCAGCGGGCGATGTCCGCCTCGGTGATGACGGTGCTGGTCTCGTAAAACAGCTTGCGCTCCAAAATGCGGTCTGTGCGGTTTTTACGTTCCTGCGCGGTTTCTGCGGCCAGCGCCAGAAAATACAGCAGGTTTTCGCCATCCTGGGTCACCGCCAGCTTGCCCAGGGCCTTGGCAAATTCGGTAAACTGCTCGTCCGAGCAGATGAGGTGCGGCTCCTGCGGCGTCCAGGCGGCGGCGTACCAGCCAAACTGCTGGGCCAGATGCTCAACGGTTCGCAGGTCTTTGCACTGCGACAAATCTTTTTTCAGCAGCAAGCGCTCACCCCGCTTTCTTGCAGCAGATAGGCTGCGGGTAAATGTGGTTGTGCATGTGTTCTCTCTCCTTTTTTATATATTGCCGTTCTCGTTGAATGTAGTTCCACTTCCCCACAAAAATAAATCCGCAAAAGTTGCGTCAGCCTAAAGTAGAACCTGATTCCACACCCATATCCTACCACAAAGTGGAATAAAAGTCAACTATTTTTGCAAAATCTCTTGAATTATTTTCCACGCCGTGTTATACTAATAGAAAAGGAGCGAAGCTATGTCAACTATTTACGACCGCATCAGGGCGCGGCGGCTGGAATTGGGCCTGACCGTGGAAGACCTGGCCCAACAGCTGGGCTACAAGGACAAAAGCTCGATCAGTAAGATCGAGAACGGCAAAGCGGACATCCCGCAGGCCAAGGTGGAACTGTTTGCCAACGCGCTGCACACCACCACTGCCTACCTGATGGGCGTGGACGGCCCTGCCCTGCCCCCGGGGTGCGAGCCGCTGCCCCGCCTGAAGCGCCTGCCGCTGGTGGGGCGCATTGCCTGCGGCATGCCGATTTTGGCCGAGCAGAACATTGAGGGCGAGGTGGCCGTGCCCGAGGAGTGGCACGCGGATTTCATCCTGACCTGCCGGGGCGACAGCATGGCCCCGCAGATCATGGACGGCGACCTGGTAGCCGTGCGCAGCCAGCCCGAAGTGGAGAATGGGGAGATCGCGGTGGTGCGCATCGGTGACGAAGCCACGCTGAAGAAGGTAAGTTTTGACGGCACGACGATGGTTTTACAGCCGCTCAACCCCGCCTACCCGCTGATGACCTACACCGGCGCTGCGCTGGCCGAGGTGCATATCGAGGGCAAAGCCGTAGGCCTGTGCCGGGGGCTGTGAGGGGTGCAGAACGCGCCCTTATTATAATAAGGTAGAAAAAATCTCCCGCCGACTGGTTTTTACGCCAATCAGCGGGAGATTTCGCTGTTTATGAATGTTGCTGCTTAGAGGCTCCCCTTGAGGACAGACTCCCCCGATACGGGGGAGGTGGCACGAAGTGCCAGAAGGGGAGCGCTCCGCCGCAAGGCGGTGAGGGGTGGCTCTTGTGCAGAGCAATTGCATCCACTTTGTTAGCCCACGGCTAAAGTAGCCACCCCTCAGGCCGCTTCGCGTCCAGCTCCCCTCTAGGGGAGCCAATGTTTACCGCAGGTACAGCCGCCCATTTTCATCCGCGTCCACGGTCAGGGTATCCCCGGCGCTGTGGGCACCGGCGATGATCTCTTTCGCGATCATCGTTTCCACGTGGGACTGGATGTATCGCTTCAGCGGGCGGGCACCGTAGATCGGGTCGTAGCCGCCATCGATGATGGAGTTCTTGGCAGCCTCGGTGACGACCAGGTTCAGCTGCTTGTCGGCCAGGCGCTTGCGCAGGTCTGTTAGCATTAAGTCGACGATACTGCCAATTTCCTGTTTGGTCAGGCTCTTGTAGTAGACGATGTCGTCCAGACGGTTCAGGAACTCGGGACGGAACTGCCGTTTGAGCAGCTGGTCGATGGCGTTCTTGGCCTCGTCGGACAGCTCGTTTTTGCCCTCGGCACGGGCCTTTTCCAAATCCTCCAGGATCAGGTCGGAACCCAGGTTGGAGGTCAGGATGATGACGGTGTTCTTAAAGTCCACCGTGCGGCCCTGGCTGTCGGTGATGCGGCCGTCGTCCAGGACTTGCAGCAGGATATTAAACACGTCAGGATGTGCTTTTTCCACCTCATCGAACAGCACGACGCTGTAAGGATGACGGCGCACAGCCTCGGTCAGCTGGCCGCCCTCCTCGTAGCCGACGTATCCCGGAGGCGCACCGATCAGACGAGAGACGCTGAATTTCTCCATGTACTCGGTCATGTCGATACGCACCATGTTCTTCTCATCGTCGAACAGGGATTGCGCCAGTGCCTTGGCCAGCTCGGTCTTGCCGACGCCGGTGGGGCCCAGGAACAGGAAGCTGCCGATAGGTCTGTTAGGGTTAGCAATACCGGCACGAGAGCGCAAGATGGCGTCCGCCACCTTTTGCACGGCCTCGTCCTGGCCGATGACGCGCTGATGCAGCACGTCCGGCAGGCGCAGCAGCTTTTCGCGCTCGCCCTCCACCAGTTTAGCCACAGGGATGCCGGTCCAGCGGGCCACGATGCGGGCGATCTCCTCATCGGTCACGCGGTCACGTAGCAGGCTGGATTCCTTCTTGGCATCAGCGATTTTTTCTTCCTCTTCCAGCTGTTTCTGCAGGTTGGGCAGCTTGCCGTATTGCAGCTCGCCGGCCTTGGCGTAGTCGCCGGTGCGGGTAGCTTTCTCAATTTCAGCCTTTGTATTTTCTACGTCAGCACGCAAACTTTGCACCTTGTTGACGGCGTTCTTCTCGTTCTCCCACTGGGCCTTCTTGCTGTTGAAGCTGTCGCGGAGTTCGGCCATCTCTTTCTCCAAAGCGGCCAACCGCTGCTTAGAAAGTTCATCCGTTTCCTTTTTCAGCGAGGCTTCCTCAATCTGCAGCTGGGTGATGCGGTGGTTCATCTCGTCCAGTTCGGCGGGCATCGAATCCAGCTCGGTCTTGACCATGGCGCAGGCTTCATCCACCAGGTCGATAGCCTTATCGGGCAGGAAACGGTCGGTGATATAGCGGTCGGACAGGGTGGCTGCTGCAATCAGCGCAGCATCCTGAATCTTCACGCCGTGGAACACTTCGTACCGCTCTTTCAGGCCGCGCAAGATGGAGATGGTGTCCTCAACGGTCGGCTCGTTGACCATGACCGGCTGAAAACGACGTTCCAACGCAGGGTCTTTCTCGATGTACTCGCGGTACTCATCCAGCGTAGTCGCGCCGATGCAGTGCAGTTCGCCGCGGGCCAGCATAGGCTTCAGCAGATTGCCAGCGTCCATAGCGCCGTCGGTCTTGCCCGCGCCCACGATGGTGTGCAGCTCATCGATGAAGAGGATGATCTTGCCCTCGGACTTCTTGACCTCGTTCAGCACGCTCTTCAAGCGTTCCTCGAACTCGCCGCGGTACTTGGCGCCCGCGACCAGCGCACCCATGTCCAGGCTGAACACGGTGCGGTCCTTCAGGTTCTCCGGCACATCACCCTTGACGATACGCTGTGCCAGGCCCTCGGCGATAGCGGTCTTACCGACGCCAGCTTCACCGATGAGCACGGGGTTGTTCTTGCGCTTACGGCTCAGGATGCGGATGACGTTACGGATCTCGGTGTCACGGCCGATGACGGGGTCAAGCTTGTTGGCCTTGGCCATCTCCACCAGATCCTGGCCGTATTTCTTCAGCGCATTGTAGGTGTCCTCGGGGTTATCGCTGGTCACGCGCTGGTTGCCGCGCACAGAACTTAACGTCTGCATGAACTTTTCTGTCGTGATGCTGAACGCCTTGAACAGCTCTGCCGCACCCTTGCCGGGGCGCTGCAAAACGCCCAGGAACACATGCTCCACGCTGATATATTCATCTTTCATCTGCTTGGCCTGGGCCTCAGCGGCGTTTAGCGCTCTGTCAAGGTCAGTGCCAATATAGATCTGGTTGGGATCACGGCCGCTGCCGGTCACCCGGGGCAGAGCCTCGACCTTTTGCAGGGCCGCCTGGGCGAAGGCGTTGGGGTCAGTGCCCATAGTGGTAAGCAGCTGGGGGATAAGTCCGTCCTGCTGCTGGGCCAGTGCGGCAAGCAGATGCTCCTGCTCGACGGCGTTATTTGCATACTCTACAGCGATGCGCTGCGCAGCTTGCAGCGCCTCTCTTGCTTTTTGGGTAAATTGATTCATATCCATAGTGCGTACCTCCTTATTTTGCAGATACCGCAGAATTTGATTTATATGCACGAACGGACGTTAGTGCCATCCAGCTGCGTTTCCTTTTGGTCATCTCTCCGCTGGTTGCTTCTTATTAGCACTCTATCTGTTCGACTGCTAATATTGTAGCACGATGATGCAAAATGTCAATAGGGTAAATTGCAAAAGATTTGTGAACAAGAGAAATAGATGCCGTGCATAAAGTTCCCTCCGGACGGGGGCCTTTCCGGCGTGCAGCTGCGAACAAACGCTACTGTCTGCTCAAACAAAATCCTTGCATTTTCCCTCGCAACCCCTTACAATATATATAATAATGTAAGGCCACATGCCAAGGAGAACCATTATGCCGCTGATTATCCCGAAAGAGCTGCCCGCGTTCGACGAGCTTAGCCGCGAGAACGTGTTTGTCATGCACCGCGAGCGTGCCCAGAGCCAGCATATCCGCCCGCTGCGCATCCTGATTTTGAACCTGATGCCCACCAAGATCGTCACTGAGACCCAGCTGGCCCGGCTGCTGGCCAACAGCCCGCTGCAGGTGCAGATCACCTTTTTGAAAACCGCTACCCACGACACCACCCACACCCCGCCGGAGCACATGAAGGCCTTCTACAAAAGCTTCGACGAGATACGAAACGAGCGCTTCGACGGCATGATCATCACCGGTGCGCCCATCGAGGACCTGGACTACGAGGATGTGGACTACTGGGACGAGCTGTGTACCATCATGGACTATACCAAGGAGAACGTCTACTCCACCATCCACCTGTGCTGGGGTGCGCTGGCCGGGTTGTACTACCATTTTGGCATTCCCAAGGTGCATCTGCCAGAAAAAATGTTCGGCGTGTTTGAACATCGCGTGACCCGCCCCTCCAACCCGCTGGTGCGCGGCTTCGATGAGGTGTTCTACGCCCCCCACAGCCGTTGGGCCGGGCCGGACCGCGCCGCCATCGACGCCTGCCCCGACCTGCGCGTGCTGGCCGAGAGCGATGCAGCAGGCCCGATGCTGCTCTCCACCGAATCCGGCCGCCAGATCTTCGTCATCGGCCACCCCGAGTACGACAAGTACACCCTGGACGCCGAGTACAAGCGGGACGTCAAGGCGGGCAAGCCCATCAACGTGCCCTGCAACTACTACCCCGCCGACGACCCCGCCCGCGACCCGCTGTTCCGCTGGCGCGCCCACGGCTACCTGCTGTACACCAACTGGCTGAACTACTACGTCTACCAGGATACCCCGTATGATTTGAACCATTTGGAAGCGCTGGAAAAATAAGAAAAGGCTTTGCCTATGTCCCGCTCACTGCAGGGGTCGATGCTCGTCATCGCCCCCTGCAAAGAACGGCAGTACCTGATTTTAGGAGACCACCCATGCCCACCATTTCCGCCTGTATTGTGGCGTATTGCGATTACGAGGAAGTCTGCGCCGCGGTGCGCAGCATCCTGCACTTTACCCCCGCGCCGGATTTTACACTGTACATCGTCGATAATGCCAGCCCCGACGGCTGCGGCAAGCAGCTGGCCGACACCGATTGGGCCGACCCCCGCGTGCAGGTGCTCTGCCTGCCGGAGAACGTCGGCTTTGGCCGCGGCCACAACGCCGTGCTTGGCAAACTGCATAGCAGCGTGCATTTTATCTTGAACCCCGACATTGTTCTGACCGGGGATATTTTGCAGCCGATGGCCGAATGGCTGCTGGCCCAGCCCGGCGCGGCCATGGCCACCCCGCAGCTGCACTACCCCGACGGCCGCCTGCAGCACCTGCCCCGGCGCAAGCCCACCCCCTGGCTGCTGCTGGCCCGCCAGCTGGCGCCAAAGTTCGGCGGAGCGTTCAAAAAGGCCGACGACCATTACACCATGCAGGACGAGGATTTGACCGCGCCCCGGCGCATCGAGTTTTGCACCGGCAGCTTTATGGCCGTGCGCACCGACGTGCTGCAAAAGATCGGCGGCTTTGACCCCGCCTATTTTATGTATGTCGAGGATGCCGACCTGACCCAGAAGGTCCTGCGGGAGGGCACCGTCTGGCTGGCCCCGCAGTTCAGCGCCATCCACGCCTGGCACCGCGCCCCCATGCGGGACGCCGGCAAGTTCAAGATGCAGCTGGTGAGTATGGGGCGGTACTTTAAAAAGTGGGGCTGCGGGAAAGGGACGGTGTGACGCCGCCTACAAGATTGCTTGTCCGCACCATCGGCTGCTGTTTGTCATAAGTTTGTAGGGGGCGGCGTCCCCGACGCCCCGGACGGGGTGAGTCTTACAGCCCTAGGAGGGGTCAAGACCCCTCCCTACAAAAAGACATGAACGAACGGCAAGAACCAAAGCAGCAACAACACAAGCACGCGGGGCGTCGAGGACGCCGCCCCCTACATCCCCACCGTTTGTGTTTACCGGGGGTTGACATTTTCCCCCGCCTATGCTACAGTAAATACATCGCAAGGCCGCTGACCGACGGAGATTTGTGGGTGCAACCACAAGGGACGCGGATTTACCCTTGCCAAGGCAATGTATTTGCCATCAAGCCGACCGTCTGGGCTGCATACACTGGAGTATGGTGTGTGCAGCCCTTTATTGTTTTTACAAAAACGGAGGAATCGTACAATGTTGAGCGACATCGAAATTGCCCAGGCCGCCAAAATGCAGCCCATCACCGAAATTGCCGCCAAGCTGGGCCTGCAGGGCGAGGACATCATCCCCTACGGCCACTACAAGGCCAAGCTGAACCACCTGCTGGCCAAGGCCGACAAGCCTGAGGGCAAGCTGATCCTGGTCACCGCCATCAGCCCCACCCCGGCCGGCGAGGGCAAAACCACCACCAGCGTGGGCCTGGCCGACGCCATGAACGCCCTGGGCAAAAAGACCATGCTCTGCCTGCGTGAGCCGTCCCTGGGCCCCGTGTTCGGCATCAAGGGCGGCGCGGCCGGCGGCGGCTACGCCCAGGTCGTGCCCATGGAGGACATCAACCTCCACTTTACCGGCGACATCCACGCCATCGGTGCCGCCAACAACCTGCTGGCCGCCATGATCGACAACTCCATCCAGCAGGGCAACCCGCTCAACATCGACCCCCGCCGCATCACCTGGAAACGCTGCATGGACATGAACGACCGCCAGCTGCGGTTCATCGTGGACGGCCTGGGCGGCAAGGTCAACGGCACCCCGCGAGAGGACGGCTTTGACATCACCGTCGCCAGCGAGGTCATGGCTGTGTTCTGCCTGGCCACCGACCTGAACGACCTGAAAGAGCGGCTGTCCCGCATCGTCTGCGCCTACACCTACGATGGCCAGCCCGTCACCGCCGGCCAGATCGGCGCGGCCGGTGCCATGACCGCCCTGCTGAAGGACGCCCTTGACCCCAACCTGGTGCAGACGCTGGAGCACAACCCCGCCATCATCCACGGCGGCCCGTTCGCCAACATCGCCCACGGCTGCAACAGCGCCATCGCCACCAAGCTGAGCCTGAAGCTGGCCGACTACGTGGTGACCGAGGCCGGTTTCGGCGCTGACCTGGGCGCCGAGAAGTTCCTGGACATCAAGTGCCGCGCGGCCGGGCTGCATCCCGCCGCTGTGGTGCTGGTTGCTACCGTCCGTGCGCTGAAATCCCACGGCGGCGTTGCCAAGCCCGACCTGAGCAAACCCAACGCCGAGGCCGTGAAGGCCGGCGCTGTGAATCTGGCACGTCACATCGAGAATTTGCAGGGCTTCGGCCTGCCGGTCTGCGTGGGCATCAATGCCTTCCCCACCGACACCGAGGAGGAGATGGCCGTCATCTACGACGTCTGCGCCAAGGCCGGTGTGCCCTGCGCGTTGAGCGAGGTGTTCGCCAAGGGCGGCGAGGGCGGCAAGGCCCTGGCCGAGACCGTGCTGTCCATCCTGGACGAGAACGCGCAGGTCAAGTACACCTACGGGCTGGACGCACCGCTCACGGATAAAATCAGCGCTGTTGCGAAGAATATCTACCGCGCCGGCAATGTCAGCTACACCGCCGCCGCCAAAAAGACGCTGGATGAGCTGACCGCCCTGGGCTACGGCAGCCTGCCGGTCTGCATCGCCAAGACGCAGTATTCCTTCAGCGACAACGCCAAGCTGACCGGCGCACCGGAGGGCTTCACCCTCAACGTCCGCGAGGTGCGGCTCTCCGCCGGTGCGGGCTTCGTGGTCGTCGTCTGCGGCAGCATCATGACGATGCCCGGCCTGCCCAAGCACCCCGCCGCCATGGATATTGACGTGGACGTGAACGGCAAGATCACCGGCCTGTTCTGATTTATACAATATAAACAGGCACAGCAAAGGCTCCCCTCATCACAAGGGGAGCCTGCAGGCTGTCAAAAAAGCGCTTTGTAGGGGCGAGCCCGGCGATGCACGGCAAACGCAAGTAAAACGGGCCGATATAGAATCGGCCCCTACGAGCATAAGGAAAATGGCATGCAAATTTCGTAGGGGCGGATTCCATATCCGCCCGCGGGCGAACAATGTTCGCCCCTACATGCTCTACAAACAAAATACAGTTTTTTCGACAAGCAAAGGCTCCCCTTGTGATGAGGGGAGCCTTTTTCATGCTCTTATTTATTCTCGCGGGAGGCAATGCAGGCTCCGTCATACTCGCAGGTCGTTTCCTGGCCCGGCACGATGGTTGCCATATAGCCATCCTTTGCAAAGTTGATGGCTACGATCTGCCCCTCCTTCGTATGGAAGATCTGGATGATAACGTCCGTTTTCTTAGGCTTACTTTTAAAGTAGGCGCTCGGCTTGACAGCGCTGCTGATCAGGCCGCCGCTGCCAAAGGTATAGCGCGGATTTTTGCCGTCGCTCTCCAGATACTTCAGCACCTGGGCGGCCACTCTCCGGCTGGAGCTGCCCGCCTCTGTCTTATCGTTCGGGTTTTTCTGTATCGCGTACAGTGCGCCGTTTGTGATGCGGCCCACATTATTGTAGGTTACGCCGTTTACGGTAATGGTAAATCTGCAGGAATTGCTTTTGTCGTTAAAGCTTTCCGGGTACAGGGCGTAGCATTCGGTCAGCGCAGCCTGCGAAGCCGTCCACACATCCCGTGCTTCGGTGATGACCGCCTGCTTTTTTGCTTTGGTCACATACCCTGTCAGCGCCGGGATCAGCAGTGACGCCAAAATTGCCAGGATCACCAGCACCACGATCAATTCTACCAGCGTGAATCCCCGTTTATTTTTTCTGTTCATAATTACCTTTTTCATTATAAGTTGCCGCCGTTGGCGTCAATCGTCTCCCTATACCATGCCGCGCTGTCCTTGGGGGTGCGGGTGCCGGTGGGGTAGTCTACATACACCAGGCCAAACCGCTCGTTGTATCCCTCGCTCCACTCAAAGTTATCCAGCAGCGACCAGTGGAAGTAACCCTGCACATCGGCCCCGGCCTCTATCCCCTGCCGCAGAGCAAGCAGGTAGCGGTGGGTAAAGTCGATGCGCTCCGGGTCGTGCACCTTGCCGTCCAGATGGATGCGGTCGGTGCAGGAAAGGCCGTTCTCCGTGATAAAGATGGGCAGGCCGTACCGCTCATGGAGGAACCGCGGGCCCCACTCCATGGCTTCGGGGGTGATGGGCCAGCCGATGGCCGTGCGCGGATGACCGGCGGCGCGGGGGCAGAATTCCGGCTTGCCGTCGGCTCCGGCCCGCACCGCGACGGAGTTGTAGATGTTCATGCCGATAAAGTCCAACCGCCCCAGCGGCAGGGCGCCCAGCTGCTCCTGCGGGATGGCATCCACCACCCGCTGGGCCTGCCCGCCCGCAATTTTGGGCCAGCCGCGGCCGCACACCGGGTCCAGCGCCGGGGTGTAGGTGAAGGTCCAATCGCCGTCCGCCAGGGCGAAGGTAGCTTCGCGGGCGGCGGCAATATCGGCGGGGCTGTCAGTGGCCGGGGTGCAGATGCGCCCGGTGGGAGCCATGCCCACCTTGGCATCGGGGTCGGCTTTGCGGATGGCATCCGCCGCCAGGCAGTGTGCATAGATCGTGTTATGCCAGGCAGTAAACACCGCTGCATCGTCCAGTTTATAGCCCGGCGCATGCACACCCGCGCTGTAGCCCAGCCCCACGCTGCACTGCGGCTCGTTGAGGGTAAAGTAATATTTTACACGTCCTTTAAAATGCGCCGCCACCGTGGCAGCGTACACGGCAAAGGCCCTGGCGGTGTCGGCGTTCAGCCAGCCGCCCTTGTCCTGCAATGCCTGGGGCAGGTCCCAGTGGTAGAGCGTCACATACGGCTCGATGCCCGCCGCCAGCAGCGCGTCCACAAACCGGTCGTACCAGGCAAGGCCAGCAGGGTTCACCGCGCCGGTGCCAGCCGGGAAAATGCGCGGCCAGGCGATGGAAAACCGGTAGGCCTGCAGGTGCAGGGCTTTCATCAGCTCCATATCCTCGGCCCAGCGGTGGTAGCTGTCGCAGGCGACGTCGCCGGTGTCGCCGCCCTTGGTCTTGCCCGGCGTATGGCTGAAGGTATCCCAGATGGACGCCCCACGCCCGTCCTCAAACGCGCCGCCCTCTATCTGATAGGATGCGGTAGCCGCACCCCAAACAAATTTCTTTGGAAATGGCATATTCTTCTCCCTCTGGTTGCTGATAAAAACGAGGATGTAGGGGCGGATGCTTGCATCAGTCCCTGCAGTGCACCGTGCAGCCTTCTAACCTCTACACAAAATAAAAAAGGTGCAGCGCGTTGGCACTGCACCTCGGCTTAGTAATAGTTTACCCCTTAACGCTGCCCAATGCAACCCCTCGCACGATATATTTCGAGAGAAGCAGGTAGACGATCATAACCGGCAAGATTGCGATGGTGATCATCATGTACACCTTGCCCATATCGAACTTGAGGAAGTCCGCGCTGCGCAGCTGTGCAACCAGGATGGGCACCGTCTTCCACTTGGCGTCGTTGATGATCAGCGCCGGGATAAAGTAGTTGTTCCACGCGCCCACAAAGCTGAAGATGGCCTGCACCGCCATGGCGGGCTTGAGGATCGGTAGAATGACCGCGTTGAAGGTGTGGAACTCACCGCTGCCATCAATGCGCGCTGCATCGATAATATCCCGCGGCAGGCTGGAATCCATGTACTGCTTCATGAAGAAGAACACGGTGGGCGCGGCAATACTGGGCAGAATCAGCGGCCACAGGGTGTTGGTCAGCTTCATCTTGTCCATCAAATTCAGAAAGCCCAGTGCCGACACCTGCGTCGGCATCGTCATGATAAGCAGGATGACGGTGAACGCCAGCTTGCGCAGCTTGAAGTCGTAGGCGTAGATGGCGTAGGCCGTCAGCGCGCTGAAATAGACCGACAGCGCCGCGCAGGCCGCCGAAACGATGAGGCTGTTGCGCAGGCCGCTCAGAATCGGCACGTTGGCGTCGTGGGTGGTGTTGTAGAAGTTGACCGCGAAGCTGCCCCGGGGCAGCGGGTCAAACCCCTGCTGGATGGTAAAGTTGTTGTGGGTGGCGTTTACAATCAACACGTAGAAGAAGAACAGGCAGACAAAGCACAGCACAAACAGCACAATGTAAGCAACTGCACGCTGCAGCGTAAGCATAGGGTCGTGAATTTTCGTTGCCTTGGTCTTGGTGGCTGCGGTTTTGGTCTCGTTTGGCATACTCTTTCACGCTCCTTCCTTAATGATGCTTTGCAGCCGCCTTGGCTGCTTTGATACGAGCTTTTTCGGCCTTGCGCTGCTCACGGGTCAGGCCGTCATCCTCCTGGGTAAGGGTAAAGTAGATGATGACGCAAAGCACTGCGCAAAGCAGGAACATCAGCACCGAGATAGCACCGGCCGTGCCGTAGTTTTTGCTGTAAAGGTGCTGGTTCAGATACATGATGATGGTGTTGGTACTGCCGTTGGGGTCGCCCTTGCCGTTGGTCAAGACCTGCGGAACATCGAACATCTGCAAGCCGCCGATCAGGCTGGTGATGAGGGTATACACCAGCAGCGGGCGGATGAGCGGGATGGTGATCTTCCAGAACATCTGGGTCGAGGAGGCACCGTCCAGCTCGGCGGCCTCGTACAGGCCGGGGTCAACACCCATGATGGCCGCCATCAAAATGATGGTGGTGTTGCCGAACCACATCAGGAAGTTCATCAGCCCCACCAGCCCGCGGGCGGTCCATACGTTGGATAGCCAGCGCACCGGCTCGCTCACGATGCCGAGTTTGAGCAGGATGGAGTTGATGGGCGCGGTTTCGGCGTTGGAGAACAGCGTAAAGAACAGCATGGCAAACGCCGAAGCCATGATCAGGTTGGGCATGTAGATAACCGTTTTGAAGAACCCCTGGAACTTTAGTTTCAGCCGCAGGTCGGTGAACCAGGCCGCCAGCAGCAGCGAGACCACGATCTGCGGGATAAAGCCCATCAGCCACATGATCATCGTGTTGCCAAAGTACTTGGGCACTTCTTTGATCATGGCAGCGTAGTTTTTCAAGCCAACAAAGTTAGGGCCGATGATCTTTAAGCCGCTGCGGAAATACTCAAAGAAGGAATAGTAGATGGTGGTAGCCAGCGGCCAGAACTGGAAAATGAAAAAGGTGATGAAGAACGGCGCCAGGAAGATGTAACCCCATTTGGCGTAGCTCATGCCTTTTTTCTTGGTTTTCATAAGTCTCGCCCTCCTTAGCTGTACGGGCATTGCCCTGCTGGGGGCAGAGCCTTTTGCATGTTACAGGCCAACGGCCTTGCGGTTAAAACAAAACCAGGGGCGGGCGTCTCTCCCCCGCCCCTGGCATGGCGTTTACATGTTAGCGGTAGTTGTTAAGCTTAAGTTATGCGGGCCATTCCACGCTGGTCAGCTCAGGATACTTGACCTTGATCTGATCCTCAAAGTTCTGCTTTGCGGTGTCAATGTCGACGGTGCCGTCGAAGTAATCCTTGAAGCAGCTCTGGAAGGTCTCGTTGCAGCCCTGGTCATAGGGGCCGGCGTTAGACATATCGATGGTAGGTGCAACCTCTGCGAACAGAGCAATGTGGTTCTGGCCGCCCAGGAAGTCGGAGCCGAAGTCGGGATCGGCGGCGATGGCGTCCATAGCGCTCTTGCAGTTGGTGTAGTCCTGGGTATCCTTGGTGATCTGGGTCATGATGTCGGAGTCGCAGGTCAGCTTCAGCATAACGTCCTTGATGGTGGGGATGTTATCGGTGCCGGCAGCAGCGCAAATCCAGGTGCCGCCCCAGTAATAAGGCTGAGGACCCTGGCAGACTGCGTAGTCGCCGTAGATGCCGTTGCCAACTTCTTCCTTGCCGCCCTCAGAGGTCGGGGTTTCAAGAGAGTTGCCCAGCAGGGTGAAGTTGATGCCCCAAGTGGAGTAGAAGAAGCCAAAGACCTTACCGGAAGGACCCTGGTCAGCGGCCCACTGGTCGCTCCACAGGCTGGTCTTGTTGTTGTAGCCGTTATCGGTGTAAGTCTTGGTCTGATCGACCCAGTTCATGATGTTGGGGTCGACCTTGACGGTGGTGCCGTCCACCCAACCGGCGGACACGTTGTTGGAGAAGGTGCGGTAGGAATCATCGTAGCCGGAGAGCATCTTGTAGCCCTTGGCAGCAGCCTGGGCGGCTACATCGTTGAACTTATCCCAATCGCTCAGCGCAGCCTGGACTTCGGTGGGATCATCGGTGCCCAGCACATTCTTGGCGATGCTGCGGCGGTAGGCAAACAGGCCGGGGGTCGCCTGCCAGGTGGTGCCCTTCTGGACGCCATCGACGGTGACGATGTCCTTGGTGTACTGGTACTGGTCCTTCAGGTCGTCATCGGTCAGGCCGATGTCGCCCTTGACGTCCAGCGTGTACTCGGAGTCGACGTACTTCAGCGCGTAGTCAGCCTCGATCAGGAAGATGTCGATCTTGTCATCATCGGCGGCGCTGTCCTGCTTCAGCAGGGCTTCGTCCAGCTTGTTCTGGTAGTTGTTGTTGTCGTTGGGGTTGATGGTCCATTTCACGGTCACGCCGTTATCCAGTTCGGTGGTGGACTTATCGTCGGCCACAGAGACGACGCCGGGGTAGTAATCGTTGAAGCGGGACTGGAACTCGTCGTTCCAGCACCAGATATTCAGGACCTTGCCCTCCTCGGCGGTATCATCGGCGGCGGGTTCTGCGGCGGTGCTGCTGGTATCGGTAGAGGTGGAGTCAGCGGCAGGTGCTGCGGACGAGCTGGCGGCGCCTGAGCCGCATCCGGCGAGCAGGGTGGCTGCCATAGCAGTCGCGGTCAGTAAACTGAGTGCCTTTTTCATAATGATGTTTTCCTCCTTTTAAAGAAACTTGATCATGAAATTACATTTTTTAATAAGCCCGCTGCGCATGCAGGCTTGTTTACAGTGGAATGGGTCAGCGGTGCGGGGTGTCGATGGATTCTCCGCGGGCGAAGCTGCCGGCGATGAGCCGCTGCTCCGGCAAAGCGGTGCGGGGGGATTCGATCTCCTCAATCAGCAGCTCGGCGGCGGCCTTGCCCATGGCCTCGGTGTCCTGGCGGTAGGTGGTCAGCTGCGGCGACATGACCTGCGAGATGAGGTTGCCGTCGTAACCGGCTACCGAGATGTCCCGCGGGATCAGCAGCCCTTCCTCCCGGATGGCCTGCACACCGCCGATGGCGGAGAAGTCGTCCGGGAACAGGATCGCCGTGGGCCGCTGGGGTAAGCTGAGCAGCTGGCGGGTGGCCTTGGCGCAGCCGATGGCGTCGCGGTAGGTGCCGGCGATGACGTATTCATCCGGCACCGTGATGCCGTGGGCGGCGCAGGCGCGGTAGAAACCGACCAGACGCTTTTGGGTAACGGCGCTGTGCTGTTCGCCGTGGATGTAGGCGATGCGCTCATGCCCCAAGGCGGTGAGCTGATCCACCAGCTGGCGGATGCCGTCCACGTTATCGGAGAGCACCGCAGCCCGGTTGTTGAACACATGGTCGACCGTGACCAGCGGCAGATTGCTGTAAGCCAGCTCCACGACCTCGGGGTCGTCAAACTGCACGCAGGCGGCGATCACACCGTCAACGCCGCGGTAGCGGCAATGCTCTAAGTAACTGGAATGGCCGTGGCCAATGTTGTGGTTGATAAAGGTGATGTCGTAGCCCCTGCCCTCGGCGTGGCGCTTGAAGCTGTCCAGCACGGCGGCGAAGAACTCATGGGTCAGGCCGCTCTGGGCTTCGTCCACAAAAAGGACGCCCAGGTTGTAGGTGCGGTTGGTCTTTAAGGCGCGGGCGGCGCTGTTGGGCATGTACCCCAGCTGGCGGGCAGCCTCGCGGACCTTCTCTTTGGTGGCCTGGCTGATGTCGCTATGGCCGTTCAGTGCCTTGCTCACGGTAGCTACCGAGACCCCGCAGGCTTTTGCGATGTCCTTGATGGATGCCATGAGTACCACCTCCCGGTCATGTGTTTGGTTTAGGTGTTGTGTTCCTTAATCGTTTTCGCATCTTCACTATACAACAGGTCAACCACAAAATCAAGCGTTTTTTACGATTTTTTGTGCATATCGATACGATTTGGCGTTTTGCAAAAATCAGAAGTCCGTCTTTTGGCAGTTTCGTTTGCTGTTTTCGTGAATTTCTGTCGAAATCCGGGGGCTTTTTGCTGGAAAGCGCTGCTTACGGTTTCGCTGGCAGGGTAAAACGGGCGGTTTTGGGGTGCCAGACTGGCGGTGTATGGGTGTTTTGCAGTGATTTTGCAGGCGGTTCATGAAAGTTTCCGGGCCCCGCTCTCCCACAGCCCCTATTATAAATAAGGTATAGATGGGCTTTCGTGCCAGATTTTAGGCGGTAAAATTGTGGAACTTGCCAAATCATCGTTATTTTTACGCATAAGTCTTGCAATTGCCGAAGAAATGCGCTATTGTAAAGGTAACAACTTAATCGTTTTCGACTTGAACTTTTCAAAAAACAGGTATCCCATTTGTAAGGAGAGGATCTCTATGAAGTTCGGTCACTTCGATGACGACGCACGGGAATACGTCATCACCACCCCGCGTACACCGCTGCCGTGGATCAACTACCTGGGCAGTGAGGCATTTTTCAGCCTTGTCTCCCACACCGCGGGCGGCTACAGCTTTTACAAGGACGCCAAGCTCCGCCGCATCACCCGCTACCGGTATAATAACGTACCTGCGGATTCTAACGGCCGCTATTACTATATTAAAGAGGGCAGCACCACCTGGAACCCCGGCTGGCAGCCCACCCAGACCGAGCTGGATTTTTACGAGTGCCGCCACGGTCTGGGTTACAGCATCATCACCGGCAAAAAGAACGGGCTGGCCGCGCGGCTGGAGCTGTTCGTGCCCGTTGGCGATAACTGCGAGATCGACCGTCTGGTGCTGACCAACGAAAGCGACGCGCCGAAATCGTTTACTGTATTCAGCTATGTAGAGTTCTGTCTGTGGAACGCCGTGGACGATTCCACCAACTTTCAGCGCAACTTCTCCACCGGCGAGGTCGAGGTGGAGGGCAGCACGATCTACCACAAGACCGAATACCGCGAGCGCCGCGACCACTACGCGCTGTACACCGTCAACGCGCCGGTAGACGGCTTTGACACCAGCCGCGATGCCTTTTTGGGTGCCTGGCGCAGCAATGCCAACCCCGAAGCGGTAGAAAAGGGTGCTTGCACCAACTCCGTCGCCCACGGCTGGGCGCCCGTTGGCGTGCATCAGGTCAACGTAACGCTAAACCCCGGTGAGAGCCGCTGCTTAATTTATATGCTGGGTTACATCGAGAACCCGCAGGAGGAAAAGTGGGCTGCCCCCGGCGTCATCAACAAGACCCGCGCCCATGAGTTGATGGCCCGCTATGCCACCGACGCGCAGGTCGACGCCGCCCTTGCCAGGCTGCACGCCCACTGGAACAACCTGCTGTCCACCTACGCGGTCAGGAGCAGCGATGAAAAGCTCGACCGTATGGTGAATATCTGGAACCAGTACCAGTGCATGGTCACCTTCAACATGAGCCGTTCCGCCAGCTACTACGAGAGCGGCACCGGCCGCGGCATGGGTTTCCGGGACAGCTGCCAGGACTTGCTGGGCTTTGTGCATCTCATCCCCGCCCGCGCCCGCAAGCGTATTCTGGACATCGCCGCCACCCAGTTCCCCGACGGCAGCGCCTACCACCAGTACCAGCCGCTGACCAAAAAGGGCAACATGGACGTTGGCTCCGGCTTCAACGATGACCCGCTGTGGCTGATCGCCGCCGTCTACGCCTACCTGGGCGAGACCGGCGACATGAGCATCTTGGACGAGCAGGTGGACTTCGACAACGACCACACCCTCGCCCAGCCGCTGCTGGAACACCTGCGCCGCAGCTTTGGCTACCTGACGACCCACAAAGGCCCCCACGGCCTGCCGCTGATTGGCCGCGCCGACTGGAACGACTGCCTGAACCTGAACTGCTTCAGCGACACGCCGGGCGAGAGCTTCCAGACCACCGGCCCCAGTGAAGGCCCGGTGGCCGAGAGCATTTTTATCGCAGGTATGTATGTTAAATACGGCAACGAGTTTGCCGAAATTCTGGACGCCACCAACCACGCCGACGAAGCCGCCGCTGTGCGGGACGAAGTGGCCAAGATGGAGCACGCTGCCCTCACCGCCGGGTGGGACGGCAAATGGTTCCGCCGCGCCTACGATGCCTACGGCCATGTGGTCGGCGGGCAGGAGTGCGAGGAAGGCCAGATCTTCATCGAGCCGCAGGGCATGTGCGTCATGGCGGGCATCGGCGTAAACACCGGCGAGGCCGTGACCGCGCTGCAGAGCGTACAGACCCGGCTGGACACCAAGTACGGTATTGTTTTGCTGCAGCCTGCTTATACCAAATATCATCTGGAGCTGGGCGAAATTTCCAGCTACCCCCCGGGCTACAAGGAGAACGCAGGCATCTTCTGCCACAACAACCCCTGGGTCAGCTGTGCCGAGACCGTCGTCGGCCACGGCGACCGGGCGTTTGAGATTTACAAAAAGACCTGCCCTGCCTACATCGAGGACATCAGCGAGATCCACCGCACCGAGCCTTACGTCTACAGCCAGATGGTGGCAGGCTGCGACGCCGCGACGTTTGGCGAAGCAAAGAATAGCTGGCTGACCGGCACCGCCGCCTGGACCTTTGTGGATGTGAGCCAGTACATCCTTGGCATCCAGCCCACGCTGGCGGGGCTGAAAATTGACCCCTGCCTCCCCCACGAGATGGACGGCTTCACCCTGCGCCGCGTCTGGCGCGGGGCAACGTATGAAATTACGGTAGACAACACCGCCCACACCGAAAAAGGCGTTGCGTCTATGACGGTAAACGGCCAGCCCGTCACCGGCAACATCCTAACCCCCGCCCCCGCCGGGACCACCGTGCAGGTCAAAGTTGTGATGGGGTAAAATCAAGCAGAAACTAAAAAAGCCTCCCTCTGCGAGGGAGGTGGCGCGAAGCGCCGGAGGGAGAGACAAACCCATTAGCAAATGCTAAAACCAAGGCTCTCTCCCCCACCGGCTACCGCCGGAGCCCCCTCCCAGAGGGGGCCTTTTGTTGTTGTAGAGTAAAGGCTCCCTTGTGTAAAGGGAGCTGTCAGCCGATAGGCTGACTGAGGGATTGTGACCTTGCGTCGTAGACCGACTCGCCACGCAGACGGGACAATCCCCCAGTCTGCGCTGCGCGCAGCCAGCCCCCTTTACACAAGGGGGCCATTGTAAGGAGCGGCAGATTTATTCTTCCTCTTTCTCCTTTTCGGCAATATCCGGTGCCAGGTCCCCGCCGGGCATTTTGTGACCGAAGGAAGGGACGAAGAAGAACTTGCGGATAATAAAGATCAGCGCAATCGCCCCTACGCTGACAAGGTTCTGCACGGCATCCTCGTGGCCAACGATCATGTGGCGGGCGATGGCATACAGCAGCACTTCCAGCACGCTGCCGGGGCTGTGCTTGGCCAGCATCTTGATAAACTCAATGCCGATGACAATATCCAGCGCCCGTTCCAAAAACTCCCGCACTTCCACACTGTTGCCGTGGGTCAGCAGGCCCGGCAGTAATTGCAGCAGGGGCGCCACGCTCAGCAGCAGCGCCACCAGCACAATGGCCGAAAGCACCACTTCCAGCAGCCCGGCCGCCTCGGCCACCTGGTCGCGAAAGACCTGCTTGACGTGTTCTTCCTTGCGGTGCAGCGCACTTTTGGCAATGCGGGGTTCGTAATCCTTCAAAGACATGGGGAAATTCCTCATTTCATAAAAATTCTGCTTGTATTGTAGCATACAACGCCCATCCACGGCAACAGAAAGTTTCCCGTGCGGCGTTCCCCTGCCCGTGCTGTATACGCCCGCCGTACATTATAATCGCCTGCGCCGTGTTCGGTTCATCGTCCGGTTAAAGTCATACCTTTGCCCCGCAAGCCCCATCAAAAACGACAAAAAGCGCCGGTCAAAACTCACCCTCGTGGTTTTTTGGCTGAAAAAGACAATCCCATCTTGCAATTTGTTCTCCTACGCTTTACACTACTCTTACAGGGTTTTCCTGACTTATCAGTAAAGGGGGAGCTTACGTGCAGTACACGATGCAGCATCGCAGTCATCACGCAGGTTCCCTGTACCCTGCCGGTATCGCAGTAGAAGTATAGCGCAGTGTACCCATACGGGCCGCACTGCGCTTTTTGCTTTTTGGGGAAAGGAGTTTACCATGAAAAAAGTTGCCATCATCATGGGGTCGGACAGTGATTGGCCGGTCGTAAAATCTGCCTGCACGGTGCTCAAGGATTTCGGCATCCCGTTTGAGGCACACATCCTCTCGGCCCACCGCACGCCCGAAGCCGCCGCTGACTTTGCCAAGTCCGCCCGTGCCAATGGTTACGGCGTTATCCTGTGCGCGGCCGGCATGGCCGCCCATCTGGCCGGTGCCTTTGCCGCCAACACCACCCTGCCGGTGGTGGGCATCCCGATGAAGGGCGGCGCGCTGGACGGTCTGGACGCATTGCTTGCCACCGTGCAGATGCCCAGCGGTTTCCCGGTGGCCACCGTGGCGCTGAACGGCGCCAAGAACGCCGCTTACCTGGCCGTTGCCATCCTTGCCGTGGCCGATGACGACCTGGCCGCCAAGCTGGACAAGTTCCGTGCGGACACCGCCGCCGCCATTGCCAAAAAGGACGCTGCCATCGCCGCCGAGGCCGCCGCGCTGTAAGGCACAAAAAGGTGTCAAAGCCCCAACAATTTTCTTGCACATTATCCAAAAACAGGGTACAATGAAAGTACCCGCTACTTATTATAATACACAACATAAAAAGGAGCGTTTTACGATGAATTACGAAGTTAAAGAGCAGATGTACGAAGGCAAAGCCAAGCAGGTTTTCGCTACCAGCGACCCCGAGATCGTAATGGTCCACTACAAGGACGATGCCACCGCCGGTGACGGCGAGAAGAAGGGCACCATCCGCGACAAGGGCATCGTGAACAACAAGCTGTCCAATGCCCTGATGCAGAAGTTGGAGAAAGAGGGCATCCCCACCCACTATGTGCAGGAGATCAACGACCGCGACACCTTTGTAAAGAAGGTCGAGATCGTGCCCCTGGAGGTCATCATCCGCAACGTCGCCGCCGGCCACTTCACCCTGCGCATGGGCGTGCCCGAGGGTACCGAGTTCAAGACCCCCATCCTGGAGTTCAGCTACAAGAACGACGACCTGCATGATCCGTTCATCAACCACTACTATGCCCTGGCTCTCGGCCTGGCCACCCAGGAAGAGATCGATACCATCACCAAGTACGCCTTCAAGATCAACGAAGTGCTGAAGAAAATCCTGCTGGATGCCAACATCCGCCTGATCGACTTCAAGGTCGAGTTCGGCCGCCTGTCCGACGGCACCATTATCCTGGCCGACGAGATCAGCCCCGACACCTGCCGTTTCTGGGATGCCACCACCGGCGCACATCTGGACAAGGACCTGTTCCGCCGCAACCTGGGCGGCGAAGCTGATGCCTACCAGGAAGTTATGAAGCGCCTGCTGGGCTAAATTTCCGCAAACGGAACGGAGCATAGAATGAGCGAAATTTCCCAATTCAGCCAGGGCCTGCACGAGGAGTGCGGTGTCTTTGGCATGTACGATAAGACCGGCGCGACCGATATGGTCAGTGCCGTATACAGCGCGCTGTACGCCCTGCAGCATCGCGGGCAGGAAAGCTGCGGCATCGCCCTGAACGTGGACGGTGTGCTTTCCGGCCACCGCGACTTGGGGCTGGTGAGCGAGGTGTTCACCAAGCGCGTGCTGGAGGACCTGCCCCGCGGCGCCAAGATGGCCACCGGCCACGTGCGTTACGCCACCGCAGGCCAGCGCAGCCGTTCCAACGCGCAGCCGATGGTTTTGCATCACTGCAAGGGTGCCATGGCCGTATGCCACAACGGCAACCTGGTCAACGCCCCCAAGCTGCGCCGCAAGCTGGAGATGAGCGGTTCCATCTTCCACGGTACCTCGGATACCGAGGTCATCGCCTACCTGCTGACCCAGAACCGCCTGCTGACCCCCAACATTGAGATGGCCGTCAGCCGCACGATGGACGACATCGAGGGCGCGTATTCTCTGGTCATCATGACCCATACCAAGCTGATCGCCGCCCGCGACCCCAACGGCTTCCGCCCGCTGTGCATCGGCGAGCTGCCCGATGGTTCCGGCTGGGCCTTTGCCAGCGAGAGCTGCGCCCTGGACGCCGTCGGCGCCAAATTCGTGCGGGACGTCAAGCCCGGTGAGATCGTCATCGCTGACCGCAACGGTCTGCGCAGCATCGAGGATCACTGCGGCACCGCTCCCCACACGATGTGCGTGTTCGAGTACATCTACTTTGCCCGCCCGGATTCCATCATCGAGGGCACCTGCGTCCATGAGGCCCGCCTGCAGGCCGGCCGTTTCCTGGCGCAGGAGCATCCCGTCGAAGCCGACGTCGTCATCGGCGCGCCGGATTCCGGCCTGGACGCTGCCCTGGGTTACGCCCAGGAGAGCGGCATCCCCTACGGCATAGGCTTTATCAAGAACAAATATGTCGGCCGCACCTTCATTCAGGGCAGCCAGGCCCAGCGCGAGAGCAGCGTCCGCATCAAGCTGAACGCCATCTCCTCCACGGTCAAAGGCAAGCGCGTCGTGCTGGTGGATGACTCCATCGTGCGCGGCACCACCAGTGCCCGCACCATCCGCCTGCTGCGCGAGGCCGGCGCTGCCGAGGTACACTACCGCATCAGCGCCCCGCCGTTCGCCCACCCCTGCTATTTCGGCACCGACATCCCCGACGAAAAAGACCTGATCGCCACCGGCCATACGGTGGAGGAGATCAACAAGCTGGTGGGTTCCGACACGCTGGGGTACCTGAGCATCGAGCATGTGCAGCAGCTGGCCATCCACAGCAAGTGCGGGTTCTGCACCGGCTGCTTTACCGGCAAGTACCCCGTGGCCCCGCCCACCGAGACGATGGACATCGTCTACGACAAGCCGCTGAGCCAATCCAACAGCAATAAGAAATTGTAAATTAACGTTGGCAATGGATTTTCCCACACGTTTGCAGGGGTCGATGCGAGCATCCGCCCCTACAAAACAGGAAGTCAATGCCCGTGGACACATGTTACCGCAAACTCTACTTTGATAGGAGTACACCATGGAAAAAAGCTATTCTGCCAGTTACGCCGCTGCAGGCGTGGATATTACGGCCGGGTATCGTTCGGTCGAACTGATGAAACAGTATGTCGCCCGCACCATGACCGAGAACTGCATCGGCGGGCTGGGCGGCTTCGGCGGCCTGTTTGAGCTGGATTGCTCCGGTATGGAGCATCCCGTCCTGATCTCCGGCACCGACGGCGTGGGCACCAAGCTGCGCATCGCCATGCTGCTGGACAAGCACGACACCATCGGCATCGACTGCGTGGCTATGTGCGTCAACGACGTGATCTGCGCCGGTGCCAAGCCGCTGGTTTTCCTGGATTACATCGCCTGCGGCAAGAACATCCCTGAGAAAATTGCCGAGATCGTCAAGGGCGTGGCCGAAGGCTGCGTGCAGGCTGGCTGCTCCCTGGTGGGCGGCGAAACTGCCGAGCATCCCGGCATGATGCCCGAGGATGAGTACGACCTGGCCGGTTTCACCGTTGGTGTGGTCGACAAGGCCAAGATTCTGGACAACTCCACCATGCAGGCGGGCGATGTCATCATCGCCCTGCCCTCTACCGGCGCGCACTCCAACGGTTTCTCGCTGGTACGCAAGATTTTTGATATTGACAACAACCCCGATGTGTTGAAAAAGACCTTCGACGGCATGGACAAGCCCCTGGGCGAGGCTCTGCTGGCCCCCACCCGCATCTACGTCAAGCCCGTGCTGGCTGTGATGGACGAGGTCAAGGTCAAGGGCGTTTCCCACATCACCGGCGGCGGCTTCTACGAGAACATTCCCCGCAGCCTGAAGAAGGGCTGCGCCGCCCGCATTGCCAAGGCCGATGTGCGCATCCCCGCCCTGTTTGATGTAATGCAGCGCGAGGGCGGCATCAGTGAGCATGACATGTTCAACACCTTTAATATGGGCGTTGGCATGGTGCTGACCGTGGCCCCCGAGGACGCCGACAAGGCTATCGCCATCCTGCAGGCCCACGGCGAGGACGCCTACCGCCTGGGCACTATCGTCGAGGGCGACGGGGTGGAACTGGTATGAAGCGTGTAGCAGTTCTGGTCTCCGGCGGCGGCACCAACCTGCAGGCTTTGCTGGAAAGCGAGCGCCGCGGCGAGAACCCCAACGGCCGGATCGTGCTGGTGGTCGCCAGCAAGCCCGGCGTCTACGCGCTGGAACGCGCCGCCAGCTTTGGCGTGGAATCCGCTGTGGTCAGCCGCAAAGACTATGCCGACAGCGCCGCCTTTGACGCCGCCCTGCTGGACACCCTGCAAAGCCATAACATTGACGTGGTGGTTCTGGCCGGGTTCCTGAGCGTGCTGGGCGAGAAGGTCATTGCCGCTTACCGCAACAAGATCATCAACGTGCATCCCAGCCTTATCCCCAGCTTTTGCGGCCCCGGCTTCTACGGGCTGAAAGTCCACGAAGCCGCCCTGGCCCGGGGCGTAAAGCTGACCGGTGCCACTGTGCATCTGGTCAACGAGGAGTGCGACGGCGGGCCTATCCTTTTGCAGAAAGCCGTGGCCGTCCAGCCCGGCGACACCCCCGAGGTGCTGCAGAAGCGCGTGATGGTCGAAGCCGAATGGAAGCTGCTGCCCCAGGCCCTTGCCATGGTGTGCAGCGATGAGGTATAAACAATGAAAAAGAATCTGTACAAATATCTGGCTGGCAACGAGTATCCCGGCCGCGGCATTGTGCTGGGCCTGACCCCCGACAGCAAAAAGGCCGTGGTGGCCTACTGGATCATGGGCCGCAGCGCCAACAGCCGCAACCGCGTGTTTGAGCCCATCGAGGGCGGCATCCGCACGGTGGCCGCTGACCCCGCCAAGCTGGAAGACCCGCACCTCATCATCTATAACGCCGTGCTGACCCTGCGGGAGACCACCGTGGTCACCAACGGCGACCAGACCGATACGATTGCCCAATTCATGAACGGCAACCTCTTCCCCGGTTACAGCTTTGAAGCTGCGCTGGCCACCCGTACTTATGAGGACGACGCCCCCAACTTCACCCCCCGCATTTCCGGCGTGGTGGATATGCGCCACGGCGGCTACAAGCTGTCCATCGTAAAATCCAACGAGGGCAACGCCGCCAGCGTGCAGCGCCAGACCTTCGATTACCCCCAGCCCGTTGCCGGTGAGGGCCACTTCATCAGCACCTACCAGAAGAACGGTGCGCCCATCCCCAGCTTTGCCGGGGAACCGCTGCGCGTCGCCATCGATGAGAACGACCCCGATAAGTTTGCCGACAAGCTCTGGAAGAACCTGAACGAGGATAACAAGGTCAGCCTGTTTGTGCGCAGCATCGAGCTGGAGACCGGCACCTACGAGGACATTATCCTGAACAAATACACCGCTGTGGAGGGTTAATATGAACGAATTTCAGCTGAAATACGGCACCAACCCCAACCAGAAGCCCGCCCGCATCTACATGGCCGACGGCTCCGACCTGCCGGTGCAGATCCTGAACGGCCGCCCGGGCTACATCAACTTTCTGGATGCGTTCAACTCCTGGCAGCTGGTGCGCGACCTGAAAAAGGCCCTGGGCCAGCCCGCCGCCGCCAGCTTCAAGCATGTGTCCCCCGCCGGTGCGGCCATCGGCCTGCCGCTGGATGACACCCTGCGCGCCATGTACCACATCGCCCCCGAGACCGAGCTGTCTCCCCTGGCCTGCGCCTACGCCCGCGCCCGCGGCGCCGACCGCATGTCCAGCTTTGGCGACTGGATCGCGCTGTCCGATGTCTGCGACCTCTCCACCGCCAAGCTCATTCAGCACGAGGTTTCCGACGGCATCATCGCCCCCGGTTACGATGCTGACGCGCTGGAAGTGCTGAAAAGCAAAAAGAAGGGTAACTACGCCATCGTGCAGATCGACGCCGCCTACGAGCCGAAACCGCTGGAGACCCGCACCGTCTTTGGCGTGACCTTCGAGCAGGGCCGCCAGGACCTGGACATCAGCGACGCCACGATGCTGCAGAACATCGTGACCGAGAACCAGTTCATCAGCGAGGAGCAGCGCCGCGACCTCATTATCAGCCTCATCGTACTGAAGTACACCCAGTCCAACAGCGTTTGCTACGTGCAGGACGGCCAGACCATCGGCGTAGGTGCCGGCCAGCAGAGCCGCGTGCACTGCACCCGCCTGGCAGGCCAGAAGGCTGACAACTGGCAGCTGCGCCACATGCCCAAGGTGCTGAACCTGCCCTTCCGCCCCGACATTGCCAAACCTAACCGCGACAACGCCATCGACGTCTACATCGGTGATACGCCGCAGGATGTCATCGGCGATGACGTCTGGGCTGAAACCTTTACCGAGCAGCCCGCCCCGCTGACGCTGGACGAAAAGCGCGCCTGGCTGGACGCCGTGACTGGCGTTGCCTTAGGCAGTGATGCTTTCTTCCCCTTCGGTGATAACATCGAGCGTGCCCGCCGCAGCGGCGTGACCGCCATTGTGCAGCCGGGCGGCTCCATCCGGGACCAGCAGGTCATTGATACCTGCAACAAGTACGGCATTGCGATGGCGTTCTGCGGCATCCGGCTGTTCCATCATTAAACGCAAAAAACAACTCGCCTGCGGCGATTTTTCGTCGCGGGCTGTTGTGCTGTCAAGGAGGACGCTTATGAAAATTCTGGTTGTAGGCGGCGGCGGGCGCGAGCACGCCATTATCCGCGCACTGAAAAAAAGCCCCCTCTGCACCGAGATCTGGTGCGCACCCGGCAACGGCGGCATCAGCTACGATGCCCACTGCAAGGCCATCCCCGCCACCGACGTGGACGCCATGGTCGCCTTTGCCAAAGAGGAAGCCTTTGACTATGTAGTCGTTGCTCAGGATGACCCCCTGGCCCTGGGCATGGTCGACGCCCTGGCGGCGGTCGGCATCCCGGCCTTTGGCCCCGACAAAGCCGCGGCCCGCATCGAGGCCAGCAAGGTATTCAGCAAGGACCTGATGAAGAAATACGGTATCCCCACCGCCAAGTACGAGACCTTCGACGACCCTGCCAAGGTCATGGCGTACATCCGTGCCGAGGGCAAGTATCCCGTGGTCATCAAGGCCGACGGCCTGGCCCTGGGCAAGGGCGTGCTGATCTGCCAGAACGAGCAGGAAGCCGCCGACGGCGTGAAAGAGATCATGCTGGATAAAAAGTTCGGTGCATCAGGCAATCATGTGGTGGTCGAGGAGTTTCTCACCGGTCCCGAGGTCAGCGTGCTGTCCTTCTGCGACGGAAAGACCGTCAAGCCGATGGTCTCCAGCATGGACCACAAGCGTGCGCTGGACCATGACGAAGGCCTGAACACCGGCGGCATGGGCACCGTGGCCCCCAACCCCTATTATACCCCCGCCGTGGCCGACCGCTGCATGAAGGAGATTTTCCTGCCTACCGTGGCCGCCATGCAGGCCGAGGGCTGCCCCTTTAAGGGCTGCCTTTACTTTGGCCTGATGCTGACCCCCGACGGCCCCAAGGTCATCGAGTACAACTGCCGCTTTGGCGACCCGGAGACCCAGGTGGTGCTGCCCCTGCTGGAAAGCGACCTGCTGACCGTGATGCAGGCTACCACCAACGGCACGCTGGATAAGACCGAGGTCAAGTTCAGCGACGGCGCTGCCGCCTGTGTCATTCTGGCCAGCGGCGGCTATCCCCTCGCCTACGAGAAGGGCAAGGAGATCACCGGCCTGACCGAGGGCCAGTTGGATGCCGCCGACGTGACCGTCTACCATGCAGGCACCGCCATCAAGGAGGGCAAGCTGGTCACCAACGGCGGCCGTGTGCTGGGCGTGACGGCCACCGCCGCCCCCCTGCCCGAGGCACTGAAAAAAGCCTACGCTGCCAGCGAGAGCATCCACTTTGACAAGCTGCACAAGCGCAGCGACATCGGCGCAAGAGCGCTGGCTGCGATGCAGTAAAAGCGCATTTTCCTATCCTTGCTAGGGTGTATCTGAAAAGTCCTCAGCACTGTTCCATTCTACTAAAAAGCACATCTGCCGCGTTGTTCATCCTTGCAATACATCCAGTATTGCAAGGATTCGCGCCTTGCAGTTGTTGCCTTTTAGCGAATTTCCCAGCACTTTTGACTTATCAGATACACCCCATAAAACTCCAGAATTCAGGAGGAAGTAACTATGGTATATCGCATTTATGTTGAGAAAAAGCCCGGTTTTGACGGCGAGGCTCAGGGCCTTTGCCACGAGCTGGTCGACCTGCTGGGCATTAAGGCCCTGAAAGGTCTGCGGCTCATCAACCGTTATGATGTCGAGGGTATCGACAACGTCCTGTTCCAGCAGGCCATCCCTACTGTCTTCAGCGAGCCGCCGGTAGACACCACCTACACCACCCTGCCCGAGGCCCAGCACGTTTTTGCTGTTGAGTACCTGCCCGGCCAGTTTGACCAGCGTGCTGACTCTGCCAGTCAGTGCATCCAGCTGCTCAGCCAGGGCGAGCGCCCCACCGTGCGCAGCGCCCGCGTCTACCTGCTGGAGGGCGATTTGACCGAGGACGACATCGCCGCCATTAAAAAGTACGTCATCAACCCCGTCGAGGCACGCGAAGCCAGCCTTGAGGAGCGCAGCACCCTCAAGATGGAGTTTGCCATCCCCACCGAGGTGGAGACCCTGACCGGCTTTACCGCCCTGGACGACGATGCCCTGGAAGCCTTCCGCAACGAGAAGGGCCTGGCCATGGACCACGCCGACATCAAGTTCTGCCAAGACTACTTCAAGTCCGAGCACCGCGACCCCACCATCACCGAGATCCGCCTGATCGACACCTACTGGTCCGACCACTGCCGCCACACTACCTTCGGTACCATTCTGGACGATGTGCAGATCGATGACGAGCTGGTGCAGGCTGCCTTTGACCGCTACATGGCCCTGCGCAAGGAGACCGGCCGCGACAAGAAGAACCGCACCCTGATGGACTGCGCCACCATCGCCGCCAAGGCCCTGAAGCAGCGCGGCATCCTGAAGAACCTGGACGAGAGTGAGGAGATCAACGCCTGCACTGTCAAGATCAAGTGCGATGTCGACGGCGAGCTGCAGGACTGGCTGTTCCTCTTTAAGAATGAGACCCACAACCACCCCACCGAGATCGAGCCTTTCGGCGGTGCTGCCACCTGCATCGGCGGTGCCATCCGCGATCCCCTGTCCGGCCGCAGCTACGTTTACCAGGCCATGCGCGTGACCGGCGCAGCCGACCCGCTGAAGCCTGTCTCCGAGACGATGCCCGGCAAGCTGCCCCAGCGCAAGCTGGTCACCACCGCTGCTGCCGGTTACTCCAGCTACGGCAACCAGATCGGCCTTGCCACCGGCCAGGTCTCTGAACTGTATCACCCCGGCTACGCTGCCAAGCGCATGGAGATCGGCGCGGTCGTGGGCGCAACGCCTGCCAGCCATGTCCGCCGCGAGGAACCCGCCCCCGGCGATGTGGTCATCCTGCTGGGCGGCCGCACCGGCCGTGACGGCATCGGCGGCGCCACCGGCTCCTCCAAGGCCCACAAGCTGACCAGCCTGGAGACCTGCGGTGCCGAGGTGCAGAAGGGCAACGCCCCCATCGAGCGTAAGCTGCAGCGTCTGTTCCGCCGCGAGGATGCCTGCCGCCTCATCAAGCGCTGCAACGACTTTGGCGCAGGCGGTGTCTCTGTTGCCATCGGTGAGCTGGCAGACGGCCTGAAGATCGACCTGAACAAGGTCACCAAGAAATACGAGGGTCTGGACGGCACCGAACTGGCCATCTCCGAGAGCCAGGAGCGTATGGCTGTGGCTGTCGCTGCCGAGGATGCTGAGACCTTTATGCAGTACGCTGCCGAGGAAAACCTCGAAGCTACGATCGTTGCCACCGTTACCGAGGAAAAGCGCATGCGCGAATTCTGGAACGGCAAGGCCATCGTCGACCTCTCCCGCGAGTTCCTGAACTCCAACGGTGCCGAGCGTCACGCCAACGTACACATCCTCAAGGGTCATGTCTGGCAGCCCCAGTTTGCCGGTGCTACCTTTGAGCAGAAGATGGAGCACCTGGTCTCCGACCTGAACGTCTGCAGCCAGAAGGGTCTGGGCGAGCGCTTCGACTCCACCATCGGCGCGGCCACTGTGCTGATGCCCTACGGCGGCAAGTATCAGCTGACCCCCACCATGGCCATGGCTGCCAAGCTGCCCGTGGACGGCGAGACCACCACCTGCTCCGGCATGGCCTGGGGCTTCAACCCCTACCTGACCGAGGCTGACCCCTACCGCGGCGCTTATCTGGCCGTGGTCGAGAGCATCACCAAGCTGGTGTGCGCCGGTTTCCACCACAAGGATATGTACCTGACCTTCCAGGAATACTTTGAGCACATGAACGACAAGCCCGAGCGCTGGGGCAAGCCGCTGGCCGCCCTGC
>ERZ1034842.113-NODE-113-length-42678-cov-28.220280_pt1 | contig 42678 bp, 76 predicted proteins | sample MGYA00520634_ERZ1034842 | MGnify/ENA primary metagenome ERZ1034842 (study PRJEB33766, sample SAMN09781734) | gut metagenome | biome: gut microbiome | host: Homo sapiens | place: Madagascar | study: EMG produced TPA metagenomics assembly of the PRJNA485056 data... | reverse complement strand
CTTTCCTTCTTTCTTTTCTTCTATTGTTGTCGTTAGTTTGTCGTTAGTTTGTCGGTTGCTTGTCGGTTGCTTGTCGGTTTGCTTATCGGTTTGCTTGTCGGTTGTCTGGTACAAATCGTACTTAACTACCGTAAATACACTAAATTTGCTTGTCGTTTTGCTTGTCACTTCGCCTGTCGTTTTCAAATGCGAAATTGCTGTTCGAATTTCACGGTCTGAAAGCCCTGTTTCGTCCGAAAGCTTCCTGATGGACGAAACAAACGATCCACGTGGTATCGTTGTACCTTTAAAATTTCCATCCTTCCAATTAGCTTTCAGCAACATATGGATAAACAGCCGGGTTGTATTAATGTCTGTGTACCACTCCCAATCCAGAAGTCCACGGCTTAGTTTTATGTAGTTACCATCCACCAGATCACCCCGTTTCCAAGTTCTTAAGTAAGTCTCTTGATTTCATTTTCGCCTGTTCCGGTGTAAGTTCGGTGATTGTGACCTCAATCCTCGGATGCTCTTTATCTACGCAAAATGTATCTGTAAATCCAGAAATCTGATCCCATCCGTCATTTTTTAACACTCCGCAGTTGACCAGTGCATCCTGTATGACTTTCCTGCCAAAAGATGATATATTATCCAAATCACGCCTTTTATCCTTTTCCACCCATGTGTATTTCATGAACACTGTTTTAGTGATATGGATTCCTCGCAATTGATTTCTAATATATAGCGAAACAATATCTTGATTCTTTCTCTTTAAATCTCCGCCTTTATAACGGCTTGCCTTATCCGCACGGATGAAATCATTCAGATTATCCAGTCTCCCTGGAATGATTAGTAAGTATTCCAATCTCACGCCGCCTTTCAAATGTCATTTTCATCGAGCGCCGCTTCTTTAGCACCGCTCTCGCTCTATGTAGATCTTTTGCAAGATATTCTTGAAGTTCTTTCTCATCCACTGGATCACCGGGAACTGGTCTGTAATAACCATTGCCAACGTTAATGATACAGTCACCTTCGTTGTTCGCATTCTCGACCATCTTCCGAAACTTTCTGTCTCTTACAGGATTTGACATTCTAGCCAGTGGCTCTTTATGTCCATATGGAATATCGTTGATCGTATTCATTAATCCCCTTTCTTCTCCGGGACTAACCCCGGAGATAATAACCAGCTTTCATAATTCGTGATATATTATTTTCTGCATGAATAGGTTTCTTTCTGCCATTTGGCAAGGTGTTTCAACCCTATAAATCCTTTACAACAATTCCATAGACCTTATACATCTCTCTGAACCGGATCACTCCAAGGCTGTGTGCCAGTGTGTGGTGTTCTCTGCACAAACAGATTTTTTTATAACTGGAATCATCTACTTTTGTCCTGTCATTACCCATTCCGATTGCATCCTCATGATGAATCTCTCCATCTTTTCCACAAATTGCACATTTTTTATGTATCAGACAATAGTAAAGGTATCTTCCTATGTCATCTGTACGTTCTATTGCGTTGTCAGAAAGCGGTATTCCGTTCTCTAGGGCAAATTCCAGTATTGTGTTGATAAATTCCCTCGCTGTGTCCATAGAACAGTTAGAAAGGCTTAAATACGCATCTCCTGTACGCATCATGTGCTGATATTTCAGTATCTCTTTCATTTCTTCCGGAAGATATCCTGTCCAATCTGCTATATCTCTAATGGTTGCGTATGCCTTTTTTCGTTGTTCTGCAGATATGTGTCTGCCATCATCAAATCTGATCTCGGCATTTCTAATTTTCTTTCTTTGGAACATGTCCCCAAGCTTCAGATCTGGGACAGATACAACCAAGTCAGTTCCGTCTTTCCGCTCTCGATATTGTTTAATCTTTACAAGCGTGTGCATTATTTATCAACATCCTTTTTTCTGATATCATAAAGAAACACCCTTCGTTTTAACGATTCATTTCTAATGGATAATGCAACAATCTCACCATCTTTAATGATAATTTGTTCAACCTTGAACTTATCGTATGTGCTCCATTTGTTATTCTTTTGTGTAAGAGCAACATCCTTTGCAGGAATCCAAATATATGGTGCAGTGTAAAGTTCTCTTCCAATTCCCCAGTTAAAGCAAGCACGCTTGAAAGAATCCGATGCCTGTCCTTTTTCTTTTTCCGTATATGATTCAGTTCCTACATCCTGCTTCCATATCCAATGATCACCGTCTTCTGCCGGAAAATTAATACCTACATTGCAAAAGAGATTTCCATTAATTAACTCATGTTTTCTCTGCCATCTCTCTGATCCGACAGCTTCGTCCAGAATGCGCATATCACATCTGGCATCTTTATAAAGTAAAAGGCTGCAACCTTTCTCATTTACGGTCGCCACTCTGGCATCAATTTCTTTTTCTGTTAAAGCTCTGAATTCCATTATTTCTCCTCCACAATTCTGCATGCCCACATGTCAGAAAAATGTAACAACAGATACAACGGCGTTTCTTTACCGGAAATATCATATTTAAACGATCCATACAATCCATTATGCCAAAGGATAGCCTGCTCTTCTTCCTCTGTAAGTTTGATGAATCTTTCAGCGATCGCAATACTTCTCACTTCATGCGGAATATACAGCAGTTTTTTATTTATCTCATATGGTTTTGATTCTGACTGTACCAATGGATATTCTCCATTTTCATCCTTTTTCCGGCTCTTAATCATATTAGGTACATAGTTTGGTTTTCCATAATCTCCCATCTTTCCAAGATCATGCAGCAAAGCACAAATGATAATGGAATTCTGTGCTTTATCGGATAAAGTTTTTAATCCTTGTGTCAATAAAAATGACATATCCTGCATGATTCCAAGAACATTCCAACTATGTTCTGCTAAACCTCCCTTTTTTGCTAAATGGTTAGAACCCGAACACGGAGCCGTAAAAAATCCGTCATTTTTCATGGCTGCAATCAAATCTTTCATTCCATCTCTTTCAGTGGACATAAGTTTTTCCACAATTAAATCTTCAAATTCTTCCATCTTTCTTTTATCCTCTCTTCCTCTGATTCAATATCTGCCATCTCTTCACGTCTGGCTAGTCGCTCATGCAATCTATGAAGCCTTGCTTTCTCAGCTTTATACCGTTCATAATCATTGTCTGGAAATTCTTCAATTGGCATAGGCAACTGACTCCCTTTTTCCATCCTCTGTAATACTTACGGTAAATTCATTGGTATCTACCTTGAATTTTCCATAAATATTTCCATTTTCTGCAATGGTTAAATTTCCATCCTCAATTCCTAAATTTTCAAGTAAAACTGATAAATCTTTCAGTGCATCAATAAGCTGTCCACTGTCATTTCTGCATAATCTAGTTGCTGGCATTTAAAAATTCCTCCATTTCCATCTGTCTAAAATCTGTAGATAAAACCATGTATCTGACCGCTTTCTCTCGCTGCTGCTTCATGTACTGCTCGTCCCGGCATTCTTCACACATGTTTCCTTCGCCGGGATCTAAACTGCATCCACAGATTCTGCATTTTCTGTAAATCATAAAATCACGCTTTCCAAAATCCAAACTACGTGTTACAATAAACGCAGAAATACTTTTGTATTCCTACGTTAAATAGCACCAGTTCTCGCCAAAGAATGTTATGGTGCTATTTTTTTGTCCTCAAATTCCCCAAGGAACTCTACATCAGCGTCAAGCTTGTCTCTCCGACGTCTATCATAAAAGTACGCTTTCCGCTTTTCTTCTCTTTTGCTCTCAACATACATGATTGCCAATCCAGCAAACGCAACCAGAGCACCTAGCACAATCGCAATTATTAATAAAATGTAATAAACGCCGTCCGCATCCATCATTCCACCCAGAAACATGATTCCAAGTCCAATAGATATAAAAACATATGCTACATTTTTCATGATGCATTGTCCTTAACTACAAGCTTAATTCCTTCCTGTCTTTCGTAAATCTCTAACAGAATATCCATAATCTTGGCTTTCCTCTCTGGTGTAATTTCCATGTCTGCTTTGTTCATAGGAATCTCCTTTCTCATTATTTAACGCTCCCACACATGGCAATCTGCTTGTCAACTTCCGACTGTTTCTTTGAGATTGCCATACCATCCGCAACACCAAGAATATAGTTGAAGTTTTCTTTGTCCAGCTGTGATACTGTTTCAGCTAATCTTGTAAGGGATTCTTTCTGTTTTTCGCTCATTTGCTCACTTCCTTTCGTGCTTTGTACTTTGTACATTATTAATATAACACTATGTACATATTTTTGTCAATACTATTTTTTGTACAAAGTACAATTTTTTTATTTACTTTTTTAACATGTTGTAGTATATTATTAATAGGAGGTGAGAAAATGCAGAACCGATTAAAGCAAATAAGAAAAAAATTAGGTTGCAACCAGAATGAATTTGCAGAAAAACTCGGTATATCAGTTTCCAATATATCTAGCTATGAAGCAGGAAGAAGAAATCCATCTGATGCTGTTATAAATCTGATATGCGAAAAATTTAGCATTAATAAGGAATGGCTAGAGACTGGAAAAGGCGAAATGTTCATTCAAAAGACCGAGAATGAAAAGATAGCTGAATTTCTTGCAGATGTTCTGAAAGCCGGGGAAAAAGACCAGAGGTACAGATTCATAGCCGCTATCTCAGAACTGGATGAAAACGACTGGAACACAATTCAGAAGCTGGCAGAAAAGCTTGTGAAGAAGTAAAAAGAAAGACAAGGGCAATGCGCAAACCCTTGTCTTTTTCTTTTATCTTAAAAACCTCTTTATAAATGCATATATGGTTCGGAGATCATCCTCGTCCATGCACTTCTCTATTAATTCTATTATTTTCTCTTTAAGCTCTCCCATATCCAATACCACCTTTCTATTTGATACATATGTTCGAAAAGTCAATAACGCATCCATTTGTTTTTTATCCTAAACTTTCATTTTGCAAAAAAATGTCATAAAATAATGACAAAATGTATTGTTTTATAATCATTTTGCTTTATAATTATGATATCAAAAGAAAGGAAAGGTATAAACGTATGGAACAAAACACAAAATTCTGTAAGCATTGTGGAGAGAAGATTGATATTGATTGTGTAGTATGCCCTAGGTGTGGAAAACAAGTTGAGGATATTAAGACTTCAACACCTGAAAGTATAATTATCAATAATAGTGCTAATTCTTCTTCTAATTCTGCATCTCCTGTTTATTCGAAAGCACCAAAAGCAAAAAACAAGTGGGTTTCATTCTTTTTGTGCTTGTTTTTAGGATGGTTTGGAGTTCATAAATTCTATGAAGGGAAAATTTTATTTGGAATTTTATATTTATTAACTTTTGGTTTATTTGGTGTCGGAGTTGTAATTGACCTTATATTAATTATATTGAAGCCAAATCCATATTATGTATAAAAATTATGCCCCTCTATTAATATGAGGGGTTTTTTAAGGGAGTTAAAAATGAACATAGCAATTTATCCAAGGAAATCAAAAAAAGATGATAATTCAGAATCAATGGAACAGCAAATAGACGATTGCAAAAAGTACATTAATAAAACTTACCATAATGCAAATATAATCGTTTATTCTGGCGATTATGCAATCACAGGGCATAGCACGGCAAAAAGAAAGGACTTTCAGCGCATGATGGATGATGTCAGAGCTGGAAGAATCAATGCAGTCGTTATTATGAGATACGATCGTATAGCAAGAAATATGAGAGATTTCTGTAACCTCTATCACGACATGGAAAGCGCAGGATGCAACTTGATATCAGTAAGTCAGCAGATCGATACTTCCACGCCATACGGAAAGAACTTCATGTACCAGATGGCAAACATGGCAGAATTAGAATGGGCGGTTATATCTGAGCGATACAAAGACACCGCAGCTTATAAAATCCGTGAGGGGAAAGCTTACACTGGCAGAGTGCCTATAGGATTCAAAATAGAGAAAACAGATGGTGTAAAGAAAGTCGTACATGATAATGAGGAACAGACAAGGGCTATATTTGATTATTTATTAGCAACCAAAAGCAAACGTGGTACTGTTCTGTGGGTTCGTGAAAACTTCATCCCAGATTTTACCAGACACAAATTGGACACAATGATCAAATCAGATCTGTATATTGGAAAAGTAAGGGAGAATGACCATTTCTGTGAGCCTTATTTCACTAAAGACCAAATGGAAGAAATAAGAAGTGTCAATCAGATAAAATATGCTCCGTCCGGTCATATATATTTATTCAGTGGGTTATTCCGCTGTCCTATATGTGGCAGGAAAATGGCAAGTTTTTACAGCATAGACAGGAAGACCAAAAAGCACCGGCAATATCAAAGATGCTGGTTCGGTGGAAATGAGAAATTGCACAAAACAAAATTAGTGTCAGAAGCAAAAACAGAAAAATATCTTCTTGAAAATCTTGATGCAGCATTAAAAAATCTTGAATTTGATGTAAAAAAAGAAGCAGGTAAACCAAAGCGCAATTTGAATAAGAAACTTAATGATGCAATAGGGGAGCGTGACAGACTTAATTACCTTTTTGAAAAAGGAAGAATTGATATCCCAGAATACGAAAAGAAATACAGTATATTGTCCGGGAAAATAAATTCAATAAGTGAAGAATTATCCAACAACAAGGTTGTAAGAATTGAAGAATTTAAAAAACAGATACCTTCAAACTGGAAAGTCCTTTACGAACAACTAGATCAAAAAGGAAAACAAGAATTTTGGCATAGAATAATAAAAGAAATTTATTTGAATGAAGCCTTTGAAATTACTGGCTTTATATTTTATATCTAGGACTTGTACTAAACAACTATTTTCTAAAGGTTAACATTAATTAGTACAAGTTTATTAAAAATGGCGATTAGAAATTCTAACCGCCATTTATTTTACGCTTTTACAATCGCAGCATCAAACCCTGCTGCTTTCAATTTTTCCTGCAAGGTAACTGCGTTATCTCTGTTCCGGTATGATCCTACCTGCACTCTGTAAATGCTGTCCTTGTCTCCGACACTTGTTTCAGATCCTGGAACGCTTGCATCTGTATCATTAGTTTCTGTTGACTGCTCCTGATACTTCTGTCCAACGATTGCATACACAATAGCATCTGCCATGCTCTTGTAATCGTATAAAGCTACATCGTCCTTATCATCAACGAAACAGCACTCAAGCAAGAGAGCTGCAGCTTTCGTTTTCCTAAGGAAGTACAGTTTCTGGTTGACCTTTACCCCTCGATTTTTAAATCCGAGGCTTGCAATCGCATTTACAATCTTTTCTGCAAATGCTTTTGCCTTGCTGTTGCTGCTAAAAACATATGCTTCCACACCTGTTGTCTGTCCATTTCCTGCAACATCTTTTGCTCCTGCATTAAAGTGGATGGACACGTCCAGATCTACAGCGTGAGAGTTACATTTCTTTACGATATTGCAAAGGACATTGCTCGCACTGGTCCCGTTCTCTACAGTACAATCATATACTGTATGCCCAAGGCCTTTTAACTGTCTGATAACCTCATTCTTTACATTTCTGGCTTCTGTGGACTCCAGGATGATTCCGATAGCTCCACACGCTACTTTTCCGTCAGGGTTGTGTCCTGCATGTACATTAATAATCATATGTATTATTCCTCACTTTCAATTGTTGCAATTCCATACTGAACTGCACATTCATGTTCAAGCTTGCATCCACGGTACTTATCCCACTCTGGTGCAAAATAAGCTACATCTGCTGATGATAAAAGTTCTAATGATTTTCCAAGGAACAACAATGGCTTCGCATCGTGTGGTGCATCCTTAAAGAAAGAATCAATGATTTCTACATCATCTCCTACTTTCTGCTTTGCTACTTCAATTGCTTTTTCTCTTTCTGCTAAAATCTGCTCGTCCGTCTTGTCCTTCATTGGCTGACTGATAAATAATTTTTTCATAACTCAATTCTCCTTCTTTTCAATATACTGTTTGAACATTTGATGCATTCCTGTGCTTGCCAATCCGCTAAATAATCCACTTAATAAGATGGATGCTGTAATTGTCCATCCGTTAATCCAAATGGCTAAAAATACACCTAATACCGCACAAATGGTCGGGATGTATTTATTATCCACATCCTTAATCCACTTCTTCACGACATAGCCTACACAAAGGCAAATGCCTACGATTACTGGCACCATAAATTCTGTTAAAAATCCTAAATCTGTCATGTTTAAATCCTCTCTTTCTGCTTCAGATGAAGCTCTTCAATCTCGTTTTTCATCTTTGTAACCATTCCATTTCCGCCCAACGCATGATAGGCATCGTACATTTCCATAAAATTCTGGTAGGCATAGGATGGAATTTCTTTGAGAGCCATGTATTTATTATGGTACTCAATCATTTGTACACGAAGCAAAAGCATTGTTCCTCTGCTATTCGCATCTCTGTCTGACTTCTGATTTTTCAAAAGCCACACTATGTATCCCATAAATGCTGTCAGAACGATAGGCAAAGCAATCGTGTAAGTTTCTTTTAATATCTCCATTGGATCATCTTCCTTTCTTTTGTATAATTCAATTATAATATTTCAGAATATTTTTTTGTCCCATTTTACTTCGCATAACCAGAGTTTAACTGAGTTAATAATTAAATCCATGATAATTAATCAAACTGGTTTATATGGCTATGCAAAAGATTGCATTGGCTCTGTCGTTTATAAAAATAAAACGGCATTTTTTCACATTGAGGGTGAATTTAGTGGAACGATTGACTTATTATTTTCAGCGTTCGGCTTAAATCCGAACTTAAAAACACCGGTCAATATATATGGTGTTGCTGGTGATTTAAAACTTTTAGGTTTCTGTGAATCACAAAAAGGTAATAAGTTATATGTTAAAGTTGGTTCAAATACAAATGCTATCCAGATAACTACAAGCGGAACTGATTTTTATGGCATTACATTTGCGGTAGGTTTTAATTAGCATAGCACTTTAAGGATTGGCTATTAATTATTTAATTCCTTGAAGTGCAGCTATAAATAAGTTCCCTGAGAAACCAATTTCTTTAACAGAAACGCCATCTGTGCTTGTTATAAAAAATCCCCTCGCTCTGCGGACTTTAATCTTATAAGGTGCGGTTTGATTGCGTTCCCAAGTTATCATTGCGTAGAAATAATTATAATAGTGTTTATCGGCTGGAACTGTTCTACTTGCAGAAATATTAATGCAGTTTTCTGTCTCAGAATACCATTCTGGGATATATACAGGTGTCTGAATGTATGCTCCTGATACAATGGCAGTAAATAAATTAAAATCATTCGGGTTTTGCTCGCACGTAAATTCCATATATAAATCTTGACTATCCTCGTCATAAATAGTAGTATTCAGTCTGCATATTGTAGTGGCTCTATTTTTATTAGTTAAACTCTGGTTTAACTCATCGAACCCCGCCTCAATTCTATCTTCCAGATCATTCATGTTTGCAGCATTAAAAGCATCACCCTCCTGCGAGATTGTGCCTTCATCCCTTGCAACTGTCACAAGATTTGTGCTGCCATCTTCCATTGTAATCAGTCGGCGGTTAATATACTCTGCAATTTGATTTTTCCATGTTTTCTTTTTAAATCCCATAATATGTCCTCTCTTCCTATAATAATAGTCCGGTATTATCTCCGGCATATATCTCTGATCCACAGTAATAATTGAAGTTGTTAAGTAAAATGCCATACACATCATCCAATATTTTCTCAATATCATTCATCTTCTGGTATGTATTGACTGGCATACTCGGTGTCTGCGGCGTGTCTACATGAATCATGTACGCATTTCTGATAACCTCTGTGTTATTTATGACTGACATTAAAAATGTCTCATTTGGATGTTCTGGAACGTCTGCAACCGTAAGATTAAGTTCCAGAACATCTGATAATAACTTTGTGTTATTCTGGATTCTCTGCATATCTGATCGATTCAGTGCGCCTTTCATACTGGCAAACCATTCTGTTTTTTCGTCTACATTGAAATTATCCCATCCTTTCTGCAACAACTTCAATATGCGATCCACATCACTCTGTGACCGGTCCGTCACTGTCTGCATCCATATCAGCATAAGCAACCACCTCACTTTTCAGACGTTCGTTTTCTGCTTTCAGTGCTTCATTTTCTTCTGTAAGCTTCATATTCTCTTTTCTAAGTTCCTCGTAATAAGGATTGATTGGATTATAATTCATTAGATCAGTACATCTCCTCCCGTATACAATTCAGTTCCGGCAAACACATCCTCAGTAACGACAATTGAATATCCCCTGCATGTTGCCGTTGCGATAAATCCATCGGTCAAATCAAGCGTCTGGCTCTCAATCAATGTTGTCGATGTCTTTCCACCGATTGAATTTATATTCGCCCAATTTCCTACCTGCTCTAAGTCAACCAGGTACTTCATCCCCACCTTTTTTCTCAAGGCATTATAACCCAAAAGATAATCGGCGATATTGGGTAATATATCAGCATTATAAATGGTACATCCACTGTACTTCTTTATATTTTCTGTCTCCCCGGATTCGATTTTATCTACACGTTTCTCATAAGAAAAAGTTGTGTTTGCATATTTAATACCTGTAATCCGGCACTGTCCGGCAGCCGGCATGTTAATGATGAGATAATTTGTTTTTACTTCTTTCAGCGTACCGGCACTTGCCGTGATGGACGATGGAAGATATGGAGTTGAGAATGTGATCTTGGTATCTCCGGCCGGCAATGTTTTCTTATAAATATCAGATGTCTTTTCTTCCAATGCATAGTTTTTCATCTCAATATTCACACCAGAGATATATTTTTCAAGAGATACTTTCGTATTTCCATTAAATTTGCGATCCGTCCCGACAGTGGATTTCACATATCTGTCTGGCTTATAAACCTTGATGGTATCGCTCCGGCTGTCATCCGCAACCGCACCACACGCAAAGCATACCTTTTGCAATGCCTTTCGGCACGTCTGGATAGCCAAATAGCCACTTAAAAGTATGTTTCCGACTTCTTCATCAATCGTATATTTTTTAATACCGGCAGTGGCAAATATCGCATTCAGTATCACTTCTGCGCTGACATTGTTATATATCTGTCCTTCATAAAATGTATACTTATCTAATAAACCAACTACATCAACCAGCTTAAATTTTGCAATATTCTTTGAAAAAGAAAAGTCGTTGATGAAAAATGCTCCCATAGGAATCATGTTTCCGTTCTTAAACTCTGACAAGGTGACTTCCTGCGTTTTCTGCACACTCTTCCATGCTCCGTTTTCGTTTTCTGCATCAAAATCATTATTAATATCAACAATTGAAATATCCGCTTCGTTGATAGATAAGGTCGCAGAGGTCACATCAATGTCCTCCTGTACCTTGGCTGTCTGGATCATTTCCTTATCCCATACGATATATTTTCCATATAAAATATACTGAAGCTTAATATATCTCTGTGGAAAAGTTGTCTTTACAAATTCAATCTCAATTTTTCCATAATTCTGCACCTGATTATTGCAAACATAAATAAGGCTGTCCGGGTAAAAGGTCTCTGTAATTAATTTTGTACCGGCGATTGTATACCATGTGATTTTCAGCTCTGCTGGTGGTTCATCTTCAAAATAAAGTGTAATCGCTGCGGATGTATGCTGCTCCTTAAATGTGATTGTAAGTTTAGGATTCGTTTCAAACGTGCAGTCATCCATTGATAATGCATCACTCCAGAATGCAATATCGTTTGGATTGTCCGGCAGCACACTTTTATTTCCGTCAAGTATAAATTGGTTTAGTTCAAAAGTTCCATAATCGGACTGTTCCGTCTGGTCTGCAAATAACTCAACTGAACCTATGCCTTGGTTATCATCTGTCGTGACCGCAGCATCCGCAAGTGCGGTAACATCTATAAATTTCATTTCTGCCCTGCAATATGTTCTCATAAATGCCCCCTTACGGTGTTCTTGATGGTTTCTTGCTCGTCATTTTCCAAGACAAGCCTTTATACTTCGCTCCGCTGTCCAGTACCTTTTCCACTTCATCTTTAATAGAGGAAAAATACCCATAAAAATCAAATTGCTTACTAGCATCCGGTAGTGATACATGATGGAATCTGTTTTCGCAATCCGTGATATGATCTATCAGTTTGTCATACATTTCTACATCATCGATTGTTCCAATTGAGATTGTATAATTCTTATACAGTCCGATGCTCTCGATTTTAATATCGCCATCCTCCGTCCTCTCTGCATACTTTTCCAGAAAGTCCAGTGTCCTCTGGATAGACACCAGAGGGATATTATATGTAATTCCATCAATGATAAGTCCTTGTGTATACTTATGTACCATCTTATCCCTCCGCTATCCCAAGTCTTATTTCTTCGTCCTGTAAATACGGTAGATTGATTCTTGCGAACTCTTTACCATCCACCGCCAGTACTACTGTCTTTGCACCGCTGTAGTCCGGCATTTTGCTTGCAAGCTTCGATGCAAGGTCATCCATCCAGCCGGTATTATTTTCAAGCGGTAATACTGCTTCTCTTCCTGCTTCTCCGATCTCTGCAAGTGTCCTTCCAGTTGTGATGCCGCCATTGGCAAGTCGTGGCAGCTTTACAGTAGGAATTGTAGGTATGCTCGGATGCCAAGAGCCACCCCCCAGCCAATCAGGCATGTCAAAACCTATGCTATTAAAGCCAGAAATCAATGAATTGATGCCATTAATAACCCGGTTTACCATATTTTCAAACATCTGGATAACACTGTTTACAAAATCTTTTACCGATTTTTCTGTCTGGCGTAATGCTTTGTCTGTGTCTTTCGTAAGTAATGCATGAATTGCGGCGAATACAAGTTTTACCCCTGCCAGCAAAAAATTGATCAGATCTAAAATAAAATCGACGCTGTCTTTTATATTCTGGCTCAGGTTTTTAATAATCGGCAGAATTACCGGAAGCACATTTTCAATAATCCATGCAATAATCGGCTGTAAAATATTTGTCCATAAATCGTTCAGTATGTCTATTACGATTCCCATTATTTCGAAAATATTATCAAACACAGGCTTTAAATGATTTTCATAGGTATCCTCAAACATTAACGCCAGATTCTGTAAAATAGGCTGTACATAAGTGTTCCAAAATTCAAGAAATTTTGCTATTAATTCTGACATTCCATTTTTTACATTTTCGATAAACGGATGAATATGCTCATCGTACAATTCTGTGATTTTATCGGTCACATGCTGCACGCCGTCTGATATAGTCGTTGTCAAATCAGAAATCACAACAAGAAGTCCATCCAGCGCATCTTTTAAAGCATCCTGATTCTCTACAAAAGGTGTCACGATGCAATCGATAATATCTTTTCCAAATTTTGCCGCATTCTCCGTAACCATCATGAATGCATCCGAAAAAATCTGAATCAAGTTTGCTGTGATCTGCTGTCCGTTTTCATCCCCAAATACAGAAAATACATTTGCGAATGCATCTGCCCCCTGTGATGCCAACACTGAAATATCAGATGCTATATCAAACATGTCGATAATATAATTTTTTATATTTTCAGAATTACTTTCAAGATAAATAGATATCCCACCAAGAAGATTTTCTGCTATGGTAGCACCTATGCTTACTACAGATGCCGAAATGCTTCCAAGTGACCTTGAAAAAGTCATAGCAAAATTATCAGCAGATGCAGAAACTTCACTATCTGAAAAAATATTTAAAAATGAATTTTTTATGCTTTCTATACTGGATTTAATATTATCAAATTGTAAAGAAATATCTAAATTGCTCCAGGTTTCATCCCATCCATTTTTTATAGAAACTTTTAATTTTTTTAAATAATCTATAAATGGCTGGATTTTATCTGATAATTCTTTTCCAGTAGGGACTTCTTCATATAAATCAGATCCGCCACTACCAGTTCCACCACTACCGCTTCCAGAATCATTTTTCTGCAATACATTCAAGTCATCAAAAGCCGCCAATGCTCCAGCTGCTTTTTTGGCAGAACCGGCTGTTTTATCAAGAGATGCCGCATAGTCTACCTGCTGCTTCTTTGCCTTTGTCCAAGTGCTTTTTCCACTTATAGCCGCAATAAATCTATTCATAGCATTAATGGCATTTGTAAGCCATGTGCATAAGGTTACGATTGCTGGTGTCAATGCAGATATGATAGGTGCTGTCAATGCTCCGATAGAATTTTTCAATGTAGCCGAAGCACTTGCCATTTCAGACATTTTTCCATTAAATTCAGAAGAATACTTTGCCATGTTCTGTATACCTTCTGTAAATGCCTTGGATATGGTCTGAGATACTTTCATAGCCGCACCAAATATTGCAAAACTAACTACTGTCTGCTTTATATGTTTTGCCATGTCAGATATTAAGCCAGAGGATTTTTTTGCTGATTTTCCTACTTTTTCAATGTCTTTTGCACCGGCACCAATAGATTTCTCATTGACAACTGTTTCTCTCATCTTTTGATTAAGAGCTTCCTGTTTACTCTGTACATCAAGAAGCTTTTCAGATACTTTACTATATTCCTCTGTAGTTGTAGGATCTATAAAAGCAGTTCCAGAAGATTCCATTGCGGCAAGCTCGCCTTTTGCATATTTAATTGAGTTTGTTAATTCCTCAACGTCGTATTGCATTCTTTTGAAGGTTGTGCTTTTACTGCTTCCACCTGTTTCTAAGAATTTATCCATTCTGGCAAGAAGTTTATCAAGAGAAGCAGTATCTTTTTCTATCTGCATCTGCACAGCCTTATATTCCTCTGTTGGAATTTTCTGACTCGCCAGCTTTTTCAGTGTATCAGAAAGCTTATCAGCTTCTTTTGCAAGCTTCTGAAACTGTGATTCCATCTGCATGAGCTTACTTGATGCTTCTCCATTTTCAATCAACGTTTTTATTCTGATTTCGCCATCATATTCAGCCATGCTAAAACCCTCATTTCTTAAACTGTTTCAATGCTTCCTGTTCTGTTTCTTTCTGCTTTCTTATTTCTTCCATCATGCGATCGTAATCGTCTATCTTTTCTTTTTCTTCGCTGGTATACTCTTTTTCTGGCTGTTCCAGAGCATATTTATTTTGTGCGTTTTTGATTGCATCTTTTTCCTTGGAACTCATGTTCTTTTCAATTTTCTTCTGTCGAATCTCAATTACCTCCATGAGAGAAGATAATCTTCTTGGCATATTCCAGATCAAGCCATTAAATTTCCACCAGTGCATATCTGCTACTGACAAATCAATTCCGTATATCTGCAAGAAATCTGCGTATATTCTCCATTGATCTACATCATAGTCAATAAAACGCTTTGTATTTTTGCTGCTACCGGTATTGTCGTGATACCATCCGTTTAAATACCAGGAAATACATTCATTTAACTCATGGTACTGTGGATGGTCTCTAAGTTCTCCGTATTCATCAGAGAACATAAGATAAAGAATAGTAGTTGTTTTCTCGTACTCATTCATTTCTTTGTCGTATTGCAAAATATAAATCTGCATACCTATGCGGAAATCGGTATTTACTTTGTATCCGTTCCATTCAGTAGGCAAATTGTCCAGCATGACATTGTTCATTATTTTGCCCCACGTCTTCTTACATTGTATCTGTTCTGCACCTGTTCAAAACGTTTATTGAAAAGCTTATTCATAACAGGGATAACCTGCTCTACAAACTCCACAACTGCAAGTTCATCCGGGACAATATCTCCGTAAATCTGTTTCATGGCATCTTCGCCAAACAACCCATCTATACTTTCCGTAATCTGCTTAAGATATTTTACACGAATGCTGTTCACCTCTAATGCTGCATCCACATTAATATCATCCACATTAATATCGTCTTTGTGGTTATTTTTCCATTCGGTTGCTTCTTTTTCACAGTTCTGAGATATATTATTTAATTTATCAATTACACCTGCAAACTTTTTAGCTGTGTCCGCATTCGCTGTATCTACTGTTATAACTGTAATAAGATCTCCGTCTTCGTCTTTTATTGCAATTTTTTTTACACCACTGCTTAATTTAATTTCTTCCATTTTTAACATCCTTTCCTAATGTGGGACACCAAGGAAAGGTAGGCATCCCACATATGCTAATTTTTAATTAACACCTATGAAACTGGGTAATCTTCATCCAAAGCCAAAGCACTTACTTTAGGTGCCCATGTGAACGATCCATCACCAGCAATAGTGATTGTTCCAAGTTCTACATCTCCATTTCCATTAATCTGGACTGTAGACTTTAAAATATCACCACCTGCTCCACCAGTGCTTGATGCACATACAGTTACTGGGACACGGATACAATCTCCCGATCCGCTTGTAATATCAGCTTTAAAGAAGCGATAATAATATGTCTCACACTGATCTCCTGTTGGAAGTTTTTTGAAAATGTCATTAAACGCTGTCTGCATTTCATCTGACAGATGCTCTCTTTCCGGAGACATTGAAAATGCATATCCTTTTACAGAGTTGCTTGCATTTTTCATGTTTACGTACTGTGTGCTTTCTGTATTAGGTCCCCAGTCTTCAGAAAGTTCTGTGAAACCGTCACCCATTTCAACAAGCTTTTCAGTTGACCCACCCATAAGGCTTCCAATATCTAAAAATGAGACCATGTTAGTTCTGTCTTTTGCCATGAGTATTCCTCCTATTTTTTATAAAAATATTTAAGCTGCATATTAATTGCTAATTCTGTTGTTTTTCCATCTGCTGTACCGCAAAATACATCCGATGTGCGGTTGATTTGTTCTACAACAAAATTTTTATCTTTTAATGTAAATTCTCCACTCTCAAGAAACTTTGCAATATTTTCAAGCAGATTGCTTGCTGCAATATTATCCTTGTTTGTTGTTGGATTGCTTTTGTATACGATCTGGAACGTCATTTGTCCGACATAAGAACCGCTGACATATTTTTTTAAATAAACAGGATTCTGCGCCGGAAAAACTCCAATAGACTGAGTATCTTTTATGCTGTTCCATAAAATTGTTGAATTTGATGGTTTGAAACCGGGTGGGAAATCCGGATAACTATTTATCATATCAAGGATAGCTCTTTGTGCCGTTTCTGCATCTGATACAAGCATTATTTTTGGCTTTTCGTCCAAATCATTTACCTCCAATCTCAAACCTTGGTATAAGGCTGTAAACACCGATAGTATTAACTTTGTAGCAATTCCCTTTTTCATTTACCATGTACTGGAAGAATTTACCAGGATAATCGTCTGAATTAATTAATCCAACAGGCAGTTCCCTATCAATGAGAAGTTCATCTTTCTTTGCAATCACTACGAAGTCAAAATCATTACTTCTTAAAGTAAAATGCTTTAGCTTTTCTTCTTCGCTCATGTTCTCCCAGTCTGGCGGATTAACATAATTCAATGTGCCATCATTCGGAATTTTTACAAGAAAACTATCTGCATCTTTCATGCCTGACTTGCTTATGTTCTCTGCCTGTGTAAGCTCGATTCTTACGTTTTCAAATAAAGTACCGAAATAATATTCAGTTTCTAAAGTGTCGTTGTAATGCCTGTTATATAAAACCACGGCATCTTTATATCCGATTCCCATAAGCTAAACTCCCATATACAAAAGGTTTTCATGCCTTGAATCAACCATTCCGGTTAGGTAATTTGATGCAATATCGTAGCACTTACTATTAAGTGCCATTTCTGATTTTGCAAGCTCTACCAATGTCGAAGAAGATGCTCCGGTATCATAAGATACTGATTCGCTTCCAGAAGTCATGCTTTTAATCATTTTTCCTTTTACAGTTCCGTCCGTATTTGCAATAACACCAAAGTTATTAACTGCCGCAGAGTACTCAGATAAATTCTTTAGCAATTCAGCTATTTCGCAGGTGCAATCTTTGATATTATCCCACCATGCATCTTCTGATTTTGGCTGAGAATAAAACAAAATCCTGTTTGATGTGATTGCATTGATTCTTCTTTCTGCTTTTCTTTCATATGGAGCAAAGTCTTTTTTGCTTTCGAACAAACTTCCACCATATTTAGTTTGGTAATATTCAAAATCTACATATGACATTGCTCCACACTCCTTATTGCTGTGATAAGATTTCGCTGATAATATCAGCTTTCTTTGTTGCGGTCAGTGAATACCCTTTCCTCTCTGCCAGTGCCTTAATTTCTGCAACTGTAAGAGAGTTTAAGTATTCTTCCGTGAGTTCCCCACTAGCATTTACCGCCTGTGTAGTGGGCACTATTCCCCCGGTGTGATTGAAACGTTAGCTACTGCGTCAATGTACTCTGCGAAAAGTACAAATCCTAACAGTGCATAACTTACGCTGGTCGCACGATCGTAATCGCCTTTTACCTTAAATCCGATAAGGTTTGTTTCTCCGCTGACAGTGTAAGAAAGACCGGCTTTCTCAAAATCTCCATCAGATGGATCTACATAATAAGCAACGATGTTGTTTACAGGTGTTGCCAGAATTTTTCCTGCTGGGATTTCGTTGTCAGAGCAAAGGAACATAATGTCTGCTCCGAGAAATGTCTTGATATAGGTAAGTCCAAAGGCTGTCTGCAAAGTAATGTTTGAATCTCCAAGATAATTATAGAAATCCATAATATTTACAAACACTGCAACTCCTGTAGCAGTTTTGTGCATTGACTTGAACTTATTCTTGACAGATCCAATAGCTTTAGCTACCGCCATCTGAAATGTTTTTGCAGTGTTTGTAAGTGTACCAGTTTTCAGATAGTTGTAGAATTTTGTTGTAATTCCATCCTGAAGGTCTGTCTGGAACTCTTCATCTGTCATTTCACAAGCTACTTCATATCCATGATCCTTGATAGCTTCGACAGAAACTTCTTTTGCATATTTTTCAAGAGTAATCTCAGAATAAGGTTTCTCTTTTACCGCATAATGTGTTCTTGGAATCACATCACCTTCTGCTACAGTTCCACTCGCTAACGTTCCTTCTGCATATTTGCTTTTAAGAATAGTTCCAGGCTGTTTTCTAATTGCTCTTGAAATTCCAAGAATTACTCTTAAAGCTTCCCAGTTTCTTTCAAAAGATGTAACAAAATCAATTTCCCTTGCCTTTACATCAATGTCTCCTGTTGTAATCAGTCCTTCGTTTGCTGCAAAGAACTGCAAATTTGTGTTCATCGTTAATCTGTTTTTGTTCATATAAAACTCCTTTACTGTTGGAATAAAGAAATGTTTTCGGCAATTGCTTTCCGACGTTCTGATCTATCTTCGATAGATAAAATGCTCTCTCTTGTTTTAGGCTTATCTCCACCTGAATTGTTTTCATTCGGTTTTGTAAAATGCGCCTGTGGAGGATTCTGCTTATTTACAAATGCATTTGCATCTGTCTTTTTAGCTTCCTCAATAAGATCACTGAACCCTATCAGTTTTCCATTTCTCACGCTTACGCTTTCGGAAATGTCTTTCATAATGGCTTTCTTTGCAGATTCAGAAGTAAACTCGATTTCCGCAAATGCTTCTTTCAAAAGTTCATTCTTCTCATGCTCTGCGATTTTAGCTTCGTAATCTTTTTTGGAATCCTCTGCCTGTCTCTTCCAGTCATCGCGCTCTTTTAAAATGTCTTCCGGGCTTTTTCCATCCAACCCTTCAAGCATTTTCTCTGCTGATTCTGCACGGGTTTTCCACTGTTCGGATTCTTTTTTAACTTTGTCTTCCATTTCTTCTTTGGAATACAGCTCTTCACCCATACTCTTTTTAAGAGATTCTTTCTGTTCGTCTGAAACTTCAATTCCGAGTTTCTTTAATTCGTTTGCTACGTTTACCATGTTTCTACCTCTTTCTTTCCAAGTTGTTACTCCGGTCAGTCCGGCACGAATGAGTTGCTATTTACTCCATAGCTGGCAATTGGGAATGAAGGAATCGAACCCTCGACAACCCGGATATAAGCCGTGTCTTCTTCCACTGAATTAATTCCCAAAAATAAAAAAGCACGCCCAAAATAGGACGTGCCATGCATCATCCTATAATTATTCTAGGTTAGCGAACAGAATCCCTTTTTATGTCCGGTACTTTTAATATTCTTTTCAATATATATTTTAACCTATTTTAAACAAATTTTTGTACCATTTTAAAAAGGGCAGATCACTCCACCCCTTTTTACTATTTCCCATCGAAATACCTTCTAAGTACTTCTTTTTCTTCTTCCACAATGCAATCCTTTTTTAATCTGTTGCACTGGTCGTATATATACTTTCCGTAATCTTCTAATTTGGCTATCATTGCATTTTTATTTTCCAATGTAGGATTTTTAATGTATTCTTTTTTAAGCCCTATATAGTCCTCATACTGCTTTATAACGTCCATTTTCAATTACCCCATTCAAAATATCATCTGCTATGCCAACGACTTCTTTTCCATAAAGAGACAGAAAATCCGCTACGATCTCCTCTACATCTATTGGAATGTGGCAGTCATATGAAAATGAAGCGCAGTGTACCAACTCATGAGATAAAACTTTCTCTAACAGACTTCCGCTTAATGCATTTGATAAATAAACCGTTCGTGTACTCCAATCTGTAACACCAAGTGTAATTGTTCCGTCTGAACGCATTAAACATTCACTATTAGGATTTACATATAAAATATTCCATTCAACATCATTGATTTTAAACACTGCGCTCACCTCTTAGATTTTCTGTAACATCATCTGTAATTCATTTCTCCACATCTGCTTTTCTTCAGGAGCTGCATCTGATGTCATTTCAGTAATATCCATCTGCATATCTCGCAAGTAATCTTTTCTTGCTTTTGCACGCTCTTTTTTATCTTCCTCTGAATTTCCATGATGGTTTTCTCTAGTTTCCATATAAGTGCGTCTGGAAATACCGGCTTTTCCCTCTCTGGAATCTCTCTGATATGATCTATCTCCCATCATTCCGGTATCTGTATACATCCTTTTCAGGTCTTTCTTATCCATGTCTCTCATGTGCTCTGTATCTTCGTAATCATACGGGTACATGTGATAATATGGTGGCTCATCATATCCTCTTCGTTTTCCTTTGCCCTTAGGTGCAAATCTTCCATCAGCATAACGATACCGGTCATAATATCTTCGGTCATCCCCATACTCTAAAAGCTTCTCCATGATATCTGCTTCGTCCGCTTCGTTCATTGCCTTAGTAATTGTGGCATAATACTCTGCTTCTGACAGATCTTTTATCATGTCGATCACTTCTCCCATTTCTTCTGTGTTGACATTCTCAATCCCTTTTTCAATCTCACACAAGGATTTTTCAGCAAGGCATTCAAGCATTTTATGAATTCTTTCAATATGCATATACTAAGCCTCCCTTACTACAATCAAATTACTGTTCTGTACCTCGATAGCCTGTCCAGATGTATTCTGAACCGCTATTGCACTGCAACATCCACAAGGAACATCTACATAAACCTGTGCAGATACATTGAATAAGTTTTCTACTGCCGCAGGTGTCACGATCATTCTTGTAGACTGTAAAGGCTCTCCGTCAATTGCGATTGCAAGAGAAATAGCTTCCACCGTTCCACCGGTTGGGATCTGGATATTTCCACTATAAGATACAAGAAATCTTGCTTTGCACTGGTTGGTGATTCCTCTTAATTTAACTACTCCGCTTCCCTGTCTGTGAACGATACATTTTGTTCCGCAAACCGGTGTCTCAGTAAATGCGACATCTTCTCCTTGCAGGACAGTCTGTAAGGCATTGGCTGAAAATTCTGACATAATATTTTCCTCTCTTTCAAAAATATAAGGGCAAACATTGAAGTCTGCCCTTTGTGTTTAAGTAATACTGCTATGCAGACATAATCTTGTTGATTAAGATACTTTAATTATTCAGTTGTAATTAACATCCGCATCCATTGTTACAACCACATCCATATGGAATGTATGTGTTCGGGTTTGGCACCTGGTATGCTGGGATTGGTGATGGATTAACAGCGTTGATAATATGATTTGTCTGTGCTGTCATAGCGGTAGTCAGAAGTGCATTCTGTCTATCCTGTGATGCTGCAAGTCTCAAATCATTATTTTCTGCCTGCAACGTTGCGATCTTATCCTGGCATAAGTAGTCAAGTATTGCTCTTGTTCCGGCGTTCTGGCTGTCGATGATATCTCTCGTGTTGTTGTTCATGGTGTTCTGTAATGCGCAAGTATTCTGCGCCATGTTGAAGTTCACACCCTGGATAGCTTCACGAGTTTCGCAGCAACAATTTGCAAGCTGAGACTGAATAGCATTTGCATTCTGCATTCCTGCTACTGTGTCCGCATTAATTGCCTGCTGAATGGTGTTAAATCCTGTCAGCATTCCGTTGTTTACTGCATAAAAACCATCACAAAGACCATTTGTAATGCCATCAAGTTTACTTATGACTGCTGAATTGTCAAATCCTCTCTGGATATCAGCCTGTGTAGCCGCAGTTGCGGTATAACCGCCACCACCATTACCACCGAATCCATAACCGCCCCATCCACCGAATAAGGCAAAGAGGATAATGAGAACCCACCAGCCACCATCGCCCCATGCACCATCATTACGGTTTCCACCAGTAACGGCGGCAATGTCCGCTAAACTTGGAGATGAATTAAACATATGTGTTCCTCCTAATAAAATTTATTTATACATAATCTTGCAAGAATAGTATCAATGTTTAAACTGGCTCATGATTTCTTCCGGGTTAATACCTTTTTCTTTGCACAAATTTCTGGCAAGCTGCTCCAGCCCTTTACTGTCTCCACGGTTCATCATGTCGAATGTATTTTTCATGATCGGATTATTTGAAAATTGAGAGTTGCTCATCATTTGACTTAATATTATCTTAGGGTTTCCACCGCACTGGATCATCTGCATTAAATTCATTCAGGATCGCTCTCTTTCTTTGCTCTGGTAGTCCTCTGGGACTGAGTTATTTTAGCTTCTATTTGGTCTAATCGCTCCATTATCGGGGCAAACAATGTTGCCGTGTCTTCTTTCGGTAATTCGTTCTGATTTCCGTCTAGCTGCGGTTTATATGTAACTGTCTGAATAAGCCCATTTGCACCCCACGATTTTATATAAACTTCTGATCCATCTGCTTTTGGGAAAATGGCAAATGGTGCATTCATGGGAACGTCATTCGCTGTGACTTCCTCAACAGAATTAACCATTCTTCCACAAAGTCCGGCTTGTTGCGGCATAATCTGTTGTGGGAATTGCTGTTGAATCTGCTGTGGCTGTTGATATTGAGGATAAGAATACTGGTTATATCTCTGATACTCGTACATAATAAACCTCTCTTTCTATCTTCATTTTATTATTAACAGCGCAATTGAACCACCCCAGTAAAACCCCATTAAAAGGACACAAAAAAGACACCCTTAACGGATGCCTTTAATGAGGAGAAAGTTATGTGAAATGTTTTCCAGTTACCCTAAGAATTTTATGTTGCATTTTTACGTTAATACGTCCTGCTGTCTTCGTTGAAACATGCATAATTTCTGCACATTCTTCCAAAGACTTTTCTTTCTTCCGTAAATCAAAGAGCGTTTCTTCTGTCGGTGTGAAATCACACAATTCTTTTATATGCTCTTTTTCTTCTTTGGTAAAGCACGTAACAATGTTTTTCATTTGCTTTACCTCATTGGGGGAGTTTCCGGCTATGACGGTGAGTTGTTGTCTCGCTTGAGTTCCACTACATTAATTAAAGAAAGGTGGATAACCAAGTATGTATGGTTAACACATTATTATAATAACATATTATTCCATTTTCGTTGTACCATTTTTTTCAATTTTATTTTTATAAGCCGTTGCTCGTCCATTTGCAATCGCAGGCTGTTTTTTATTAAATCCAGAAACCTTCGTTCTATCGCCTTGCAATTGAAGGTCATTATTCTTACAGAATGATTGAAGCCTTTTATTCTGCATTCGCAGTTTATATGCCAGTTTATCATATTGAGGTTGCAAGATCTCTTTTACATCTGTTTCGGCAATCATATCAAGTTCCTTTTTCTTTGCAATAATTTCACGCTTTGTTTTGCGAATTTCTCTTTCAAGTAATCTCTGCTTTTGCTGCAAATCATAAAGTTTTTGACTTTCATCTGCATTTATATTCACATTTCCGTTTTCATCAAGGTACTTATTTACCATGCCTTTTCGCCACGGACCATGTGAATGTCTGCAATTATATCCGTGAAGTCCTAAGAGATTCACAACAGTTCCCGTTCCGGTTTTAAGGTCTATGGTATAACCTGTGCTTTCAAGAAGATTCGGAAATCCTGGTTCACTGCCGATTATTTTATATGCCTTACCTTGCCAGTGATCGTGAGATGGAATCCCTGTTGGATTCTTTTTATCATATCTGGCACCCGGATGTGCTGATACTAGAACATACTCTATTTTATTTTGTGCAATATAAATGTTCGTCACTTGTGCCGCAGTCTGATTCATAGATGTGACGATGCAACACCTCACTGACGCTTCAAGAGAACGCTTCGTTCCAGTAGGGTATTCTACCATAACACCAGATTCTGCATATCTGTCCAGAACCTCGCAGACTGCGCTACTGTAAGACTGCATTCCAGATGTAACTCTATAATCAACCTCATTCAGCATATTGAGCAAGTCTTTCTGTGTCTGGTTAATGGTTGTTTTTGTCAAATTATCAAGTTCACCGGATGTTTTTATTAACTCTGCATTCATTGCCAGAATTGCCATATTATTTTTTAGCGGAGATATAATATCTGATGCTGATATCTGCGTCAAGACTTTCTTATCATCTGAGAATGATGTCATAACACTATCCCTTAATAATCTGCGAACCTCATTTCTTGATTTTCCAGACATTTCAGATATTCTTTTTACAATTTCTGTGTTATGCAGTCCCATCTGTTGGAGTTTCCACAATTCTCGATCGGCAGTTCCTGACAATTCACCGGATTTTATCAATCGTGTTGCAATGTCTGATATAATCCAATTTTCAAGATCTTGATACATTTCAACCAGTTTATCAGTTTTTCCGTAAAAATAATCCGGTCTAAGCATTATCCTTTTCCAACCTCTCTTTTAACAAGATCAATCCACTGCTTACCGTGATTTTCTTTTGCAGTTTCAAACCATTGTTTACCTGTTCCCGGTGTGTGATATTTTAATTCTGTTCCTGTCGGATACTTCTTTTCTCCACGATTCGCCCATGATCTGCCGTCTGCCGTCAAATAAAGTTTGCCTACGTACTGATAATGCGCATACTGTGTGTCTACTGTAATTAATCCGGGTTCTTTTATCTGCGTCTTGTTTCTCAAATCGCCCTGCTGCATAGGTGTGTATTTTCTCATGTCATTTACAACCTGCTCGTCAAGAACATTCTGAGCATTTTTCAAATTGTTATCCATCCTTTTAGTGTCAAGCTTAATATTAAAACTTCCAATGACTTTATTATATTTCATATTAACGCATCCATTTCTATCACTTTTCTAAATAAAACTTAATTGTCTCTATCGCAGTCTTTTTCTGCAACTTTATCTGAACCAACTCCGGCGGTTCAGGTTCAGGGATAATATATCCACCTTTTAAAATACCATTTTTAGGAAGCTCCGGTAGCCCTTTAATTATTTTACTCCTCACCAAACAGACCACCGCTGTTCCTTTCCGCATCTTCCTGTGCTCTCTCTGCAAACATGGCATCTACTTCATCATCATTAAATCCCTCGTATTCCTTAAGGTATTTGCGTTTAGAATAAACACCTTGAATCATTAAGTTATAAGCCCTTGATCTGTCCTGTTCAAAACTTGCGAGCAAATCTTTAAAATAAAATATATCTTCGTCCGGTACATCATCATCCAGTGCGTCCACATAGCCGGCAGGGATTCCGTAAAGGTCGCAGAATACATTGATTGCATAAATGAGATTTTTCAACGCTGTTTTTATGCTTTTCCGAATATCGTTAATCGTCTCTACTGTTTCATTATCGTCACTTTCGACCTGTGTTGCTGTCAATCTTCCAGACTTTCTATCGAGAATAAACTGCCCCTGTGAGAATCCGCATTTTGTCGAGATCATAGAAAGAATGCTGTTAATGTCTGTGATTCTGTCAGAAGTGAGCATGGTCGGGACGTGTTCATCAATCGTACTTTTTGCATCAAGCCCTAATTTCAAGCCTTTAACAAACCGAGGAAGCTCTACTGTTGAGGAACGGATGCCACCTTTGCCCTGCTTTGTCATGGCGTTCTCATCAATAAAAGTAATGTGCTGAGAATCCTCAACCTCATTTCCTTTTTTACTCCATGCTATATCGAGATCTCTAAGCTCCATAAGTGCATTTGAGAAAATCGATACACCTTCTGGAGATGAGTAGTCGAACGTATTGTTGAATGGTGTTTTCAAATAGGCGAACAGTGGCTTTTCTACATTCATAATATGAACGGCTTCCTCAATTGAAGACCACTCTGGAACGTCATGCAGTTCTATCTTCTTGCCAAGTGAGTTTCCACTGTTTGACTTGAACGCTCTGTTCTGAATCTCGTACACGTTCACCTCTTCGCCCTCTTTATTTTTTGAGGTCGTGAAATGATGGTATTCAAGCCGGTAGTAGTACACTTTATCTTTTAAAAGTCGATTAATGAAAATGCATCCTCTGATATCTCCGTTGCTTGTCTTTTCTGTGATTGCAAAATCCCACGGCATAATATAATCGATCATGTTGTCTGTATTCATTGAACCGTTTGGCTTTAAAATAATCCCTCCAACTCCAAGCATATCTTCTACTTTGTCTCGAACGGAAGTGTCAACCATTGCCCTGATGCACTTATTAATAAAATCAGCTCTCTCAGAACCGGTTATGCTCACTGACAAATCCATGCATGCTTTCTTCGCTGTGTACTGGCAGAGGAATTTTGCAAAATTTATCGTCCTGATGTCATTATTTTTCGGATCCAACCAAAAAGGGCTTCCATTAATGATATCATTCCATCTCTGCTGTGAGTTTTCAATCTCTGGAGAAGTAATAAACTCGACATTAAATTCTTTCTCTGCATCTGTTCTAAAAAACTTCATGATCGTCTCCCTTATTTTTTCAAAAAAATTCATTTTTTAATCCTCATAATCGTCGCTATCTTCTTCTTCCTCATCATCATAAAGACCATCATTTCTTCGGCTGGTCATTATAATTCTGTTCAGTGCATAAATGTTAGCCATGATCGTGTCCTCTTCTAAAGTTGGGTATGCATCCGAGAATGAACCATCTGGAAGCTGTTCATGTTCTGCCTTTTTAAACTCTCGCTCTGTGTTCGGGCAACGCTCAGGATCAATCACGATCTTATTACATCGCTGCAACCACTCCCAGCAGTAATCTCTGCCTTTTCCGCTCCCCCATCTTTTCTTTGCCCCGATTGCATTAAAACCCCAGTCCTGCATCTCTGCTATTCCGTCCGGTCTGGCAGAATCGCAAATAATCTCTACATTCATAAATTTCTTTATCTTTCTGGCAAAGGTAGAGTTTTTACATTTTTTAGAATACACCTCGCCGAAAATATAAAGAGTGTCTGTCTCGTAGTCGTAGTAGTTCTGGCAGAAAACCTGCGGGTGGGTATATCCGAAGTCCAAGCCGTGGTTTACTGTATCGAATGTCATCAACTCTTCATCCGATATTTTTCGGATTTCTAAATTGTCGAAGATGCCGCCGCCTGTTCCAGTGACTTCTCCGAGGTAGTTATTTTTATAATATAAAGGCTTATGAATCCTGAACCACTCCGCACGCTCGAAGAATCGCTTACCCAACCATTTTACAGGTACATTATAATAGTAACTGTGACATATCCTTGTCTGATGCTTGTTCTTACACTCTTCTGTGTACTCATTCATAAAGTTGTTTTTTGACTTCGGAGGATTGAAGATTTTTATGTCAAGCGCTGGTGTATCTGCTCGCAGGAAAGTATCTTCAATGTTATCCATCTGCTCAACTCCTACCATCTCGTCGCATTCTTCATGAATTAAAAGCTTCACATATCCGAATGGCACGTTAAACGATTTCAAGCTGATCGGCTTATCTGCTCCGGCAAACATGACCATTTGCCCGGTTAGTTTATAAACTGCACACATTGGGGATTGTTTAAAATCCCAATTGTCAAGGTCCTGATATCTTATGACCGTTTTCATAAACTGATTATATACCGAACTTCTTAGGTCGACTTTAAATCTTCTAGTGTATACGACATGCGCCTGTGGATCCTGCCTAATGGTCTCGTATGCAAGATTACCCCAGAAATTAGACTTAATAGAACCACGACCGCCCTTAGATATGATCTCGTGTATGTCTATCTCTCCAGCAAAAGCTTCATGCACCGTTCTGTAAATTTCAACAAAGTCGCTTGTTATATCTGTGATCGGGATCGTCCAGAGTGCCGATTTCTCTTGCTTTTCCTTTTCCTCTCGCTCGATTTTCTGTTTTTCTGCTATGGTTAGTGCTTTTTCCAAACCGTCCATAGCCTTAAGCTGATCGGAAAAGTCCGGGGCGAATCCAAGTCCGTCCACAACTTCGCCCTTTGCAATTTTACTTCTGCGCTCCTGTATCTCTGCTAGTGACATTATATCACGGTGCTGTTCTTTCTCGATGCGCTCGGTCTGTTTGGCTATATATTCGGAAATGCCACTTTTTGCAACCAGCTTATGTGCGTTTCCTCTTGCATACCTTTCCGAATATCCTACCGCTATGGCTGCTCTCTCTGCATTTCCTCCGTTTTTTATATACTCTTCTGCAAAAGCTTTCTGTCTCGGTGTGAGTTCTCCCTTCATCCGCTCACCGCCTTATAAATTTCAAGCAAGCAGAATATTACTTCCGGGATAGATGCTGTTTTAAGAATCTCATAATCTTCTGTTTTCCATTCTTGTTTATTTTTTTTGAAGGTGTACACCGGTGTGAGGATTCTGTAAATTGTGATCATTCGCTTCTGGTCTTCGCTGTAAAATTGATGCTGATTTATTTTTACGATCAGTCCGCACTTTACTATTGCGGTTTGCAATTTTTTTACTTTTCCTTTTAAATTTGCCAAGAAGCACACCTCCGATCATTTTACTTATAATTTTATTATAAGATATTTTTTAACTGTTTTTGTTCCATTTTTAGGCATAAAAAAAGCGGCTATATTTCAAGCCGCTTTCTATTAAAATCTTAAATAATAAGTTCCGCCAAATTCATTACATTTACATTTTTTTACAGTATCATCAAAGTTCGCCTCGTTCATGGTGGCGTATCCGCTAGTACACAGATTCCGATCTATTGTCCGAAGCCTAAAGCTCATTTCGCTTAGGCTTTCAGCAACACTAGCTTCCCACTCGTTACCATTATCATCAGCCACCTGCACAACGTACCCGCGTCCCCTGTTTGAAGCCCATTTAAAAGTCTCTCTTAATGTTTCAAAATCTTTTCCTTCGTCAAAAATAATACCTTCTTTATTTTTTAATACGCAACTATACATAATTTTATCTCCTTTTTCAAATTAATATCCTAGGTTTTTACTGGTCAATTTCCGGTAGAAATTCTCCGATATGCAATTCTTCCGCAACGATCCTGTACGCTTCTCTGATTGTGCTAGCTCTGTTCAAAAGATACTCCCAGCCCTGCACGTCTTTCTCTGTCCAGTCTCCCATGTACTCGGATTTCACTTCTTCATCAAGATTAATAAAATCCATGATGTCTGTGTCGTGTTTGTTTTCAATTTCCTTCATGAGCTCATCCAACTTTTTGTAACATTTTCTCAATTCTTCCATTTTTATCTCCTTTTCCATACATTTTTTACAATGAAAAATCCATTCTGTAATCTCCGATGATGTCCAGCTCATCCCACATCTCAGGGATATCTTCTTCATCATTCAAGCCTGCAAGTGCATCATTTCTAAAATCTGCAAAACCGGCTTCGGTGTTCTCATAAACCATGATCCCGTCTTCGATATGTTTCTGGATATCGTGATCCGTCATGTTGGTTTCCTTTTTCAATAATTCAAATAATTTTTCGTTTGACATTTTTTTATCCTCCTTATTTTACAACCTTGAATCCCATCATTTTATATGTGTTTACTTCTGATTTTTTTACAATGATCTTATGACCGTTTGCGATCATTTCAACACCGTTCTTTTTAAATTCTGCCATCTGCTCCGGTGTTACTGTCTCTGGTTTATCTGCTAAACATGACTTTGGACACCAGAATGTAAACTCTCCATTATCAGCATTAACTTTAATTTTTACAGCTTTCTCTGTCTCTCCGATCTGCTCTTTCTCTCCGTCTGCAAAAAGCTGTCTTTGTGAATCTGTTAAATTTTTCTGTAGAAACCAATCTTTAATGTAAAGCATCTTATTTTCCCTCCGGTGTATTATATGTTTTCCTTGTTTCTGATATTATAATACACCGTTTTTAATGTAATGTCAATACATTTTTACATTATTTTTAAAGTATTTTATTTTTTCTAATTTTCTACATATTTAATAATGTTTCCCGGCTGCATATCCAGAAGTGTACATATCTTCTCTAAGGCGATGATCCCGACCATGTCGCCACGCCTTAGCGTCTGGATAGCGTTTTCTCCCAAAAGCTTCTCTTTTCTCAGCCGTGACGTGGTATATCCGCTTTCTTTCAGCGTTTCTAATACATTTATTTTATAAGCCAGCATTTATTAATACCTCTCTTTCTTTATAAAGTAATTATACATTATTTTATAATTTATTTCAATCGTATTTACACCAAAAATAATGCACAAATATCATCTGTTAATTATACATTATTTTTGGTGCATTTGTATATTGCAATCACACCGTTTTCGGTGTATTCCAATATTAACAAGAGGCTATGTATCAGTTAAGACCAATGGGATTAAATCAGCTTACACTGGAAGATTCGGAACCGGTTACACCGTAAAGAGAAACAATCCGGACAGTACTAGATACTGCTATGTTGACTATTATATTGAAAAATAATCCAGAAAACATAGACGCAAGAATTTTTAAACTGATTTAACCGCCGGATCATTTCCGGCGGTTTTTTTTGTACGGATTTTTATTTTTATATTTTAGCATCTGCATTGCATATTTTCCAAATACAGACATTTTTATGCGTGCGTGCTATATTTTATCCTATGCGTGAGAAAAACTTGTCTATGCGTGTCATGCGTTCGTTATGCGTGCATTTTAAAATAATAAGCGTGTGTCTATGCGTGAATCAAAGCATTATGCGTAGCTGTCCATTGCTTTCTTCTTCGTACAAGCTCCGGCTGTTGAGCATCCTTAATGCCATTTTCTTTTTTCTGTAAAAATGCGTGCGAGAAATCGGCATAATCCCATAGCGTGCTTCCATTTTGTCATACGAGATATTATTTAAAATTGATTCTGCTATTTTATCGCCCAGGTAATTGTCTATGCGTGTGCATATCTCTATCGTTTCCTCTCTACTCATTTTAAACATCTCCCTATGCGTAACATCTAAGTCTCTTACAACATTATACCATATATCAGTTTATAAAAACACAATATATTATCGTATTCATGCAACATTATTGTATTTTTTTACCGGCATATTTCAGCCGGCCAAAATCTCAATATTCAGTTTTTCATGTTAAAAAAATCAAAAATGGCTCTTAATACTCGTCCAATTGTTAGCGGAATTATGGAAAGTATCCAAGCAATGATAATAAATAATATTATCGGCCATAATGCTACCTGTGCCAGCGTATCCATCTCATCTACAGAATCATCTTCTAAGAATCCGGCAAATACGCATCCGATAAACGCATATATTATGATTCCTATAATAATCTTCATTTCGTCTCACCTTCTTTCCGTTAAAGTTCAGTTTAAGTGATTATTAATAAAGTTCTATATTATCTCCAACATGTCCGTCCTCAATTTCTCTTATATGAACTTTCCCATCATTTTCAGCTTTCGCCTTATCATATAATTCACCAAGGATCCTATTCACTGATAATTCCTCAAGTTGTTCTCTATTTCCGTGAATTCCATTTTTCATTTTTTTGTATCCTCCAATAAATTCTAAATATGTTCAGCTTAAAAACTTATTCCTGCGTTCTCAATATATTTAAGATTCCTTCTACCGCCTTATCCCAAAAAGCATTTGCGAAATCTTCAACCGTACAAATTGTGTCTTCGTCCCAGTCTTGGATAGTAGCATCATCTACTTGACATTCTTCGCACCCTAGTTCTTTAAGTGCCTCGTTTGCATATTCTGTTACGATCGTCTGTGTATCAGCATAATCACATCCTCTATCTAAAATGTCCTCAATTTCTTCGATTGTTTTCTTTGATATTTTCGCCATTTTTCTACCTCCGTTTAAATTCTAATAGTTCAGTTTAAGCTGTCTTATGAACGCTTCTGATAACATATTTTAAAAACCAACCAAATGTAGCATCCTCAGAAATTGCGCCGTCTGACTTTAATTGCAGAAATGCTTCATATTTTGCCTTACTTGGTGTGCTTTCAAAAATCGTTTTACACCACTCATTTCCTTCTACATCCATCCACCATATACAGTAATTATGTTTTTCTACAGTTTTCATATTTATTTCGCCTCAATCTCAATGTTCAGTTTAATCAATTCTCTCAAAATACTCTTCCAATGTTTTATAAGTAATATCGATATAACCGAAGTCATCATCACCGTTTTCCAAGTAAAGGCGTATATCAGATTCGCTAACATATCCATCTGTATACTCATACACGCTACCCTCATGAATTGTCGCATATTCATCTGTAGGGCATTCATTTTCATCGTATTTTGGTAAATAAAACTCTTTAATACATTTATATTTTTGCATACGGCACCTCCACAAAATTCTAATTGTCTTCGTACTCATCCATCTCTTTATCAAAAATGGCTACTTCCACTTCTTTTCCAGTGAATGCTCTTTGATGTAAATGCGTTCCGCATCGTTCACAGAAAAACGTTCTTTCTTCATATCCTCTCGGAATATGTTTTCCGCACACCGGGCAATCACAACTATTTAAGTAAGCATTATTTTTAATTGTCTCCTTTATGTCTCCCATGTATTTCTCCTCTAAATTCTAATATTGTCCATTTTGGTGGATTCAGCTTTTCAGAATACCAACTAATCATATTAGGGTATCCTATTCTGCTCCAATCTTTATACCATTTATAAAGTGCGTACCATGCCATGTTTTTTACCTTTAAATTCTAATTTAACTACGCAAACCGGAGCTGTCCGGTCTGCTCTGGTTCAATCCTCATGTTCGGTGTACGTTCTGCCACGCACAGTTCCGGAAGATTTGCTTTTACCAACGCTGCCGGTATCGGTGGACACACTGCATTGCCGCATCTTCTGACCTGTTCGCTTCTCGGATATGTCTTACCAGTGTAATCATGATCGATTATGTAGTCATCTGGAAATCCTTGGCATCCATATAGTTCTTTCGGTTCCAGCATCCTAAGTCCTATATCAACAATTTGATAATCTATGCCTTCAATCGTTACAAGTCCAAATCTATCTCTGGATGTAACTGTATCAAGAGGTTCCTCAATGTCCTGTCCGGTTCCCTGCCCATAATATTTAATTAAAAATGCTCTTACTTCTCCGAAGTGACCATCCCCAGCGGTTATTGTTGGTATAGGATCACGTAAATCTCGCCCATCACAATGGTTATTCATCTGGATAAGATTTGCCGTAACTACACTGTTATGATCCCACGCTGTTACTGTAGGTAGCGGATTTTCTAATGTATCGCCTGCGCCTTTATATCCACCATCGTAGTACTTTTGCAGGAATGATGCGACCAGTCCATATCTGTTTGAGCTGTCCACTGTCATGATCGGATCTTCTATAGTCTGTCCTCTTACTCCATCTTTTGAGGTTTCTGAATGGTACTGGATCAACGTAGGACTTATCAGGCAATGCTCATTTTTACTCACAATGGTTGTAAGCGGCTCCCGGACATCTTTGCTCCGGTCTTTTGTAAAACCTGTCTGTCCGATCTGCACCATATATGGCTCTACAATCCCATACCCATGTTTTCCGGTTATAGTCGGCATCGGCTCTCGAATGTCGTTCGGTCTACGCTCACCACCATGATTGCACTGAATGATAAAAGGTTCTGGATTATCTAAGACGAATTTTTTTAATCCTCTGGCTATCCTGTCCATTGTTTTCTGTGCCAGTGGGCGTACTGCCCGAATGCCGTACTTTTCTTTAATTTCTTCTGAAGTATCAAAAATGCTCGGACACGGCAGAGAAAAATCTAGCTGTGTGTATGCTCCTACGTATGGTTTTAACAGTCCGGCTTTTACCGCTTCGCTATCCGCAGGGGCGTGTGTTGGCTCTGGCCATACAATCGGCTTGCCGTCACACCGCGCGATCATAAAGAATCGTTTGCGCATGGTCGGCGCACCATAATCGGCAGCAATCAGCTCACGGAACTCCACTTCATAGCCAAGCTCCCGAAGTTGCTGTACGAACCGCTCAAATGTCTTACCCTGTTTGCTTTTAATCGGATGATGCCGTCTGTTTAATGGTCCCCATGTCTTAAATTCCTCTACATTCTCAAGCATGATAACACTTGGTCTTACAAGCCCCGCCCATCTTAAGGCTACCCATGCAAGGCCTCTGATGTTTTTATCTTTTGGTTTTCCGCCTTTTGCCTTGCTGAAATGCTTACAGTCTGGCGAGAACCATGCAAGTCCGACAGGATGCCCTTTACAAGCCTTTACAGGATCAACCGCCCACACATTTTCGCAGTAATGCTCTGTGTTTGGGTGATTAGCTTTGTGCATCTTAATAGCTTCTGGATCATGATTGATTGCAATATCAACACTGTATCCGGTTGCTAATTCGATTCCAGTGGATGCACCGCCACCACCGGCAAAGTTATCTACTATTAATTCTCCATTTATCATTTTTTTGCAGGAACCGGGTACCCTTTATGCGCGCTGGTTCGGCTCCTTTCTTGAATTTTATATTTTTTTGTGTTACCATTTCATTGAGATGGAGGTGAAGAAACGTGCCTAAGATCGTTTTGGAGGCGGTTTTGAATTTCTCCCTGCATCCTGTTACAAAAAAGCATTAAGGATAACCGCTAAAAGTAACCTGGGAGAATAACACTTATTTGCAATTTTGTAGTTACTCAAGGGTGCATACAGCAATCATCTCACTGGCACCTCCGGGTGCCTTTTTATTTTATATAATCGTCAAGGCTCATTTGTCCCTTACAATTTCCACCGATGGTTGTCGGCTCCCATCCAACTCCAATATAATCAAGCACTTTCGCCCATCCATAATCGTTCCCATCCTTGTCCTTGCACATATGGAACATCAGATAATCCCACTCTTTCGGATTGCTCTCATACAACAGATCAAACCGATGTGGTCGTTTCTCCATGTGGATTCCGAACCCGCACATACTGCATCCGGTACGTTGTGCCTTAGTTGTATAAAGCGTTCCATCCGGCTTTTTCTCAATCGTTCCGTAGATCTCCGGGATAATGCTGTCTGGCATTTCAAAACTTTGAGATAATCTTCCTTCTTTCAAAAGTTTCTCATGATATTTTTCTTTCAGTCCGGCTTTCCACAGTTCGTCCATTTCCAGTGCGAGTTTTAAAATGTCCTGCCTATGGAAGATTGCGAATGGTGCTGATCTGATCGTGGATGCTCCAAAATAATTACATCCGTTCATCCGCAGGCTCTTGGCACGCCTGCCACCTTCTGATGCCATCAGTCCCAGATACGGCACACTGTTATGCTCTTTTCCCCAGTCATCACAGTTTTTCTCTTTAAGGTAATAACAACACTTGGACGATACGAGAAAATCTGGCTTCTGATAATCACACCCTTCATTTTCGTTTTCATATCCACCGAACAGCTTTAACCATCTCTGTTTTAGCTGCATTTTAGAGTTTTTCTGCCATCCGCCATATTCTCCAGTCTCCCCAGTAATAATCGCATGGCGGACAGTTTTATTTTTCTCTGACGGATTTTGTAACAATTCTATCTTGGCAGCCACTTCCTTTGAAATGACCGGAAATCCAAATTCCTGTATGACCTTTGGTTTTGTCCAATAAGTACCATCATCTCTTTTTAGTGGCGGCACATTGATGATTCCAAGTGCTTTATGCACTCTCTGAATGCTCTTGTCTTCCAGTGTAGATGCACTCACTCCGGGTGCATCAATTCCGCATACCTCATGTAAAAACAGGTATAAGATTATACTGTCAAGTCCACCGACCGAAACATGGTAGTTGAGCAATCTTCCATCACATTCACTTGCGAACTCTTCTGCTCTGATCTGTGCATATTTTCTTTTATATTCATATGGCTGCTTTTCTTTCTGCATAAAAGATGCTATTTTCTCATATGCTCCGATCCGCTCCATTCTTTCTTGGACTGATTCCATTTCTTTTTCAAGGAGCCGATGCGCATCTTCCCGGGAAGCTCCGGTCTCCTTTCTGATCTTATTTATTTCAAATCTTTTCTCTGATTTCTTTTACAAGTGCATCATCGTCAGAATATGTCTCTGCCAGTTTAATTGCTGCGGCTTTCAACAGTTCTTTTAAATCTGCTATGTAGTTGATTTTGTTTGCTTCCGCGACAGCTTTTTTGTCCACGACTTCCGACACAAGTGTATCCAATGGGAGCAGTTCTTCGCGGCTTTTCAAAATCAAATCCATCATATTCTTTGGAAGTCCGACTTCATTCAGACAATTTTTAAGGATGTCCTGCGTAAGTTCGACTTTCTGTGATTCTTCCTCTGGATCACTTCCATTTGCAATCAAGGTATCATCCAGAACGCTGTGTATTTCAACGCAGATTTTATTATTTTCTTCATCATCTTCTCCCAACACATCATTTAAAATGTTCTGGAACACTTTCTTTTTCTCTGATGCTGTCATTTTTGCCTCGCAACCAAGTCCAGCTTCCATAAATTCAGAGTGTGGCTCATTCGTGTTTTTACTGTAAAACATCACAGAATGGATGTCGGTGCTTCGGTCAGTAAATGCCGGGAAAATAAAACCTGTATCTGGCATCCCGACAACCCAGTCTCTGATTCGTGATTCAATGCGGTTTTCGTCCTCACGGTAACCAAGCCCCGGCTTTGTCAGATTGACCGGACAGATTGCGCAAAGCAGATACTCATAAACCTCTTCTGATTCATCCAGCTTGTCATTGTCTGAAGTTTTGGTCATGACATTATAGGCATCGTGGAAAATCAAAATCAGATAATTTCCGACATAATCGTAGCTATCAATGATCATGTCATAAAAAGTATCCATCAGATCATCATTTTTCAGTTTGCTTTCACGCAGTCCCATTAGAAACTGTTGTCTTCCGCCAGTACCTTCCTCTTCGAGTGGAAAATCCAACTCCAAAAGGTTGTTTCCTAACGTGCCGGATAACGCTTTTTTTGCAATGTCAAGATATTTAAAATACTCCGCATCATCAAGATTTAAAAATGTTTCACCGATTTTTGTGATTTTATTATGGTCTGCATCCACATAACATCCGCACATTCTTGTGAATGTGCACGCTTCTTTTCGGAATCTCCGCTTGATTTCTAAAACATCTTTTTTGTTCATAAAAATAATCCTCGCTTTCATTTTTATAATTTTAAATTTTAGGCTTCACGCACCGCTCAAATTCGATAACCCAAACCCACGGATTCGCATTCCAACCGTAGCAATTGAGGTTTGATTTCTTGATGGTGGAATCCCATACATCAAAAAAACCAAGTGCTGTTGATGTATAATCAAAACATCCCTCTGCTTCTGCATCATCGTCTGTCGTATCCTGCAACCGCTCCACTCTCACATCCGTAACCTTAAGCCATATACGTGCCGCTTCTTTTGGCATGTGGATTGATGGTTTCCACTTTATAACATCGGCAATGTCATTTCTTTGCCAATCTTCGTAGTAATAGTATCCGTTCGGTGCCTTTTTCCATGTTTCTCTCACGTACAGTATATCGTCCGTGTGATATGGTGGATTCCATCGTTTGCTTAATTCTTCCTCTGTAATATCGTTTGGAAGTTTAAATTCTTCTCCCCATATTTCATGTGCTGTTCTATTTGGATATCCCCATGTGTTAGAATCACTTCCTGCGAATGTGTAACACAACTTTGATTTAGGCTGTGGCTTTACCAACCGCCGAGTACAACTCTTTCTCCCTTCCAGAATTGCCCGAACCATTTCTGTGTTGAATAAAATCGGTTTAATTGCCATCTGATACACCGCCTTTCACTATCTCGATTGCATCATTCCAAGCGTTATATACCCTCTCAGATGCATACCCGAATGCCGTACCTCTATTTTCATTCATACGTCTTAACGCATTCATTCTTCTCTTTTCCAACTGCTCCACAACCTTGTCCGGGTCGTAGGCGGTTGGCTGCGCATCAATAAAAGAAGCAACGCGTAAAAAGTCTAAGCAATCCATATCTTCGTTCTTTGAAATTGCTTTTTCTAAATCCGCTTTTAATTTATCCGCATCAATTAATCTTCCCATCGTTCGCCCTCCTGTTCCATGCTTCTACAAATTCGCCCCAGTCGTATGTACCGGTGCAAAACTCCAAGCCACATTTGCAATGAATGTTAATAGGGTCGCCACCACTATCTGGGTCAATAAATGTCGGGTGCCAATCCCTACTCGGCTCATACACATCTTTTTCAATATCTATACTGTGTCCACAGAACGGGCATGGCTTAAGGCTTTCACTCATTCTTCATCACCCCAATCCAATTTCTGACCACATTTCCAGCAATAACGAGCAGGAAACGTTCCAGTTGACCACCCCATATACATACCACATGTCGGACATATATATCTTGTAGTCCCAGCATCTTCTTTTTCAGTAATAGCAGCTCTCGGATTCTGACGTTCCATCGCCGCCCGGCATTCTTCCGGCGTGCCGATTGACCTGTACTGCTGAACTTCTTCTAGTGCCTTGGTAATGTAATCTGTCTCTGACCTCATAAGATATCTGTTACTTCTTACTCGTCTTATAAGTTCTCTTATCTCATTCTCCGTCATAACTAACTCCTTTCAACAGTTCCGGGTTGTCAATCATGTTACTGATCACTTCAAAATTCTCTGAATCAAAATCATCCAGTTCCTCGTAGTCATCACAGCTCGGCTCATTCGTACACCATCCGTTTTCATGCCACACGACACGCTTTCCTCATTCCACTTTGCAACAGGGCATTTCTTGCAAAGAGTGTTCGTGCAGAAATCTCCAATCTGCCGTATAGTCAGTTCCTTATTTGTTATGTGCGCCATTTCCCTTCTCCATTTCTTTCAGCTTATCTTCGGCTTTTCCTAGTTCTATTCCGGCAAGACATCCTCTAGCATATGCATCCTCATAGCACCTATCTATTGCTGTATAAAATTCATCACAAAACAATTCAGTAAGAGGGCATTCCGAACACTTGCAATTTTCATGGTGGCATTTAGTTCTTGTGTGCACACACTCTCTATATTCCGTTTCTTCGACTTTTTCCGGCAACTTGATATACCTGCCCTGCTCCTCGGCATCCTCATAGTCTTTCAACTTTTCCCTCAAATCTGCCATTGCCCACATATTGCGGTAGAACAACGCAATCAGACCACGGACATCTGAAAACGGATCTATCGTTAAATTGTCCAATATTTCCTCGTCAAACTCTGCGTCATCTACTGGCAATTCATCTTTTGCCAATGTGACCATAAGATTTCTTGCAAAATCTCGTGCATCCATTTCCATCTCGTAATCTCTGTATCTGGCATTTCGCTCGTCATCTGCATATCAGCTATTATGTGCCAGATCGGTCATCGACATGTCAGCCACGCTTTTATTTGTCGTTAATCTCTCCATGTTGCTTCCTCACTTTCTTCCTTAAGCCACTTAACCAAGCACTGCTTGCACATACTTTTCGGTATCTCACCTCCACTGTCCATCATCTCTTCACACTTATCTTCGGTTTTGCAAAACATACCGTCTAAGTCTTCGGTTTGAAGTGAATATAATAATTCCGCCAGCTCCTCATCCGTCATGCTTCTGATCCGGTCTGCATTGGTCTGTGGCTTTTCTGTAAGTGTATCTTTCACATCTGCTTCATAACGTTCCGGCAATCCATGTTTCTCGGCATTCTCATAGGTAGCAAGTTTTTCAATTGCTTTTATGGTGCTATCTATGATTCCATTTGCCATACAAGTTTTTGTGATATCGCCAAAATGCATTCTTAGCAGTTCAATGTTCTGTATCATTTCTTCTATGCGGTCCATGCTATCCCTCTCTTTCTGCATTCAGCCTTGGCTCTGTCTAAAATCTGTTGAAAATACCACTCTAATTGTTCCTTGTCCCTCTCTTTTTCGATCAAAACAGCGGCATCGTTCCAAGTCGAATCCGTCAAATTGATTCCTCCGGTAATATAGATATCATCGATCCTGTAAAATTTAAAATGCGACTCTTCTACCGGATAGACATTTATACGATAAGTGCCCATGATATCTTCCATTTCTTCTAATCTTTTTTTTCTATCGATTGAAGTCTCTCCATAATATGAATTGTTATATTTTTTCATTGGAGGCATTCCTACAACCATATCTGTATTGGTATCCATTAAGGTGTTCAGAAAATTCAATACCATAGATTCTCGCGTTTTAAGCTCTCCTAAACAATTTTCAAATTTTTTGTCAGAAAATGATAAACCATATGTAGCGATCTCTACTCTTATATCTTCTGGCGCTTTTTCTCTGAGTTTGTCATATAACACGTCATTTAAAAAACTCATCAATTCCACTGAATTTAAAAAAATCATATTTCTACCTCACCAAATCCATTGTTTTAACAGATATCCCTTTAAATTTCCCGGTGCGACAATACTCTGCAGTATCAAAAAACATAATGCATCCATCGTCTTTTCCGGTATCGTCACTTCCTGCAAGTGCTATGCTTACACCATTTCTTACCAGTGTATTTTTTAACAATGTAAGTGCCGCACCTATTTCCTGCTTGGTTTCCTCTGTCATTGTCATACCGCCTTTCCCGCTACAATATCCCAATGCTCGTCCTCAATAAAGCTTTGTCGGATAATCTGATCAGAACAATAACGCTCTTTACAACCTGGTTGTTTTCTGCAATACGAATCAATATAAAATGCAACCCATTTCATAAACTCGTTAATTTTCTCATTTGAAAATTTGTATGTTTCTTTTAGCACCGGAATTGTCAAAAGAAGTGTTGATAAAAATGCGCTGTCAATATTTACTGTCGCTCCAAGTACTGCCCTGTTCTTGCCAATATCTGCCATATACAACTTATGTGACATTGGAATGCTTTTAATAAAGCCAGTAGCATCTATTTTTTTTCTCGATGCAATATTTTAATAACTTCTCACTTGTCAGTTCATTATTATCGTCATCCTGCCACGCCATTCTCCTGCTTACTACTTTGTTATAAAAATTGGTAAGCTGGCGGAATGTTAGACCAAATTTGTCATACAGAATAATATTGAATATGTATCCCATGTGATTTGCAATATTATCTCCTAACCGGCATTTTGCTAATTCCTGCTTATAAACACTCGACGGAATTAACCTCTGTCTCTGCTGTACGCTATGCATTTGTCCACCTTCCTTGTATTTTTTATTTTATATTCCCACTCGCTATCACTTTTTCAATGATTTCCTCCTGCATCCGCTCTGCGATATAATCCCGGACTGATTCTTCTGGAAATGCGATCTGATATGTCCGCTCCTTGATCCGGTTCGTGATACGATCATCGTAAGAAAGTTTGTCCAGCGGATCATTGCTTGTGAAAATCGTCACCTTCTGGTTGATGTATCTCTCGTTGATGATCTGGTACATTTTGTCGTTAATCCATGCCGCCGGTGCTTCCACACCAAAATCATCAATGATCAAAATATCCGTTGTGGAAAGTGCATCTAAAAGCTGGCTTTCGCTGCCTGCTACATCCCTGCGCCATGTATTCTTGATTTCCTGTAAGATGTTCAACGATACCGCGAATTTAACCGCATAGCTTTTCATCAACTCGTTAGCAATTCCGGCAGCAATCCTCGTTTTACCGCTTCCTTTTGTCCTCGACCAGATATAAAGTCCCATCCCTCTTTCCTTCTGGCTCTCGAAATCATCCAAATAGGTTTTTATGATTTTACAGGCATCTGACACCATCTTTTTACTTTCCTGCTTCCTGTACACATCCATCCGAAACGATCTCAGATCCATCCCACGGAATGCCTCCGGTATATCTGCGAATCGCAACCGCCTTGACATGACCGCTTTCTCACGGCATTTACATGGTACTGCTATTTCAACTCCGTCTTTTATTTTCAAGATCCACTCCCAACCTTCGCAAATTGGACACACATCAGAATCCTTGGAAGTCTCCGGTGTCTCCGTGTTCCTGCATGAGTTCGTTGAGTGATTTTTCATGCGTTCCAGTATCTCTTCCAACTGATCCATTGTTCTCTCCTTTCAGGTACTGCATAAATAAATTCTCTTTCAAGAAATTCTCTGCATTTTTGATATAACGATCAGGTGTCCTTTTCTTCCGACAGTCAACAGCGTAATTTTGTGCAGCCGCTATCAGATCATCTTCTGGCACACCAGCCAGAACCGCATTGCAGTATTCTGTTTCAACAAGACAACCATTACACCGTTTCGGATAGACTGCTGCAAACTCTCCGAATTTTTCAATGGGGGATATAAGGGGTGTATTTCTTCCCTTCTTTCCTTC
>ERZ1034842.108-NODE-108-length-43635-cov-16.551331_pt1 | contig 43635 bp, 32 predicted proteins | sample MGYA00520634_ERZ1034842 | MGnify/ENA primary metagenome ERZ1034842 (study PRJEB33766, sample SAMN09781734) | gut metagenome | biome: gut microbiome | host: Homo sapiens | place: Madagascar | study: EMG produced TPA metagenomics assembly of the PRJNA485056 data... | reverse complement strand
CGCGCCAGGCGGTCAGCAAATGGGAACGCGCGGAGAGCTCGCCCGATACCGAGAATCTGATCTCGCTCGCCAAGCTCTATGGCGTGAGCTTGGACGAGCTGCTCAATCCGAGCGACGAGATCGAAGACGACATCGAGTTTGAGAACGAGGACCGCGCCCGTCAGCGCGAGGCCGAGGCTGCAGAGCGCGCCCGCACCCACGAGGCGGCGGCGCGTGCGACTGAGGCAGCAACGCAGGCGAGTGATGCCGCGGCCAAGGCGGCGCAGGCGGCAAGCTGGAGCGCGCAGGCTGCCAATGCCGCAACGGCGCAAGTGACGAGCGGCAGCGCTGCCGGCCCGACTCCGGCGAAGGGTCCGTTCCAGTCGTTTCCGTATTGGGCCGTGTGCTGGCTGCTGTTCTTTTTGCTGATGTTCCCGTTTGGCACCGGCCCCTTTGCCGCGCTGGTCTTCTTTACGATTCCCATCTATCACTGGGTGGCGCGTGCGCTCGATGGCGATTGGGCACGTGGGGATATCCAGGTTGGGCCGGCGCCGGTGGCGGCCAGGACTCGGGTGCAGGATGTTTCCGCTGCGGTTGACACTGACATGACTGCCGCGACCACCGCTGAGCCGAGTGCCAAAGAAGGTGATGAATGATGAAGCTCTCACATGAGTCCAAGGTGCGTTTGGGCGTTGGCGTCGGAGCGTTTTTGCTCATCATCGGGCTTGTCTTTGGTATTTCGCGGACATTGATTCATTACGATGGACCATGGGGCCTTAGCGATTTTGCATCCGGCTTGTCTGGCCTGGATGATGAGGTTGACGATGACGATATTTCGGATGGCGGCAACTATTCTGCTCGGCCTCAGCAGCTTTCGAGCGAAACGTTTGATGCCGACGCGTTCACATCGCTTGACCTGGATGTGACGTCGGGCACGGTCGAGGTCAAACACGTCTCCGGCGGACCGGTGCGTGTTATCGAAAGCGGCCGTGTGGCAAAAGGAGCCACTGCTTACGATGCGGCGACCCAGAACCTGGCTGAGATCAAGGGCTCTACGCTTAAGATCCGCCAGTTCGATTGCGATGACGAGCGCGCCATTGACCGCACGGTTACCGTCGAACTGCCGCGTGAAGTTGCCGATAACATGGTGGGCATTACGGCGAATGTAGGATCGGGCGATCTGGCGGTCACGGACATTGCGTGTCATGACTTCAACCTGACGTTGGACTCGGGAGACATCGAGTTCGCGGGCACTGTTACCGACACCCTGAATGCCGAGGTCGGTTCGGGCGATGTGACGTTCGAGCTCTACCAGGCCCCCGCGAAGTCGATGGACGTAAGCGTGGGCTCGGGCGATGTGGAGATATCGGTTCCGAACTCTACGGGCTTTAAGGCGAGCCTCACCGTGGGCAGCGGTGACTTTGAGAGCGATTTCCTTCCGCTTGGCTACGATGGTGAGACCATATTGAATCTTGAATTCGACAACGGTGATAAGTCTGCAACGTATCGTTTTAAGGTCGGTTCGGGCGACATGTCGTTTGATCCGGAGTGACGTGCGGTTTTCGGAGACCGGTGTATATAGGCGTGCTCTTTGATGGAGGCGTCGGGGCCGAGGCGGGCTCCGGCGCCTTTGCCTTTACAATGGGGGCATGGAACAGATTATTTTGAACATACTCGAGGCTCTGCGTCGCGGTGAGACCGTGGACGACAAGGCGCTCGTCAAACTGATACATGCCGAGGCGCGCCGTGAGGGTGCCGACAAACGAGATCTGGCCAAGCGCCGTCTGCTGCCGTTCTACCAGCGGGTTAAACGTGAGAAGCCGGCTCGTTGGGCTGGATGGAATGTCGATGCCGAGCTGGAGCGTCAGCTGCTGCAGGTGCTGCGCATGAAGCCGCGCCGCACGGCTTCGGGCGTGGCGACCATTACCGTCATCACCAAGCCGTGGCCGTGCTCGGGCGATTGTCTGTTTTGCCCCAACGATCTGCGCATGCCCAAAAGCTATCTGCACGCCGAGCCGGCGTGCGCCCGTGCGGAACAAAATTGCTTTGACCCGTATTTGCAGGTGAGCGCTCGCCTGACCGCACTTTCGCAGATGGGGCATGCGATCGACAAGATCGAGCTTATCGTGCTCGGTGGCACCTGGAGCGACTATCCGCAAGGGTATCAGACGTGGTTTATGTCCGAGCTTTTCCGTGCGCTCAATGACGATGCCGTCGCCGGCGTGGCGGCAAACCCCATGTTGGCGCGTCCGGGCATCAGCCGTGCTGAGGCGGGGCGCCTGCTCGATGACGCTCCCGCCGATGCCCTGCCGCCGGTGGTAACAGAGCGCCGCGAGTGCTATCGGGCTGCCGGCATTGCGACAGACGAGGCCAAGCTCGCTGCCGGCGTTGCCGACGAGCAGGAGCGTGTGGATGCTGCCGTGGTCGGCTATAACCGCGCGGTGCGTCGTCTGTACGGCCCCGGTACGCCGTGGGGCGAGGTCACCGAGTGGCAGACGGCAACGATGGAGGAGCTCGAGCGTCAGCAGCGCATCAACGAGACGGCGAAGCATCGCGTGGTGGGACTCGTTATCGAGACGCGCCCCGATACCGTAACGCCGCAGGCGCTTACGCTCATCCGCCGCCTGGGCTGCACCAAGATACAGATGGGCATCCAAAGCCTTGACCAGCATCTACTCGATATCAACGAGCGTCGCATTTCGGTGGCGCAGATTGAGCGGGCGTTTTCGCTTGCGCGCCTGTTTGGCTTTAAGATCCATGCGCATTTTATGCTCAACTTGCTGGGCGCCACACCCGAGGGGGACAAGCGCGACTACGAGCGCTTTATGACCGAGGGGGCCTTTATGCCCGACGAGGTCAAAGTCTACCCGTGTGCGCTCATCGAGGGCTCGCGCCTGGTGGGCTGCTACGAGCGCGGCGTGTGGCGCCCCTATACCGAGGAAGAACTGCTCGATGTGCTGGCCGATGACATCGTGGTGACGCCGGCATTCTGCCGCATCAGCCGCATGATTCGCGACTTTAGTTCCGATGACATCATGGTGGGCAACAAGAAGCCCAACCTGCGTCAGCTCGTCGAGAACCGCCTGGCTGCTCGGGGTGACGGTGCGACGGTGCGTGAGATTCGCTATCGCGAGATCAGCACGGCGGGTGCCGACTTGGATGAACTGTTTCTTGATGAAGTCGCTTACGAGACGCCGGTGACGCGTGAACGCTTTTTGCAGTGGGTGACGCCCGAAGGCAAGATCGCCGGCTTTTTGCGCCTGTCGCTGCCCGACCGTTCGTTTGTTGCCGCGCACGCGGACGAGCTGCCGACGGGGCCGGAGGAGGCGATGATTCGCGAGGTGCACGTGTACGGCATGGCGGCGCGCATGGGAGATCAAGGCCAGGCGGCTCAGCATCATGGACTGGGGCGGTCGCTGGTGGAGCGTGCGTGCCAGATGGCGCGGGACGCGGGCTATGCGCGCATCAACGTGATCAGCGCGATCGGTACGCGCGAGTACTATCGCCATCTTGGATTTTATGACCATGGCCTTTATCTGCAAAAGGAGCTCTAGATGAACAAGCCGAGTGTTTCTGCCGGCGTCGTTGCCGGCGTTGCTCTGGGAGCCGCGGCGCTTGGTGCGGCCGCTGTCGCTGTTCGTGCTGCCTGCCTGCAGGTCGCGAGGACCCGCAATGGGCTGGCACGTGTGAAGCGCGTGCACGATGAGGGCGGCGACGAAGTCCGCGTATTGGTGCAAGGCGGCGTCTACCAAAGCGCGAGCTACGTTGGCGAGCGTTGGGCGGAGCCGGTCTTTGCATACTATCGCGCGTTTGACGATGTTTTTGAGGCCGAGGGCGCAATGCGTGACGCTTATGGTCACGGTATCGACCGCATGCTTATGCTGGGCGGCGGCGGGTTTGCTTATCCTAAGTTCGCTCTGATGTCACACGAGGGCTTGTGCATGGATGTCATCGAGTATGACGGAGAGATTACGCGTCTGGCCCGCCGCTGGTTCTACCTAGACGAGCTGGAGCGCACGGCGGGCGATCGCCTACGGGTGATTACCGCCGAGGCTCGATCGTATCTGGGTGTGACGAGCGTGGGCCATCGTCGCTACGACGTGGTCGTGAGCGATTGCTTTGGCGGTGCCGAGCCCGTACGCGAGCTGGCGACGGTTGAGGCGTTGCGTTTGGTGCGGGGTAGCCTGAACCCTGGGGGTATTTACGTTGCCAATATCGTGAGCGCAAACGAGGGGAGCGACGTGACGTTCCTGCGCGACTGCGCTGCCACGGCGCTCGAGGTATTCGCCCACGTCTGGGTGGTCCCATGTGGCGATACGGAGTTCGGCGGCGAGGAAAACTACCTGCTCATCGCCAGTGACGGCGACTACGCCTTTGCCGAAGCCGTGCCTTTTGACGCTGACTTCCTCGGCACCGTTCTTCACGACAAGTAAGTCTCCCCGTCCCAAAAAAGACTGGTCTTAGGCGTGGTCGCGCCAGCTGCGGACACGCTGCTTCATACCCTCGATGTCGAGCACGCCTTCGGCAAAGCCCTTGCACACGAGCTCTTCGGGAACAAACTCGTCGTAGCGGTCAAAGTAAGGCACCTCGCCAGGATAGACGAGCTCGATGGGATCGAAGTCCTTCTCGGCCTCGGCGGCGAGCACCTCAAAGAACGTCTCCTCGTCGGCCTTCATCTTAAACTGCATAAAGTACGGGCGTGACGGATCGAGCCCGCGAAGGCCCAGCTCAGCGGCGCATTTGATTTTAAGCATGCGCTCGAGTGCTAGGAAGGCGTAGCTGCCCAACCAGGGGAAGAGCACCCAGGTATCGCCGCCCAGGTTGATGAGCGGTTTAGTTCCCGCGCCCGAAATCTCGGCGGTATGACGAGCCTGCGCCAAACGAGCCCGTGCGTTACCCATAAGGTACGGATATGTTGCGTGCTCAGTGAGCGCTTGGCGCATGCGCTCGAGCACATGCGTGTTAATGTCTCCAGGGCAGTCGCCAAAGTAGGCCGGCACACGGCCCTTGACCTGCGTGGCAAAGACAGTGTGGCGCTTCCAGTCCACTTCCTCGACAATCCAGCAGTGTCCGGCGATGGCGATGCGCTCACCGGGCGGGGGCGGATTAACGATCGTGCCCAGCTCGGCCGATTCGCTGCGAACGGTAAACTCCTCGTTTTCCTGGAACACGGCGTAGAACTTAAAGTTGTTGATGACGCGCTCGCCCGCGAGGCCCACGATGAGCCCACCGCCCTCGGTGACCTGGATATGGTCGATCTTAATGAGGTGATGTAGCAGCACACGGTAATCGTCTGCCGAGACACGGTGGAAATAGCTGAGCGTGAGCACGCGTTGGGCAAGTTCGGCCGGCGTGAGCTCGCCGGTGCTGGCGAGGGTCGACATAGTCTGGTGATAGAGCAGGCTGTAGGGGAGACGATCGAGCTCGGGCGGCTCGACCCACTTTTCCTCGCGATAGAGTTGTACGAGCGCGATACCCTGCAGGAGCTTCCAGGGAATGGTTTCGGGCATCATCGTGCGCGGCTCGGGTTCTTCCTCACGCATGACAAACCACATCTCGGGCGGAAGATCGCGACGGCCTGTGCGCCCCATGCGCTGCAAAAAGGAGCTGACGGTAAACGGCGCATCGATCTGAAATGCACGCTCCAGGCGGCCGATATCGATACCGAGCTCCAACGTAGAGGTGGTGACGGTTGTCTGCGTCTGCTCCTCGTCGCGCATGAGCTCCTCGGCCGTCTCGCGTAGCGATGCCGAAAGATTGCCGTGATGGATGAGAAAGCGGTCGGGCTCGTGCCGGCTCTCGCAGTAGCTGCGCAGCATGGAGCACACGGCCTCTGCCTCCTCGCGCGAGTTGGCAAAGACCAGGCACTTGCGGCCGCGCGTATGCTCAAAGATATAGCCCATACCGGGGTCGGCGTTGTCGGGCGCCGTGTCGGTGGGGTTGAGAAGCGCCTGCTCGGTCGCTCGTGGGATGTCGACTTCGCCCTCGGGGGCCGAGGAAGTGCGACGGTCTTTGGGAGCGGCCTTGCCCCGCGCCTGCTCGCGACGTTGACGGCGTTCTTCATGTGCAAGCTGTCCGCTGTGGCACATGTCTTGTCCGGATGCGGGCAGCGCCGCGGGCACCGCCGTCTCAATGCGCTCGCATGCGAGTACCTCAGCTTCCTGTGGACCTGTGCCCATGAATCCCCGCTGCTGTGCCTGGGGACCCGAGTTGTAGAAGTGCTCCATGGAGATGCGCCACACGCGGCGCGGTTCTTCAAAGCGGGGGATAACGCAGTCGCGTCCCGTTCCCTGTGAGAGAAAAGCGCCCGTGCGCTCGGGGTCGCCGATGGTAGCCGAAAGGCCAATGCGGCGAGGCTGTACGCCGGCCATGCGCGAGAGTCGCTCGATAAGGCAGAGCGTCTGCCCGCCACGGTCGCCGCGCATGAGCGAGTGGACCTCGTCGATGACGACGTAGCGCAGGTCGCAAAACATGCGCGGGATCGCCATGTGTTTATGGATCAGGAGCGCCTCGAGCGACTCGGGCGTAATCTGTAGGATGCCGCTCGGTTTTTTGATGAGTTTGGCCTTGTGTGATTGCGAGACATCGCCATGCCAGTGCCAGACGGGGATATCGGCTTCTTCGCATAGGTCGTTGAGGCGGACGAATTGGTCGTTGATGAGCGCCTTGAGGGGGCCAATGTAGAGGGCGCCCACGCTTGCGGGCGGGTTCTCCCAAAACTCGGTCAGGATGGGAAAGAAGGCCGCCTCGGTTTTGCCGGAAGCCGTTGATGCCGTCAGGAGCACATTGTCCTGCGTGTTGAAGATGGCATCTGCCGCCGCAACCTGGATAGAGCGCAAGCTCTCCCAATCGTGGGAGTAGATGAAGTCTTGGATAAACGGGGCATAGCGGTCAAAGGCGTTCACGGGGCCTCCTTTCAACAACGAATCTCTCAACGCGGCTGGCAACGGCTTGCTGCATTACTGCTTCAACGTTTGCCCAGATAAAACCTGCCAAAATAAACCTGTCCCTTTTTGGTAGGTTAGATGGTGAACTCGGCGAAGTTACGCTCACCGCTTGCGGTGCCGGTGTCGCCTGTTGCTGCTGCCGGCGCCAGCGCGTCGCCGCCGACGCTTTGCAGCAGCTCGGCTACGTTGGCGTCGGGGTTCTGGCACAGGATATCGAGCAGCTCGATAAAGTCGCGAATAACCTCACGCGGTGTTAGGTGCGTGTCGGCTCCCACACGACCGAACTCGATCTTGAGGAAGTCCACCAAGTCGTTCTCGGTAAGCGTGGGCGTCCAGCCAAAGTAGCCGGCGTGAATTTGCATGAGTTTTTCGATGAGCACCAGTAGCTCCTCGTAGGTGAGTGGCTGCAGGCGGATGATGGGCGCGAGCATGTCCTTAAGGTCTTCGCGCGCAAAGCGGCCCTGAGCGAGTCGGCTGCGCAGGGCCTCGTAGGAGAACACGCCGCGGCGGCGGTCTTCGATGGAGGTTGGCGTGCCGCCCATGATCATGCCCAGGTACTGCGCCTTGCCCTGGAGCGTGTCGTTGTACATAGTCAGGATCTTCTCGTAGTTGTATTGGCGCGTGATGGCGTTGGGAATCTTATACAGATTCACGAGCTCGTCGATGAGCACCAGCATGCCCTTGTAGCCACTGCAAACCAAAAAGCGCGCAATGAGCTTAACGTAGTCGTACCAGTCGTCATCGCTGATGATGGTCGAGGAGCCCAGCTCGGCGCGCGCCTCGCTCTTGGTGCGGTATTCGCCGCGAATCCATTTGGTCACGCGGCTCATGGTCTCTTCGTCGCCCCCGGATGCGGCCATGCGATAGCGGCGAAGCATGCGGGTGAAGTCGAAGCCGTGGACCATCTCCTCGAGCGGGGCCAGTTGGGCATTGACGACAGACTCGTCGACGTCGACACACGAGGCGACCCAGCGATCCAGAATAAGGTTGAGCGCACCGCCCTCGGGGCGCGTCTTGGTCGATATATTGCGGATGAGCTCGCGGTAGGTGGCAAGGCCCTGTCCCTGACCGCCCTGCAGGCGGCGCTCGGGCGACAGGTCGGCATCAGCGACGACGAATCCCTCGCCCATGGCGTGCGTGCGGATAGTCTGGAGCAAAAAGCTCTTGCCGGCGCCGTAACGACCGACCAGAAAGCGGAAGCTCGCGCCACCGTCGGCGATGAGACTCAGATCGGTGAGCAGGGCGCGGATCTCGACCTCACGCCCTACGGTGATGTAAGGAAGGCCGATGCGCGGGACCACGCCGCCCTTGAGCGAGTTGAGAATGACGGCAGCGACGCGCTTGGGCACGCGAGGTGCTGCGGATGCGGTATCACTCATGGTCTAGGTATCCTCTCACGTCTGCTTCATAGTCCTCGATAATCTGCGGCCCTGCCGCGCTAAATTCAATTACGGTGTCGCCCACCAGGTCAAAGAGCGCCTCGTTGATGGTATCGACGAGCATGTCCTCGCTCTGCTCCGATTGCACTACCGCCGATTCCGCCTGTACTGCGTTGTGCTCGAGCAGCGCGCGGAGATAGGCGTCTGCGGCGGGCGCGAGTTCGTTCGTGGCGTCAGCGGGCGCAGCAGCTGCGAACGCGGGCGTCGGCGCGAGAAGCGGTGCCACGACACCAAACTGTTCGGTGGATATGGTCGGCTCGTCGGACTCGTCCTGCCCTGCGGCCGCCGCGACCGCCTCGACCGTCGCGTCGGCTACGGGCTCGGCTTCCGGTTGCCCTGAGTCCGCTGCCTCGGCTTCTGCGGACGCGCCGTCCTCGCGTTCCTCGTCGATCAAAAGCGCTTCGCGCGTTTGTGCGGCAGCGCTCCGAATGTGCCCCAGCTGGCTCAAATCGATATCGATCTTGACGGGCTGGTGTGCGGCGTCCCACGAAAGCCATGCCACAATCTCGTCATCGATAATCTTGGCCAGATATTTGGGGACCTTTTCTTCCTTAAGGGGATGGGCAGGGTCCAGGGCTAGGTGCAGGCGTTGGTCGCAGGCGCGCATCATCTCGCCAAGTTTGCTGCTCTTTTGTCTGCTGCCGTGAATCCGCATGCATTCCCAAAAACCGTTTTGGCAACGGTAGATATGGATGGGGTCCAGACGGTATTCGCAGTCCTCGTGGCGCTCGGGCGCAAAGAATACGGCCGAGGCAAACATGGTGTAGGGCATGGCCGTCTCCTCCCCAAATAAACTTGCCACGATGCCGGTCTTTCGGTGCGTGTCATAGTAGCGCACCATGCGGACATACACGGCGCACGCCACGTGGCGCAGATCGCGGTGGTGGCTGCGGTCGAGCCGCGAGCTACTTAGGTTGTACGTGGAGAGGGCGTTGATGGCGGCCATGAGTCGCTCCTCGCGCACCTCATCGGGCGGAAGGGGGAGCGTGGGCTCGGAGGTTTTGCGACGCTTAGGGGTCTGGCCGGACGGTGCCGGTACAAGGTCTCGTGCCGCGCGCCGCAGTTCGATAAGGGCGTTATCGAACATGACGGTTTTAGAGTCGCGAAGCAGCTTGGGGTCGAGCCCGTGGAACACGGCGTAATCTTGCAGCCACACGCGCGCAAACCGGTCGATGCCGGGCTCGAAGGCGCGATAGACATCCCAAAAAGCCTTGATCTTGTTAAAACCATCGAGTGGATTATCTACGCCAATGCCGCAGATCAGCTCATAGAGATACAGAAAGGCAAAGGACGTAGACGTTTCCTCGACGGTTCCGCGGCGCACTTGGGCACGCCAGGTAAAGTAGCCGCGCAGTTGCCGGTCGCTCATGGCGTTGTAGGTGGGAAAGTACGACTTAAAGGTGCCGTTGTAGGGACAGTCGTCCTCAAAGTCGGCCATCAGCAGGCCCTGGCGGTAAAAAAGCTCGGCTTCCGAAAGCCAGCGGCCCGCACCGCCCTTGGGGTCATCCTGCCAGCGCGATATCTCGCGCATTTTACGGTACTGGTCGGGGAGGAAATTCTGCATCTGTCGGCCGGTTTTGAGAATCGGCTCGTCTGCGTAGGTTTCGTTTGAGAAGCGGGCGGACTGATGGGTCCGGGCCTCGGCCATAATGCGCTCGATGAGCATCTTGATGTCCTGGTCGGCCACCGCTCCTCCTCTCGAACGCAGCTACGGTGACCTCATATCATAGCACAGCATCAAACAGATGTTCGAGATACCGATGCGTTGATAGATTTAGAACAGGAGGGCGTAGATGACGGCGATGACGACGGAGGGAAGCATATTGGCCGTGCGGAAGGTCTGAGGACGGATGAGGTTGACGCCGACGCAGAAGATGAGCATGGAACCTACGAGCGAAAGGCTGTTGAGGGCAGCTGTGGTCATGATGGGGGAGAGCGCGCCGGCAAACAACGTGATCGTCCCCTGGAACACGGCGACGGGCAGGGCGGAGAAGATGCAGCCGCGGCCAAGCGAGGCCGTCATGGTGCAGACGATGATGCAGTCCAGTGCGCCCTTGAGGGCAAGCGTTGACCAGTCGCCGAGCAGGCCGTCCTGGATCGATCCCACAATGGCCATGGCGCCGATGCACACGGTGAGTGAAGTCGAGACAAAAGCGTTGGTGAACTTGTTATCGCCCTCACTGCCAGTCTTGCGCTTGAGCCATTCGCCAAGGTTCTCGATGGCGGCCTCCAAGTTGATGGCCTCGCCGATGAGCGAACCGAGCGCAAATGAGACGATGAGCATGGTGGTACCGGTGGTCGCTAGCGCCTTTCCATCGATGATGAGCATCTTTTGCATGGTGCCGCCCAGGCCGATAAACAGGACGCACAGCCCCGATGCTTTCATGAGCGTGTCTTGGATGTGCGGTGTAATGAAGCGGCCGCCCGCTAATCCCAAAAGACCGCCCGCAACTAAAAGCGCAACGTTGATGATTGTTCCCAAGCCCGGCATGAGCCCTCCTGTATTGATGCCAACGTGGCAATCGTAGCAGAACGAAATGCGAGGCACATCGCGACTCATCTAATACGTTATATAAGTGGTATTAGGAATGATGCGCAGCATTTAAGCCTCAGGTGGTTGTCGGGACATAGGGGTAGTAGTCAAAGCGCAGTGTCATAAGCCGCTGCGGGGATTCAATAGCCGCGGCGATGATATTGGCATCGCGGGCACGATCAAACCCTTCGAGTTCGATCTGATACGAGACGTCTTGCATAATGTCCAGACGTCGCCAGGCTAGAAGTGTGTCGCCATCGAATTCCAAGGTCTTGCCTCCGTCTGGGGCAACGGCGTATAGACGCAGTTTAGCGGTGGTTGCAGGGTCGACAACCGTGACCTTTTTAATTTCGTTTCGAGTATTCTTGGCGCCCAACAAGGTGAGCAGCGTTGGGGCCACGACCTCGCCCGATGGCAAATAGACGACTTCGATGGATTCGGGAAATGCGATGATGGCCGACTTGCGGACGGGCTGATTGGCGGCGGCAACTTCGATGTTTGCAGCATCGATGACCTCTGTGTGGTCGAGGGCGGCAAGCACGCAGCAGTTACCTTCATCGATCTCCTGAGGACCAGCAAGCTCCAGACTGTCCGCGAGCTCGGGATCGTTTGGACCGGTAGCGGGCTCATTTGGTGCTTCGAAAGAAGCTGGGACGCTGTTTGTCGGCGACGGCGTGTCGCCCGCACCTGCTTCTTTGTCCGTGCTCTCTTCTTGTATGGTTGCGTTGATGGGTTCGTCGTTTGAGGGGAGCGTCTTGGCGTCAAGCGCGGAGGGGACAATCCCGACGGCTCCGGATCCGTTCCACTCCATCTCGAGAAGCGCCGGGTCGGCAAGAATGCGTTGCCTGCTTTGCGCGTGGGCATCGATTTCAATAGGGCCTGCCTCCGTCCCGCGCGTAAGGCTGAGCGATCCGGCCGGCTTCTCGAAATGAATGTCTGTGTCTTCGGTACTGGCGGCGTAGAACAGCAGGGATGCTTCTCCCGCCGCGATGGCATCGGTGCCCGCCTTGGTCAGCCGCAGCGATGCCGTGAATGAGAGGGTGGGCTGCACATCGTCTGCATTCGCGGCGGCGCAGCCCAGACATATACCGCCTCCTTTCTCGAAAAACGCACCGTCGAAGGCGACCTTCGCTCCGTTCGCCGAGTCATCGACCGAAGCGATATCGATGCGCAACCCCAAATCGCACGGATCGCCATCTGCATCGAGCACAATCGAGCGCCACGTGCAGACGGCGCACCCCGCCTGGGAGCCGTTTGCCTTGTTCGAACGATTGATATCCACGACTATCGAGCCGTCCGTATTACGACGAAGGCATCCCGAGGTTGAGATTGCGGCCTGTGCGAACGAAAAACGCTTGCACGCAATGGCGCTCGACGGATTTGGTGCGGAGCTTAGGGCTGCTGGTAAGGAGTCTGCCATGACGGGAGTCGCCCAAGCGGCGACAGGCGTTCCGGTTGCGAGCGCGCCGCAGAGTGCGACGACGGGCAAAAGGTTCTTCGATGCCATGGGGTCTCCTTAGCTAATTTAGTGCGGCCTGTCCGTGTTTCGTTTCTGGCTGCGTTTGATGTGCAGACCGAGGCCGGCGGTTCCCGCGCCTGCTGCCGTGGCGCCTGCTGCCAAGAGCCATCGTCTGTCGTCTGTCTGTGCCAACGGTTCCTTGCAGTTGCCGCGGTCGAGCTCCGAGAGGTCGACCGTCACCTGCGTGGCGGCCTGCGCCTGTTCTTGCTGGGCAAAGGCCATGGCTGGCCCAAACGCTAGGATACTGACGGCGGCGGCCAGGGCGACGGCCTTATGCCGTGTGCGCACCGGGCTCGACCGTCCAGGTGATCGTTGCAACCTGATCGCCTTCGCCGGTTACGCGGAAGATGTCGCGCGTGACGCGGGCGACGTTTCCGCTTGTCTTGAGCTTAATTTTGTCCGTGCCGCCGGCAATGCCCTGGTAGCCCATGTCGAAGGCTGCATTCTTGGAAAGATCGAGGCCCGTCTCCTGCATTGCGGCGCTGGCGTTCTGGAGTGCGCCGTCGGGGCCGACCTTAAAGTCGATGGAATTCTGCGCGGTTCCGGCCTTGGCGTCGGCGGCAATGGTCCAGGTGTTCATGGCGTCGATCTTCATGTTGGTGACATGGATACCGTAGGCCGAATGATTGTCGATGGTGGTCGCGTCTTCTGAGGGGCCCTGAAGCGTGCCGTCGGCCTTGGCGACGAAGGGAATAACCGTCGGAACTTTGAACTCTACGTTGTCGATCTCGGTCCTGACCATTACTTTCGTGGTTCCAACGCGCCCGGCTGCCAGAGCTGGCGTCGGGGCGGCGCCCATTGCGAGCGCGAGCGCGAGCCCTGCGCCCACGACGAGCGCTCTGGCTCCGTTCATGTTCCTGGTGATGTCCATGGTCGTTCCTTTCTATTCGCCGCGGGCCGTCCCCGCGATGATTGGACGAATGCTGGTGAATTGCGTGCGGTGCCGCGTCGGCCGAAAAAGCTAGTTCTCGGCTTGCTCAACCCGTACCTTGACACGTGTCGGATTGCCGTGGCTGTCGAGGGTCTTGGCATCGAGTGCCTGGATCTCGATGTATGCCTCGCCTTCTTTGATGTCGCCGGCGGGGCACGTCTCGATTGTCTTGCCGGTCTCGACCACACCGGATTCGTACATGGTCTCGTCGTTTTGGATGACGCGGAATCGCTGGGGAAATTTATTGTCTTGGACGTTTTGCACGTTGACGCGCAGCTTGCCGTCCTCCTGTAGCTGAGCGACCGGCGCGACCGAAATCGTCATCATGTTGTCGCGGACGATGGCATCGAGCTCATCTTGGATTTCTTGTCGCGATTTACCCTCTGCCGTCGTGACTGAGGCACCCGCTTCGGGCACGGGCTGCGACTGCCAGGCGTATAGCCCTACGGCGATGAGGGCGCAGACGATAGCCAGACAGACAACGACGAGTTTCTTGCGACGCCCCAGTCCTGCGAGGCGGGGCGGCTTCTTCGCACTCATGCGGCGTCCTTGGTGGTGTAGACACGTGCGAACGTGGACGGGTCCGCTCCAAAGAGCATGTGAAGCATCAGGCGGCGCGAGTAGATGAGCTCGTCAAAGTCGTGAGGGAGCTCGATGTCGTGGATACGCGCGATGTGGTGGGCGAGCGCCGAGAACGACTCGGGGTCGCAGATAACATCGGTGGTGACGTGGTAGACCGCCGTATCGGGGAACGCCTCTTCGTCGAAAGGCAGGAGATAGGGATCGTCGTCGACCTCGATGGCGACGCCGTACTGGGGCCAGTAATATGCCATGGGAACCTCCCTGCTTCTGGGGCCAAACTTCTATCGGTTTTGGCTGTCGATGCCGACCGTATCAGCCGCTACTTGACCAATTTCTGACCAAATGCTTGACGGATTGACATCTCCGCAGGTAAAAGGTGGGAAAAATTACTTCAACTTTTTTCGAGCGACAATCGAGCGGTCGGCGACGGCGGGGCGATATGTGTCAAAAGCATCGTCTGCCGAGGAAGCCTTGCCGTTCGCCGAATTGCACGAACGTAAAAAACGCCAATTATGGAGACGGTCTCGAACACGTCGACGAAACGATGCGGTAACATCTCCCTGCAAACACTGTAGTTAGCTAAAGGGGGAGTTCGCGTGTCTGCAACCATTAAACCCTTCACCGACGAGTTCGAGGAGTATGGCCGCGATGAATCTCGCGCATCGGGCGAAGCATCGAGCATCTCGTTTCCGACAACGGAAGACGAGGTCCGTGCCGTTTTGGAAACGCTCCATGCCGAGCGTGTCCCGGTAACGGTTCAGGGCGCCCGAACCGGCCTTGCCGCCGGTGCCGTGCCCCACGGTGGGCATATCCTCAATACTTCCCGTATGAATCGCTACTTGGGCCTTCGCTGCGATGAACAAGGCCAATATCTGCTGCGCGTGGAGCCGGGCGTTGTGCTCTCGGAGCTGCGTAAGCAGCTGAGCAAGAAGGTACTGCCGACCGCTGGTTGGGACCAGGCATCGCTTGAGGCCTACGAGGAGTTCCAAGAGTCCCCCGAGCAGTTCTTTCCCACCGATCCCACCGAGGCATCTGCCTGTTTGGGCGGCATGGCGGCATGCAACGCCTCCGGCGCCCGCAGCTACGCTTACGGTCCCATGCGCCCGCATATCACGGGACTCCACGTCGCGCTGGCTGATGGCGATTTGCTTGAGTTTCAGCGCGGCAAGGCTTTTGCCCAGGGCCGCCGCCTGTCGCTCGTGACGGCAGAGGGTCATACACTCGAGCTTGATCTTCCTGACTACACCATGCCCAAGACCAAAAATGCCTCTGGTTATTTTGTTGCGGACGATATGGACGCCATCGATCTTTTTATCGGTGCATGCGGCACGCTCGGCGTCATTACCGAGCTCGAGATCGCCCTGCAGGCGGCACCTTCGGTCGTATGGGGTGTGAGTTGCTTTTTCGATAGCGAGGACAAGGCGGTGTCCTTTACCGATTCCGTGCGTCCCGTCCTATCCCATGCCGCGGCCATTGAGTATTTCGATACCGGAGCCCTGGATATCCTGCGCCGCCAGCGCGAGCAGTCGACGGCGTTTGCCTCGCTGCCGGCGCTCGACAAAGAGGCCAAGGTCTGCGTCTACGTGGAACTCGATTGCGATGACGAGAAGCAGGCGACTGAGGAACTGTATCACTTGGGCTGGGTGCTGGAGCTTGCGGGCGGTCGTGACGATGCGACCTGGGTCGCGCGCACCGAGGTCGATCGCGAACGCCAGCGATTCTTCCGTCATGCGGTGCCCGAGAGCGTCAATATGCTTATCGACGAGCGTCGCCGCACCGACCCCACCATCACCAAGCTGGGATCGGACATGTCGGTGCCCAATGCGCGCCTGGCGGACGTTGTCGCGCTCTATCGCCGCACGTTAGCCGAAAGTGGGCTTGAATCTGCTGCCTGGGGGCACATCGGTAACAACCATCTGCATGTGAACATCCTGCCGCGCGACGCGCAGGACTACCGTCGCGGTGGCGAGCTGTTTGCCCAGTGGGCTGCGGAGGTAACGGCTATGGGCGGTGCCGTTTCTGCCGAGCACGGCGTCGGCAAGATCAAGGCGGGCTTCTTAGAGACGATGTACGGTCACGAGGCCATGGTCGAGTCGGCGCGGCTCAAGCTCCAGCTCGATCCCGACGGGCAGCTGGGTCGCGGCAACCTGTTTTCGGAGAAGCTCTTGGATGAGCTCGTCCAGAAAGGGGGCGCGTGAAGATGAGCGATTTCCATATGGTGGTGTGCGTCAAGGCCGTGCCGGGCAGCACCGAGGTCAAGATGGACCCCAAGACCAATACCATCGTGCGCGATGGCAAGCAGGCGGTCATTAATCCCTTTGATGCGAGCGCTTTGGAATGCGCGCTGGCGCTGAAGGACGACTTTATCGGCTTTGGCATGGATGTGCGCGTGACGGTGGTGTCGATGGGCATCCCCGCGACCGAGTCGCTGCTGCGCGACTGCATCGCTCGAGGCGCCGACGACGCGCTGCTGCTGACCGATCGCGCCTTTGCAGGTGCCGATACCCTGGCGACCACCTATGCTCTCAAATGCGGCATCGAGGCACTCGACGAGGACTTCGACCTGCTCATCTGCGGCAAGATGGCGGTGGATGGCGATACGGCCCAGATTGGTCCCGAGCTTGCCGGTGCCTTTGAGATTCCCTGCGTGACCGACGTGAGCTGCGTGCAAAGCGCGGGCTTTACGACGTGTGGCTCGCTGGCGCTCGTTCACGGATGCGATGCCGGCGAGGAGACGGTGTGTCTTGAGATGCCGTGCGCGATGACGACTGCCAAGGAGATTGGCCAGTTGCGTATGCCGAGTATTGCCGGTATTCGCGCGGCGGAGGAGGCGGACGTGCGCGTGGTCAGTGCCGCCGACGTGAACGCCGACCCCGCGCGTTGCGGTCTTGCCGGATCACCGACGCAGGTCGTGCGCTCGTTTGTGCCCGACCGTGACCAAACGTGCGAGGCCGTTGAGGGAACGGCGTCCGAGCAGGCGGTAAAACTTGCCAAGATTATTGAGGGGATGGCATAGATGAGCGGGCTGATTATCGATAGCGAAGCCTGTATCGGCTGCGGTCGCTGCGTTCGCGCCTGCGCCTCGGGCGGCATTGTGGTGGAGGGTGAGCGCCCCAATCGCTGTGCCCGCGTAACCGACGGCTGTATCCTGTGCGGTGGGTGCGTCGACGCCTGCCCCGTCAACGCCATCTCGATTGAGCGCGACGAGGCCGCCGGCGCGGCAGACCTTGACGCATATCGAGACATCTGGATCTTCGTGCAGACTGACGAGCACGATGCCGTTGCATCCGTGGCCTTCGAGCTCATGGGCAAGGGGCGCGAGCTTGCCGATGCCCGCGGCTGCCGTCTGGTGGCACTGGTCGGCATGAGCCCCGAGGGCTCACTCGGGGACCTGGAGCATCTGATTTGCGCCGGTGCGGACGAAGTTCTGGTCTGTCGTGACGAGCGCCTGCGTCAGAACGACGCGGAGGTCTACGCTCGCTTGATCTGCGATTTGGTAGCCGAGCGCAAGCCCGAGGCCATTCTGTACGGCGCGACCGCCTTTGGTCGCGAGCTGGCGCCCGGTGTGGCCGTGCGCTTGCAGACGGGTCTTACGGCCGATTGCACGGTGCTTTCTATGGATACGGAGACGGGTCTGCTGCAGCAGACGCGCCCGGCGTTTGGCGGCAACCTGATGGCCACCATTATCTGCCCCAACCACCGTCCTCAGATGGCAACGGTGCGCCCCGGCATCTTTAAGGCGCCCGAGTTTGACTATAGCCGCTCCGGCACGATTACCCAGGTAGTGCTTGCGGATGACGTTAAGGCCCGCGTCGAGATCTCGATTCCCGCCGAGGAGTGGGGACAGCAGGCCTCAATTGCCGATGCCGAGCGTCTGGTCGTGGTGGGCCGCGGCATCGGCTCCAAGAAGAATCTGCCCCTGATGCGAAAGCTCGCCGATGCCCTGGGTGCCGAGCTTGGTTGCACGCGTCCCATTGTGGAGGCAGGCTGGTTGGAGTATCGCCACCAAATTGGCCAGACGGGTGTATCGGTCTCGCCCAAGCTCCTCGTGAGCATCGGTGTCTCGGGCGCTATCCAGCATCTCGCCGGCATCGGTGGGGCGGAGTGCATTGTCGCCATCAATGAGGACCCGGATGCCCCCATCTTTGGTGCCGCCCAGTACAAGGTCGTCGGCGATGCCGTTGAGATCGTTGAGGAGCTGCTGGCTCAGCTTGAGCGCTAAGCGCGCGTCAGCCAGTCGCGCATCTCGTCCTTTAGGCGGCTCCAGGTTGCCTGCGTGGCGGGGTCGGTAAAGGGCCGCGTAATGCCAAAGGGCGCGTCGAGCAGGCGGTGGATATCGCCCTGTTCGCGCGCCAGCGCGCGGCTCGCTGGATAGACGAGCTCAAACATAAAGCAGATGAGCCCCACCAGGTAGTCCGCCGGCTCGTTGCGCTCGTCACGCGCGACGCAGCGATGCTCGTCAAAGGCGGTAAGCGCCGGTGTCGAGAAGTGGCTGGCGAGAAACGTGTCCTCATCCACCTTGAGGATGGTGTCGACGGTGCTGTCGGCGATGGTGCGCATAATGTCGATCTTGTCGCCATCGCGCACGATATCGCAGAAGCGCCGCGTGCGCTCGTCGAGCTGCGCGGGTAGACGGAAATCGCTGTGATAGGCAATGCTCGCTCGGATGAGCTCATCTTCTGCCGGGTCATCGATAAAGTCGCGGATGCTCGTTACGGCGGGTGCATCGGCGGGATTCTCGCCAAAGAGGACCTCGACGCCCAGTGTTGCATGGCCCATGCTCTCGGCGTCCTTAAAGGTGTCCCAGCGCCGCAGCTGCTCAAAGCGGCCCATATCGTGTAGCAGGCCGCAAAGCCACGCCAAGTCAATATCTTCTGACGACCAGCCCTGCTCGCGCGCTACGGCATCGCATGCCTCGGCCACGTGGTACGTATGCTCGATTTTGAGCGCGATGCGTGGGTTGGTGGCGTCGTAGGCATCGGTGTAGCTTTTGAAGGCCGCGCACGCCCGGTCTCGATCGATAGCTGTCATAATGACTTCCTAAAAAGTTGTGTCTTTCGATCCGGTGGCAATTGTAGGCGAACTTTATTGCCACCGGTTGATATTTCTGCTGCGTTGCGAGGCGCGTTGCAGACGACTTGCCAGAATGGGAGTGGCATGGTCCTTAGGATCTTTAAAATCGTCTGGCCAGTGATGCTTACCTATGTTGCAATAGGCGCGCCGTGCGGAATGATCATGGGGCAGACGGGAATGGAGCCCTGGATGGTCTTTGCTCTGAGCAGCACGTTTGTGACGGGCAGCGGCCAGTTTATGATCTGCAATCTTTGGCTGGCGGGCGTACCGGCACCTTCGATTATCGCGAGCGTCGCCGCCATCTCCTCGCGCTTCGCTCTTTATTCGGCATCGATCGCACCCCATCTGGCGGGCGCCTCGAAGCGTCAGACGCTGGCTGTTGCCGCGACGCTCACCGAGGAGGCATACGGCATCTCGCTTGCCAAGCTGGTTGAGGGGGAGGATTGGGGCCCGCGCGAATCCTTCGTGCTCAACGTGATCCTCATCGCGACATGGGGCGCTTCGTGCACGATGGGTGCCATCGTCGGTGCCGTTGTCGATGTTCCCACCGCTATTGCGAGTTTCGTCTGCACGTCGCTCTTTATCTGTCTACTCTTTTCGCAGCGGTTGTCGCGCGGCAACGTTGTCGCGGCGGTTTCGGGCGCGGTGTCCGTCGCCGTATGCAAGTTCTTGGGCCTCACGAATATTGCCGTGCCGGCAAGCGTCGTGGTCGGCATTGCCATTGCGCTGGCGTGCGATGCTGTATTAGACGGAAGAGGTGTCCGCGATGCCCGTTAACGAGTTCTTGGTTCTGTGGCTGTCGTCGTGGGCTGCTATCGTGTTCTTTCGCATCGCGCCGGCGTTTGCCTTGCGCGGGAGAACGCTGTCGCCCCGCATTACCGAGGCCCTGGGTTATATTCCGCCCGCTGCCTTTGCCGCGCTGGTCGCCAACGACTTGGTGAGCCCCGGCGCGTTCGACGCGGGACCCTGGCCTGCCTTGGTTCCCTGGATTGCGGCTGCCGGCGTCGTGGCCGTGGCGGTCAAGACAAAATCGATGCTGTGGTGCTGTGTTTCGGGCATCGTGTTCTATATCGTTTTGAGCCTCATATAAGAGCGGGGCACGTTTAGCACCCCTGTCCAACGAATCGAATTTTTCACCGAGCTGGTCTATTTCTTCTGGTACCATGGTCAAACTTTACTGTAGCAAAGCGTGACGTGGGCTTTTGTACCCGTCAGCGGAAATGGGGGTTTCATGGCACAAGAAGCAACCGCCAACGAGCAAAAGAAATTCAAGGTCCCGCGCATCCCGGGCGACATCATGATCTACCCGATGATCGTCGGTCTTTTGCTCAACACCTTCTGCCCGCAGGTTTTTGAGATCGGCGGCTTCTTTACGGCTGCCTGCCGCGGTGGCTCCAATACCATCGTCGCCGCGATCCTGCTGTTTGTGGGCGCCGGCATCAGCTTTAAGTCCACGCCGGGTGCCATCAAGACCGGTATCGTCGTGCTGATCCCCAAGCTGGTCGTCGCAGCGGCTCTCGGCCTGGGCGTGGCATATTTCTTTAACGACAACTTCCTGGGTCTGAGCTCCGTGTCTATCATCGGCGGCATCACGTTTTGCAACATGGCGCTCTATACGGGCATCATGGGCGAGTTCGGCGATGAGTCCGAGCAGGGCGCCGTCGGTATCCTGTTCTTTACGGCTGGCCCCGCCGTCACGATGATCATCCTCGGTGTTTCCGGCCTCGCCAACATTCCCATTGGCACCATTATCGGCTCCATCTTGCCACTCGTTATCGGCATGGTTCTGGGCAACCTGTTCCCGTTTATCAAGAACCTGCTGGTTCCCGGTGCCAATCCCGCGATTGCCGTCATCGGATTTCAGCTCGGTGCGTCCATGAGCCTGTCGAGCTTTATCACCGGCGGCATCTCGGGCATCCTGCTGGGCCTCATCACCCTCTTTATCGTTGGCCCCATCACCTTTGCCTTCGAGCGCTTGTGCGGCGGCAACGGCAAGGCCGCTGTGGCTTGCTCCACCATTGCCGGCACGGCTATGACCACACCGGTTGCCCTCGCCGAGGTCGCACCGCGCTACGCCGAGCTTGCGCCCACCGCGTACGCTCAGATCGCCACCGCCGTTATCATCACGGCGATCATGGCTCCGATTCTGACTGGCTGGGTCGACAAGAAGTTCTGCCAAGGCAAGGAGGATCTGTCGCTCGCCGGTGTCGAGGCCATCGAGGAGGCTGTCGCGACTGACATCGATGGCGAGTAGCAATCGATACCCATCAATGATGCCGGCGTGTGCAATTCGCGCCGTATGGGCGCCCGAACAGAAACTGTTTTGCAGTGATGTTCGGGCGCTCTGCTATTATCCCCTTTACCCCTGCGGAGTAAAGGGGTGTTTATTGCCCTGATTCGAATTGGGCGATTCTGACCACTTGGGTATTGAAGGGATGGCGCTAGTGGTTAAGGCACTCAAGATTGAGATATTCGTGCTATGCATGATTGTTCTTATCGGGCTTGCCGTGCGAAGTCGTCGCTCCTTGTTCTCGAGCACCCAGCAGCTATTGTTTAGCATGCTTGGCTACACCTCTGCCGCGTACATATTATTCGATATGATCTGGACGCTTTCGGACGGTGTGGACGGCACGTTGGGCATTGCTGCCAACTGGATTTCCAACGCGGTTTCGTTTTCGCTCTTTGCTATCGCGTGTCTCATTTGGTTTATCTATTCCGAGACGGTGCAGGGCTCTCGCCTTTTGACCTCGCGCTATAGGGTGGTGCTTGTAGCGTTGCCTACGGCTCTGGTGGTCGTGCTGGCGTTTACCAGTTACTGGACGCACGCCCTGTTCTATATCGATTCGCAGGGCGTGTATCGTCGCGGCTTTGCCTATATGATCCAGCCCATCGTCAGCTACTGTTACGTTATACATACGTCCCTGCATGCATTTGTGCAATCTCGCAGGGTCGAGAGCCTGCAGACGAAGGCCATCTATCGAACCTTGGCATTTTTCGCCATTCCGGCCCTGGTGGGCGGTACCTTTCAGGTCGTATACTCGCTGCCCGGCCTTTGTGTCGGCATAATGATTAGCATGTTGCTGCTCTACATCATCTACCAGGAGCAGCTCATCTCGACCGACCCGTTGACTGGACTTAACAATCGCAACCGTTTTGAGACCTATATGCTGTCGCTCTTCTCAAATGTGGATCAGGCCGAAGATGTATATCTGCTTATGATGGACGTCGACGGCTTTAAGCAGATTAACGATCGCTATGGGCATGTGGAGGGCGACCACGCTCTTCAGGTCATATCCGCTGCGCTCAAAGAAGTCTGCTCGGCGTCTGGCGGCTTTATCGCACGTTATGGTGGCGATGAGTTCGTGGTGCTCCAAAAGGTAGTGGCGGAACAGGATATCATGCATCTGTGCGCGACAATCAACGATGAGCTCGCGCGCGCCGAGGTTCCGTATCTGTTGCGGATGTCCATCGGCTACGCACGGGTTGGTGATGGCGTCGATACCTGGCAAGACTTGCTTCGTGCTGCCGACGCGGAGCTCTACCGCGTAAAGCGCGAGAAGAAGAAAGCCGGCGTTCAGATACGCTAGGAAAAGGGGCACACGACCGTTGCGATGGTCGTGCGCTCCTTTTGCGTTTGTGGGGGCCACCGGTCATAATGCCCAGGCGCGGTGCGGCAAGACGGGCGTCTGCCGCCGCGACTCGGTGCGAAATCAACGAGAACCAGTGCATTCCATTAAGCTAAAGTGTGTGAAGGTTCTCCCTAAAAAGGTGAGCTCTCTAGGCTTTTTTGGGTTTGTTGACGATGATGATGCCGCTGCAGACCAAGAGCAGGGCAACGATGACAGTAACGGGGCTCGTGCCGGCGCCCTCGCCAAGCAGCAGTGCGCTCAGCAGTACGCCAAAGACCGGGTTCATAAATCCAAAGACCGAGACGCGGCTGACGGGGTTGACGGCAAGCAGGCGCGACCACAGCGAGTAGGCGACCGCGGAGATAAGCGCCATGTAGATGATGAGCACGATGGCGGGGACAATCGCTGTGGGGGAGAGCGCGCCACCCATCAAAAAGCCGATGGCGCTGAGGACCAGGCCGCCGACCAAGAACTGCCACCCGGCAAGCAAGACGCCGTCGTGCTTGCGCGAGAAGATGCCGATCAGGCAGGTCGAAAGAGCACCCGCGACAGTGGAGGCTAGGATAAAGCCCTCGCCATCGAGCCTGAAGCCAAAGGTGCCATCTGCGCCCGAGAGGTTGACGAGCGCGACGCCGGCAAAGCCCAGCGCACAGCCAAGCACCTTGGCCGTATTGAGCTTCTCGGTGTGAAATGCCAGGGCGGCAAAGAGGATTGCGAGGAAGTTGGCGCTGGCCTCGATGATGGAGCTCGACATGGCGCTGGCGTGCGAGAGGCCCAGATAGAAAAAGAAGTACTGCCCGATAGTCTGGAAGAGCGACAAGACAAAGATGGGCTTGATGTCGCGAGCCTGCGGAATGAGGGGGCGGCGTTGGGCCGCACTCATCCCAACGATAACCAGGGCGCCGGCAAGCGTGAAGCGCAAGCCCGCAAAGAGCAGCTGCGAGGCGCTATCGTGCGCCGGGATACCAAAGAGTGCGTAGCCGATCTTGATGCAGGGAAAGGCCGATCCCCAGAGCGCGCAACAAACAAGACAGCCCAGGATGAGTCCGGGCAGGGTGGCGAGATACGGCTTGCGGCTTTCCATGATGTCCTTCCTGCATGCGCGAAGCAAAAAAGAACCCGCCACCGGATGTGTCGGTGGCGGGTGTTGTTACCCGAAGGGATTGTACCCGATGGGAAAGGTTTAAGCGAAGTAGGCCACGCCGCTCTCAAAGATCGGCATGAACTTATCGCCGGGGACATGCTCGGGCACGTTGCGGTACAGGTTGTCGCCGCGACGCTCGGCATGGCCCATCTTGCCCAGGACGCGGCCGTCGGGGCTCGTGATGCCCTCGATGGCGAGTGCGGAGCCGTTGGGGTTGACGGAAAGATCCATGCTGGGCTTGCCGTTCTCGCCCACGTACTGCGTGGCGACCTGGCCGTTGGCGATCAGCTGGGCGAGCACTTCGTCATTGGCGACAAAGCGGCCCTCGCCGTGGCTGATGGCGACGGTGTAGGGGTCGTCCAGGCTGCACTGCGACAGCCACGGGGACAAGTTGGACGAGATGCGGGTGCGCACCAGACGGCTCTGGTGGCGACCGATGGTGTTGAACGTCAACGTGGGCGCATCGGGCGTGGCGTCGACGATGTCGCCGTAGGGCACCAGGCCGAGCTTGATCAGGGCCTGGAAGCCGTTGCAGATGCCCAGCATCAGGCCATCGCGGGCCTTGAGCAGGTCGCGGACTGCCTCGGTGACCTCGGGAGCGCGGAAGAACGCCGTGATGAACTTGGCGGAGCCGTCGGGCTCGTCGCCGCCCGAGAAGCCGCCGGGGATCATGACGATCTGGCTTGCACGGATGCGGCGGGCGAGCTCGTGGGTGCTCTCGGCGACGGCCTCGGGCGTGAGGTTGTTGATCACGAAGGTGTCGGCCTCGGCACCGGCGGCACGGAAGGCGCGGGCGCTGTCGTACTCGCAGTTGTTGCCGGGGAACACGGGGATGATCACGCGCGGGCGGGCGATCTTGGCGCCGCCGTACGCGTGGATATCCTTGGCGCGGAAGTCGATGGTCTCGACCTCGGGGGTCTCGCCGGCGCTGCGGTAGGTGAAGACGCCCTCGATGCCGCTCTCCCAGGCCTCCTGGAGCTCGGAGAGCTCGATGACTTCGGAACCGGTGTCGATGACATAGCCCTCGACGGTGGTGCCCAGGGGCTCGACGACAACGCCGTCGGCGACCTCGGGCAGCTCGGCATCCTCGGCGAGCTCGACAATAAAGCTGCCGTAGAGCGGGGTGAAGAGGCTCTCCACGTCTACATCCTCGGCAAGCTCGATACCGATCTGGTTACCGACGCACATCTTAAAGAGGCTCTCGGCGCCGCAGCCGTAGCCGGGCGTGGAGATGGCCAGGGCGTTGCCGTTGGCGGTGAGCGCCTCGACGGCGTCAAACGCGGCGAGCAGCTGCTGGGCGTCGGGGCGGTAATCCTCGCCGTAGGTGGCGGGGGCGATGCGGACGACGCGGTGCGTGAGGCCCTTGAACTCGGGCGAGACGGCGCGGGCGGCCTTGCCCACGGCGACGGCGAAGCTGATCAGGGTCGGCGGAACGTTGAGCTCGCCGGCCTCGTCCTCAAACGAACCGCTCATGGAGTCCTTGCCGCCGATGGCGCCGGCACCCAGGTCGACCTGGGCCATAAGGGCACCCAGGACGGCAGCCATGGGCTTGCCCCAGCGCTCGGCCTCGGTGCGCAGGCGCTCGAAGTACTCCTGGAAGGAGAGGTAGGTGCGCTTGTGCTCAAAGCCGGCGGCAACGAGCTTGGCGATGGACTCGACCACGGACAGGTAGGCGCCCGCAAACTGGTCGGCCTCCATCAGATAGGGGTTGAAGCCCCATGCCATGGCGCTCGCCGTGGTGGTCTCGCCGTCCACGGGGAACTTGGCGACCATGGCCGAGCTTGGGGTGAGCTGCGTCTTGCCGCCAAAGGGCATGAGCACGGTCGCGGCGCCGATGGTGGAGTCGAAGCGCTCGGAAAGGCCCTTGTTGGAAGCGACGTTGAGGTCGGTGACGAGCGAGGTCATGCGCTCGGCGAGCGTGGTACCGGCCCAGCTGGGCTGCCACACACTGCGGGCGCAGACGTGGGCGACCTGGTGCTTGGGCGCACCGTTGGAGTTGAGGAACTCGCGGGACAGATCGACGATGGCGACGCCGTTCCAGGCCATGCGCATGCGCGGCTCGGCGGTAACCTCGGCGATAACGGTCGCCTCGAGGTTCTCCTCGGCGGCGTAGCCCATGAACTCCTCGACGTCACCGTCGGCGACGGCGCAGGCCATGCGCTCCTGGGACTCGGAGATAGCGAGTTCGGTGCCGTCCAGGCCGTCGTACTTCTTGGTCACGGTGTCCAGGTCGACATACAGGCCGTCGGCAAGCTCACCCACGGCGACCGAGACGCCGCCGGCGCCAAAGTCGTTGCAGCGCTTGATCAGACGGCAGGCGTCGCCGCGGCGGAACAGGCGCTGCAGTTTGCGCTCGACCGGGGCGTTGCCCTTCTGGACCTCGGCACCCGAGGTCTCGATGGACTCGGTGTTCTGAGTCTTGGAGGAGCCGGTGGCGCCACCGATGCCGTCGCGGCCGGTGCGGCCGCCCAGCAGAATGATCTTGTCGGTGGGGGCGGGGCACTCGCGACGCACGTGGTTTGCCGGGGTAGCGCCCACGACGGCGCCAACCTCCATGCGCTTGGCCACGTAACCGGGGTGATAGAGTTCGTTGACCTGACCGGTGGCAAGGCCGATCTGGTTGCCGTAGCTGGAGTAGCCGGCGGCGGCAGTGGTCACGAGCTTACGCTGCGGCAGCTTGCCCTCGAGCGTCTCGGACACGGGGACGGTGGGGTCGCCAGCGCCGGTGACGCGCATGGCCTGGTACACATAGCTGCGGCCCGAGAGCGGGTCACGGATGGCGCCGCCCACGCAGGTGGCGGCACCGCCGAAGGGCTCGATCTCGGTCGGGTGGTTGTGGGTCTCGTTCTTAAAGAGGAACAGCCAGTCCTGGTCCTCGCCGTCGACATCGACCTTCACCTTGACGGTGCAGGCGTTGATCTCCTCGGACTCGTCGACATCGGTCATGACGCCGGTCTTCTTAAGGTACTTGGCGCCGATAGTGCCCATGTCCATGAGGCAGACGGGCTTGGCGTCGCGACCGAGCTTGTGGCGCATCTCCATATAGCGGTCGAAAGCCTGCTGCACCACGGCGTCGTCGATCGTCACGTCGTCCAGGACGGTACCGAAGGTGGTGTGGCGGCAGTGATCGGACCAGTAGGTGTCGATCACGCGAATCTCGGTGATGGTGGGGTCGCGATCCTCATCGCGGAAGTACTGCTGGCAGAAGGCGATGTCCGCCTCGTCCATGGCAAGACCGCGCTCGGCGATGAAGGCGGCAAGGCCGGCCTCATCGAGCTCGCGGAAGCCGTCGAGCACCTCGACGGGCTGGGGCTCGGGGGTCTCCATGTACAGCGTCTCGGGCAGGTCGAGCGAGGCGATGCGCGCCTCGACGGGGTTCACCACGTAGTGCTTGATGGCCTCGATGGCGGCTTCGTCCAGAGCGCCCGAGATCATATAGACCTTGGCGGAGCGCACGGCGGGGCGCTCGCCCTGGCTGATGAGCTGCACGCACTCACTGGCGGAGTCGGCGCGCTGGTCAAACTGACCAGGCAGGAATTCGACGGCAAAGACGGCGCCATCGCTTGCGGGGAGCTCGTCATAGGTCACGTCGACCTGGGGCTCGCTAAAGACGGTCGGCACGCAGGAGCGGAAGAGCTCCTCGTCGATGCCCTCGACGTCGTAGCGGTTGATGATCCTCAGGGCCTCGATGCCCTGAATGCCGAGAATCTCGGTCAGCTCGCCCTTGAGCTGCTGAGCCTCGACGTCGAACCCGGGTTTCTTCTCCACGTAGATACGAGAGACCATTGGTTCCTGCCTTCCTGATCGGTTGGGCGTACGGTACGGTATGCGGCAGCGGTCGGTTTGCGGGGCAAGCCTCGCGGTCGCCTTGAGCCACATGTTTGTAAACCTCACTATGATACGACAGCTCGCGGCGCGTTGAGGACGGCGAGGGTGCTACAGTGAAGCGCAAACAAGAGAAAGGCATCACATGGCATTCGTTTCACTCGCCATCATTGCGCTCGTGGCCTTTGCGAGTCCCTTTATCGCCTCGGCGATTCCCGGAAAGCCCGTTCCCGAGACGGTCTTTTTGCTCGTGTTCGGCGCGGTGCTAGGCCCGCATATGCTCGGCGTCATCCATGTGGACGCCGAGGTCTCGCTCGTGTCCGAGCTCGGCTTGGCCTTTTTGTTCCTGCTCGCCGGCTTTGAGATCGATCCCAAGAACATCACCGGCGTCGAGGGGCGCTACGGTATGGCCACGTGGGTTGTTACATTTTGTATCGCCTGGCTTGCCGTACGCTTTACCCCGTGGTTCTCGGTCAGCCATTTCGACGGCATCGCCGTGACGCTCGCCTTAACCTCGACGGCGCTTGGAGCGCTCATGCCCATCTTGCGCGAGCGGTTGCTTGTCGGAACGCGCGTCGGCGATTCGATTCTCGCCTATGGTACGTGGGGCGAGCTCGGCCCCGTGCTCGCCATGTCGGTACTGCTGTCTGCCCGTACGGGTATCGAGACGCTGCTGATCTTGGGCTTATTTGCCGCCGTGTGCGTGCTGCTTGCCGTGGTCCCCAGCCGCTCCAAACGCGTCGGCAGCCGCTTCTTTGCGTTTGTCGAGGAGCGCGCCGATACCACGTCGCAGACCTTCGTGCGCCTGACGGTGCTTATTTTGGTCACGCTCGTGGCGTTTTCCGCCATTTTTAGCCTCGATATCGTGTTGGGCGCTTTTGCCGCCGGCTTCGTCCTGCGCTATATCATCCCCGAGGGCAACCATACGCTTGAGACCAAGCTCGACGGCCTGGCCTACGGCTTTTTGATCCCGGTGTTCTTTACCGTGTCGGGTGCAAGGATCGATCTGACGGCCGTGGTGTCGCGCCCCGGGCTGCTCGTGGGCTTTATCGTGGCGCTGCTGATCATTCGCGCGGTGCCGATCCTTGTCTCTATGAGCATTTGTCCCGCGACGCGCGATGTGTCGGCGTATGGCCGCATTACCGTGGCGCTCTACTGCACCACGGCCCTGCCGATCATCGTTGCCGTGACGAGCGTTGCCGTCAACGCCGGCGCGCTGTCGCAAGACATTGCCTCGGTCATGGTTGCCGCCGGTGCCATCACGGTGTTCTTGATGCCATTGCTTGCGCAGCTCTTCTACCGCGTGGTCGACGCCGCACCGGTCGCCGCCGTGGCAGAGGTTGCCGAGCATCCATCCGATGCGCTCGACATCCTGCGCGCTCACCACGACCTAGCGAGCTTGCTCGCGCGCGAGCATGAGCTGCTGACTTCGCATGGCCATGGCCGCGTATTCGAGGGCCTGCCCACGCTCGATACGATTGCCGAGCGTTTTTCCGCCGAGGCGGCGAGCGGCCACATCGATGCCCGCATCGTGGACGCGGCACATCTTCTTGCCGATAAGACCTATGGAGACGAGGTCGACCCGTCCGAGCTCACCCCGCGCGAGCGTCGCCGCCTGGAGCGCGCCAAGCTCGCCGTACGCGAATACCGCCGTCGCATGCTTGAACTCTACGCAAGAGAAGAAGCCGAGGACGACGACGGCAAGTAGCCGATGCCGACGCCGAGGCGGCATTCCAGTTTGAAGGGCAGGCTCAAAACGGGATGCGGTTTCCGCTTTGGACCTCTACGGGAAAGAGGGTCCCAGAATCGGCGACCAAAACGGGACACAGTTTCCGCATGAGGGCTCTCGGGGAAACTGTGTCCCGTTCTGGGTTAGAAAACTGGGATACGGTTTCCGTCCAAACAGAAGAAGGCGCGCTGCCTGCGGTTGATGCAGACAGCGCGCCTTTTACGTAGAGTTCTGCTGAGGTTTGAAGCCTAGGCTCGCTATGTAAATAAGGAAATCTTAATTTCCAATACTCCGAATTTCGAAATTAAATAACACAATTCTAAAGTCTTAATTGCAAATATCGGACTATTTCGAAATAATGAAAGACGATTTGGCTATTTGATTTCAAAGGAGCGATGAGGCGATGGCGTACAAGACGCTCGAAAAACTCTTTTATGCAGATTCAAGCTCTGATCGTTATGCTCGCCATGACAAGCTGCTGCACGAACGTCTTACTGCTGACGGCACGGTGCGGACTGGAATTCACCTTGAGCATGGTGAACTGTTCGCTTGTGTTCCTTTGGATCTGTCCGTTGCTAGCGAGCGGATCCTCAGAAAAGAACGAAAGATTTCCAACCTGTGGAACAGCTTGCCTTATGTGGCTTTGGGGGCCTCGATTCGTTCGCTGGTGCTTGAGGAGGTTGTTTTCAGCAACGAGATGGAGGGCGTGCACAGCACGCGGCGCCAGATTGAAGCAGCGCTGGAGTCTGCGGAGGATGCTACGGCCGAACTTTGCGGTGCCGCCGAAAAGGAACACACTCCTTTTATTGAATTCGCTCGTCTCTATCTTCAGCTGGTGGATGGTTCAAGTCGTCCCGGCAAACCCGAGGATATCCGCGAGATTTTCGATGCCGTCACTAAGGGCGTGCTTGACCCGAAGGACCGTCCGGATGGCAAGATGTTCCGTTTGGGTCCCGTTGTGATTGAGAACAGTCGGGGCAAGATTCTCCATCAGGGTGTTTCCTCGGAGCCCGAAATCATTGACCTCCTTGGCAAGATGATAGAGCTTGGTAATCGCGAAGATGTCCCAAGCCTTTATGTAGCCTCGCTCTGCCATTTCCTCTTTGAATATATCCACCCCTTCTATGACGGCAACGGGAGGACGGGGAGATACCTTCTCGCGTTGAGCTTGAACGAGACGCTATCGCAGCCGACCGTGCTGTCGCTCTCTAGGGCGATTGCCGAGAATAAAACCGCATATTACAAGGCGTTCGATGTGGTGGAGAGGCCCCTTAACGGCAGTGAAGCTACTCCGTTTGTCGCAATGATGCTTGATTTGGTGGAGCAGGCGCAAGATGCCGTTCTGAGTGATTTGGTCGAAAAGCGTACGCAGCTTGAGGATCTTAAGATGGCGATCGAAGAGCTCGACGGCTCGTTTACCGAAAGGGCAAAAGATATTCTTTTTTATGCGGCCCAGATGCATATTTTCGAAGCCTTTGGTGAGTCCACGCTTGATGGTGTGTCGGGCTATCTCGATGTAACAAAGCCGACAGCAAGTAGGTCATTGTCAAGCCTAATCGCCGCCGGCTATTTAGAAAAGGTGTCCGCAAGGCCGCTTGTGTGCAGGATGACGGGGTCGGGACTTAATCTGCTCGGACTAGAGTGAGCATCGGTTGTTAGACGAATGGGCGCTCAAAGGACTTGCCCACTATTCCTTTACAGCGCGAAGCTGCTCTTGCATCATTGAAATGCCTTTGAGACCCCCAATGGGTCCTCGTGTCAAATAGAGGAGATTATGATTCAATTTCGTTCGACACGTACGCCATGAGTTCATCGTCTAAGGCCTTCAAAGAGTTTTTGATTTCCTGTCTGCGCGCGCGAGCCTGTTCTATTTTTGCGTCACATTCTCGTTTCGCTTTGAATTCGAATGGACCGAAGAAGGAACGTCTGCTCTTAAGCTCTCGAAGTTCGTTTCCCAGCTGGTCAAATTCCTCTTCGAGCCATTGTTTTTGCGACTTTTTAACAGGATTATCTAACCAATATTTGGCTTGGAGCTCTGTTTCTTTTTCAGCGCGCTCACGTTCCTTCTTCTTCTCGGGGTCGTATTCGTCACGCTTTGCCATGTCCTTTTCTAACTGTTCTCTCCGAAGCTGTTTTGCCTCATCGCTAAGGAAAAAGCCGTCGTTTGTTATTTGTTCGCTGGAGTGTCCGTAGTATCCGTAGTATCGGCGATTTGTTCGAACTTTGATGCATAGCTCCTCGAGAGTGCACAATATGCCCCAGCATCTTAAGAGCATCTCGTCTGTGGTAGTACCTTGTTTGGCGACTTTGCTGTCAAAGAGGTCGATGGCTAAGCGAGTTGCTTTTATGCAACTATCGTACGCATCTATGCATAAATGAAAAGCTTCTTCTTCGTTGTCACAGTCGAAATCATCTGTCGCGTAGTAATCAAATACACGGACCTTGTTCCACCGTTCTGACCATGCAGAACTGCCGTTGACCGCAGAGGTTAGAATCGTGATTGCGGCATTGTAATACATTGATGAAATATTGCGCGCCGCAAGACCGGAAAGGTCTTCGGTAAAGGTGTCGAGGAGCTCTTCGATATTCTCGGGTATTTCGGCACTCTCCCCCTGTTCTTTGCTGAGCCTCTTTACGGCAGCCGTCTGTAATTCGCACACGGCCTCTATATTTTTCCATTGGAGTTCACGCGACTGTAGGTGACTAATGAGCCCCGATTGAATTAACTCTAGATTCTTCGCATTCGGTAGATTTGCAAGTTTCTGGCAGAAAAAGTCTGCTTCAGAGTTTGCGATAGCTCGCAAATGCTCAATGAAACCTATCGCTATGTTTAGCGCGGCGTTTATCTCTTCAAAATCTGATGGGGCTCGATTCAGCAGCTTTAGCATACTAATGCATGCTGCATTTGATTCCGACAAGCGGTCGTTGTCAAACGTAAGCTGCCAGTCTATCGCTTTTGCCTTTATTGACCATGCCTCGGCGTTCTTGAGATCAATCTCGAGGGCCATGGAGGCATATTTCTCAGCATCAGCGTTGTTGCCTGCATTTTGAGCGGTTCTGACCAGGGTGAGATATCGATCGGCATCTTCAGTGCGGTCTGTTTTCACCGTACCTTCGACTTGGACAACACCCTCGACCATCATTTTCTTTGCAGTCTCGAGCGTGTATTTCATTCCGCAGCTTTGGCAGACGAAGAGGTCTCCATCCTTGATTATATCTGTGCTACCGCAGAGCTCGCATTGCAGCGCCTTCATTTCGATTGCTCCATTTCATACCCCTTGCTGTTCATTTCCCGTATTAGTTTCTGCTTTATCTCAAAAACGTCATCCTTGTAAGGGAGATATAAGATGCCGTTTATATCGGACGGTTTTTCTATTGGCGGGTCAGCTTCTTTGAGAAGGATCGCGGTTCTGGACCTGCCAAATTTCATCAGTAGCATCCCAAGCTCCAAAACTACGTTCTGGCGAGCTCTTGGCTGCGGTTGATCCTGTTCATTCTTTGGATAGCCCATATCGTCCGGGGTCATAAGTACTATCCCGAAATTAGCGCAAGGGATGTATTCCATCAGTTGTTCGATTACTGTTCGGCCCCCTATGGGCTGATTATCGAGAAAAATAGGCTCGAGATTCAACTCTTCGAGAAGACGTTGGAGTTGGTTCCGTGCGGGTTTATCGTGGCCATAAACAACGAAAACTTTGTTGTTTGGCTCATCAATGATTTCGTCTTCGATGGCTTCTCGGACCTGATCAGCGTTATTTCCTTGACAAAAGAAGCCGCCGCTGTCGTAGACATATACGGCTGTTCCATTCTCAAGCTTTATTCGATAGCCGATAGTTTTGTATCTCTGGGTCTTTTTTACCGGTATTTCTTTTGAAATAAGAAGCGAGATTAATTTATCCTTATCGATCATTAGCTGTCCTTGCTTGCTTTAACCAGTGCTGCTCTTTGCCTTATCAACGAAGCCATACGCGATATTTTCGAGTCCGTACCTTCGATATCGTTTGATTCGATTGATTGCGATAGATCACGAAGTGCGCTCAATATTTCATCTTCAACTTGAGCGCTTGCTTCACAGCTGGTGGGGTCGGCAAAACTTGTAGTTTCCAAGAGGCTGATAATTGATGTGCGCAACTCTGAAGGTGATTCATCTAAAAGCAGTCTTAGCTGAAGTTCAAGGTTCTGCATGAATTGCGATTTGCTTGAAACTTGAACTTCAATAGTAGACGCGTGGGATTCGGAAGCGCCCGTTGCGAAGAGTGTGGTTGTCGCAACGCTTGCTAGCAGAAAGCTGAGAATTGGAATTGCTGGAAGCGCCTCTGTCTTTAGCGCGGACCCTAGTATGATTAGCAGCAATTGGACTGTAAACGATGCGCCAACAACAAGTATTTTTGAGATGCCAAATATCTTAAGATTCGTTTGGGGTCCAAATAACAAGGCTGAAACCACCAGGCCGAGCATGGCCAAAGAGAATGCGCTCTCAATCCAAAAAGTGGTCGAGGGCCCAAATAAAAGTATCGCCACGCTTTCGATAGCTATAAAGAGAGCTATGGGGATTGCTGCAATATATGACTGTGTCTTCTTCATTATGACCTCCGTGCTCCGCACTCGGGACAGAACTTCTCGGTCCCAGAGAAGCGATAGCCGCACTCGGAACAGAACTTTGCACCACTTTGCTGCGAATTGGTATCTGCAGGGATGGGCTGCGTCGTAGGCGTGCCGGTCGCTCGCGAGAGTGCGTCCGTCATGACTGACCCCATGGTCCCGCCGACACCGGCCATTACGCCTAGTCCGATGCCCATGTTTGCGTATTCGCCAGTCGCTTCGTTCTGTGCCATCTTTTCGGCAACATCGAAGCTGCGTTCCTGTTGATAGGTATAGCCTTCGATTTGTCGTTTTTCTGCGCGTGCTTTTGCGGAGATTACGGTGCGCTGCGCCGCAGTCTCTTGTTCGATAATGCTGACCTGTTGTTTTATCTGCGCTTCGCGCACGTCGGCATATTGCTTGAAATGGAGATCTTTGAACTTCTCGTATACCGGGTCGCCTTCGGGTTTGACGATAGCGGTAACCAGCATTTGCGTTAACGAGAGACCGTATGCGTCAAAGTCGGGAAGCAGCTTGTTCTTAAGCGAGTCAGACAACTCTTCCAGGTGCGCATCAAGTTCGAAAAAAGAGAGTTTTTGCTCGGTAATTACTTGGGCAAGATGAGTTTTTATGCGAGTTTGTAAGAAAGCTTTGAAATAGCTGATCAGCTTGTCCTGGGAAAGCAACGCTTCGGTTCCAACAAGTTTGAGCAGGAGTCTGCGGGGTTCTTTTACAGCAAGAGCCATCTCTCCGGACGCCCCGAGCGAAAGCGGAAATCCATAGGTTGGTTCCATGAACTGAATCTTGGAATTAGTTCCCCAGCGGATGCCCATCTGCTCGATGAGGTTAACGAAGTAGACCTCTGAGTGAAAGGGATTGACGCCGCCCGTTGTTATCTTCGAAATACCGTTCAGTAACGGCAGATTTTGAGTCTCAAGTTCATGCCTGCCCGGTCCAAAGGAATCCAGGGCCTGTCCATTAAGGAAGAAAATTGCTTCTTGGGTTTCGTGGACGATGAGCTGCGAGCCTGTATTGAAATCCTCTGAAGGGTGTTTCCAGATAAAAGTATGATTGTCGCCTTCGTATTTGATGACATTCGTGATGCTCATAGTCACCTTGTTTCCACGGTTAGTAATGCTGATTTGCTAAGACAGCCGTCGTAGCTACAACGGCAAAAGTAGTGCTGCGACCCAGACACAGGATGTCACCGGGGTGTAGCTGGACGGGTGCGCCGGAGCTGATATCGAGTTTCTTTCCGTTGGACGCTTCGACTAGATATGTCCCGTTGGCCGAACCGAGGTCTTGTGCGTACCAAACGTTGCTCTCGGTGAAGATGCGGAGATGTCTGGCAGAGGCATCTGGTCCAACATCGGTGACAGCTCCATCCTCGAGTGCGAGCGCTCCAATGATGGAGCCTATTGCCGATGGTTCAATGGCATAGGGACCACCGACGACGAGTTCGTTGTCGATCCTAATTAGGCCGAGCGCATGTGCGGTGCCGGTTTGTTTCAAATCGCATGGACTGGAAGAAACGCTTGAGGGGGGGGGTAAACGATCGAACGTTCCCTGCACGTTTGATGTGGTCAATGATGTACGTGATGGAACGAGCCGGATCGCACCAACAGGCGGTCGAAACCACAAGCGCGATCGAAATGAGGGCTCTGTCGTCTTCGTCTGACTGGCAGCCGACGAGGCGCGAGGCGGCATTTCGGTAAAGGAGTCCATCGCGCCCATAGGCGCTGAGCGTTTGAACTATCGCACCAGTCGCTGATGCAATCGCGGTATAGATGTCGGCGTTCGAATAACCTTTTTCCCATAGCTTGTGCAGGATCCGATTTGATGCACATGACCAGTCGGCAAAGTAGCGATCTTCTAAGGAGCCTGGCTGCGAGTGCACGATTGTGCGCGAAAGCCAGCTGGTGTCTTGCGCCATTTGGGCGGTGGGTCGTCCGTTTGTTAATGGCCGATCGGATAGTAACAGTTCTGCAAGCGCGCGATGGCTCAAGGCAAATGAGGTCTTGAACAGGGAGAACATGACCTCGAGCGGCGTTTGCCTACTTGGCATGATGCTCTCCCTCCCTTGAACTTATTCGTTAAACAAAGGATAAGGGTGCCAGTAGCCGATTTTACTGTGCAACAAATTGTATGTCGGTGAGCGGTTGCGCCGCCTGATGCGTTTGCTCCAATATGAGAGTTGGTTATCTTAGAGGCGTGATGCGGTCGTGTTTTGATTGGGATGGCACGACTAGCCCCATTGGGAAACTGCATCCCCATCCCAGTCTGAGGGCTCAAAACGGGACGCATTTTCCCCATGAAGGCCTTTGGGAAACTGGGGACCACTTTGAGCTGAAATTCTGGGACGCATTTTCCCATTCAAATAGAAGAAGGCGCGCTGCCCGCAGATGATGCGGACAGCGCGCCTTTTGCGTAAGACTCTGTTGAGGTGCAAAGTCGAGGCCTGCGCCCCTTAGGAGCGGGCGGCTCCGTCGACGGGGAGTACGGCGCCGGTAACGTAGGAGGACATGTCGCTCGCCAGGTAGACGAAGGCGTTGGCGACATCCTCGGGCTCGCCCATGCGGCCGAGCGGGATGGTGGCGACGAGCGGCTTGATGACCTCGTCGGGCAGGGCGGCAACCATGTCGGTCCTGGTCACGCCGGGTGCGACGGCGTTGACGCGAATGCCCTTGGGGGCGAGCTCGCGCGAGAGCGACTGGACCATGCCGTTGACGGCAAACTTGGACGTGGGATAGCCGACGCCGGAGGGCTGACCATACTTGGCGACCATCGAGGTCGTGGTGGTGATGGTACCGCCGTGACCGGCCTCGGTCATGATCTTGGCAGCGGCGTGGTGGCCGTTAAAGACGGCGGTCACGTTGAGGTTCATAACCTTGGCGAACTCCTCGGCGGTGTAGTTGAGCAGCGGGGTGCTCTGGGAGATGCCAGCGTTGTTGACGACCGTGTCCAAGCCGCCCATGTCGGCTGCAGTCTGCGTAAAGGCCTCAGTCACGGCCTCGAGTGAGGTGAGGTCGCAGGAACGGCCCCAGATCTTGGCCTCGGGATAGGCTGCGGTCAGCTTCTCAACGGCGGCGTCGGCGGTCTCCTGGCGAGAGCCAAAGACGGTGACGGCAGCGCCCTCCTCGATAAAGCGGCAGGCGATGGCGTAGCCGATACCGCGCGTGCCTCCGGTGATGATTGCTTTCTTACCCTCGAGCAACATGGTGCCTCCATTCTTCGGGGGTGTGGACATACGGAGCACAGCATAGTGGCGGTCAAAAACGAGCACGTTCGCTTATCGGTGAACGGTACCCCCGGTTGTCAATGAGCGGTCGAGTTGTTCAAACGTAAGCCACGCCAATGTGCCCCGAGAACAAACAAAAAGGCTCCCGTCCAGACCGGACGGGAGCCCCGCAGGCATACGTGTCGTATACCGAAGACCGAACTAGTTGGCCATAACGCCTTCGGTCCAGGCCTCGACGTCCTCAATGCGCAGGACGTTTGCAACCTCGGCCACGCAGTCGACGCCTGCAAGCTCGGCGGCGGCAGCCTGGACGTCCTTCTCGAGCGCGCGGTGCGTCAGGAAGATGACCGAGCAGGCATCGCTGACGCCCGATTTGCCGTCCTCGACCTGGTTGATGAGCGAGATCGAGATGTTGTGCTTGGCAAAGATGTCGACCGTCTCGGACAGGGCGCCCACGCGGTCGGCGACTTTCAGGCGCACATAGTACTTGGTCTGGAGCTCGTCCATGGGCTTAAAGGTGAGGTTGTGGCCATAGGGCTCAATCTCGGGCAGCGGAGCCACGCCGCGGCTGATCTGCTCGGAGAGCGACAGGATATCGCCCACGACGGCACTCGCGGTGGGGAAGGAGCCTGCGCCCGCGCCGTAGAACATGGTCTCGCCCACGGCGTCGCCCACCACGTAGACGGCGTTCATGGCGCCGTTGACCTTGGCGAGCATGTGGTCTGCCGGGATGAGCGTGGGGTGCACGCGAACGTCGACGCCGGCGTCGGTGTTGCGGGCGATGCCCAGCAGCTTGATGGTGTAGCCGAGCTCACGGGCCTGGGCGATGTCCTCGGCGCCGATGGTACGGATACCCTGCTGGTAGACATCGTCGGTGGTCACGCGGGTGCCAAAGCCGATGGAAGCGAGGATTGCCGTCTTGCTGGCGGCATCGAAGCCGTCGACGTCTGCGGACGGGTCGGCCTCGGCATAGCCCTTGGCCTGCGCGTCGGCAAGCACGTCAGCGTAATCGGCGCCCTCGGCGTCCATGCGCGACAGGATGTAGTTGGTGGTGCCGTTGAGGATGCCGGCGATGGTCAGGATTTTGTTGCCCACCAGGTCGTGCTCGAGCGTGCTCACGATGGGGATGCCGCCGCCGCAGCTGGCCTCGCACTTAATCTGCACACCGCACGCGCGCGCCTTCTCGGCGAGCGTCTCGACGTGACGGCCCAGCAGGGCTTTGTTGGCAGAGACGACGTGCTTGCCGTTCTCGAAGGCGGTGGTGAAGATCTCGGTCGCGGGGTGCTCGCCCCCGATGAGCTCGACGACGATATCGACGGCTGGGTCGGTGACAACGTCATGCCAGTCACTCGTAAAGGCCTCGCGCTCAATACCGGCTGCTTCGGCCTGCTCCCAGGCAAGCGCGCAGGCGCGGGTCAGCTTAAGGTCGATGCCGTAGGCGGCCAGGTACTCATCGTGGTGGCTCTTAATCAGGCGGGCCACGCCGCCGCCGACGGTTCCCAGACCGATGAGGCCGACGTTCACGGTGCGCAGGGGTTCGCTCATAGATAGCTCCTTCGTGCATCTTATGGATGGATTAACCGCTTAAAGGTTGAGTGCATTCTAGCGTGAACCGAGGGCGCGTGCTCGCCAGGCAACAGGAGTCGCACAAAACGGCACCCCCGAAACGCTGCGGAAACATTGGAAACATGCTCGCTACAAACGGAACTCCGTAACAAACTGTCAACGTTTGCGCCATAAGGTTTGCCCTGTACCGCAAGACGGCCGCACCGCGGCCAGCGAAAAAGGGGGGACACCATGTTCAACATCAACATCACGCTCAGCCGTAGGAACTTTCTCGCCGGCGCTGCGGCGCTCGGCAGCACCGCAGCACTCGCTGGTTGCTCGTCGGGTGGCTCGGACGGCGGCTCCGCCGATGACGGCAAGACCTTCAAGATCGGTGTCATCGGCCCTCTGACCGGCGCCGCGGCAACCTATGGCGTTTCGGCCGAGAAGGGTGCCAAGCTTGCCGCCAAGGATTTTTCGACCAAGGACCTCAAACTCTCGCTTAAGTCCGAGGATGACGTCGCCGACGGCGAGAAGGCTATCAACGCCTTCAATACCCTGTGCGACTGGGGCATGCAGGCGCTCGTCGGCCCCGTCACGACTGGTGCCGCCGTCGCTGTCTCGGGCGAGATCGCCGACGATATGCTCATGGTCACGCCCTCTGCTTCGTCCCTCGACGTCACCAAGGACAAGACCACGGTTTTCCAGGTTTGCTTTACCGACCCCACCATGGGCGCCAGCGCCGCGAAGTTCTTGGCCGAGAAGTACGCGGATGCCAAGATTGCCCTGTTCTACAACTCCGGCGATACGTACAGCTCGGGCGTTGCCGACGCCTTTGCCGAGCAGGCCAAGGCATCCAAGCTCGACATCGTCGATACCGAGACCTTTAAGGACGACTCCTCCACGAGCTTTACCAACCAGCTCACCAAGGCCAAGGAGGCCGGCGCCACGCTCATCTTTGCGCCGATCTACTACACGCCGGCGTCCGTTCTGCTCAAGAACGCCAAGGACATGGGATACGACATGACCCTCATGGGTACCGACGGCATGGACGGTCTGCTCTCCGTTGAGGGCTTCGACACCTCTCTTGCCGAGGGCGTGCTGCTCATGACCCCGTTCTCCGCCGACGACGAGAAGAACGCCGACTTCGTCAAGGCATATAAGGACGCCTACGACGAGACGCCCAACCAGTTTGCCGCCGACGCCTACGATTGCGTCCACGCCATCGTCGAGGCCATCGACAAGGCGGGCATCGATATTACGGCCGACGGCGCCGACATTGCCGGCGACCTTGCCAAGGCCATGCGCAAGATCAAGATCGATGGCCTGACCGGCGAGCTCACGTGGAACGACGAGGGCCAAGTCGAAAAGCCTGCTACGGCCTATGTGATTCAGGACGGCAAGTACATCGCCGCCTAAGTGCGTATACAACGAGACCGGTGGGGTCGTTTTATTCAGGGTAAGGACGCTTGTAACGGAATGGAAACATTACTTTCACACAATAAAGTGGCTAAACTGCATAAACAGACAGGGATACGCATATTTATGGATAAATGGACAAAGTAAAAGAAAAGTTGAAATAATCGCCACTTTTCTCAACTAAAGCGTCTACTATTTTGCGAACGCCGAACACGGCGAAGGATGGCCTGTCGGGTAACCAAAACCCGACGAGATTTGAGAGGAGAGCCGCATGTCGAGCCTCACCGGTAAGTCATTGAACCCTGTTATGAATCGCAGGAGCGTTATCGCGAGCGCAGCAGGTCTGGGGGCGATGTCCATTCTAGCTGGCTGCTCCTCCAACGGCGGCGACAGCGGTTCCGCTTCGGGCGACGCTTCGTTTAAGATCGGCACCATCGGCCCGCTGACCGGCGCCAACGCGTCCTACGGCAAGTCCGTTACCCAGGGTGTCGAGCTTGGCTGCAAGGATTTCTCGACCAAGGAGCTGCCGCTTGCCAGCAAGGCCGAGGATGACCAGGCCGATGGCGAGAAGGCCGTCAACGCCTTCAACACCCTGCTCGACTGGGGCATGCAGGCCCTCGTCGGTCCGACCACCACGGGTGCGTCGGTTGCCGTTGCCGCCGAGTGCGGTAACGACCCCAAGACATTCATGATCACCCCGTCCGCGTCCTCCGAGGACGTCACCGACGGCAAGGATTGCGTCTTCCAGGTTTGCTTCACCGACCCCAACCAGGGTGTCAACGCTGCCAAGTTCCTGGCGCAGAAGTATGCGGACGAGAAGTTCGTGCTGTTCTATAACTCCGGCGACGCCTATTCTTCGGGCATCGCGGATTCCTTTAAGGCCCAGGCCGCTGAGTCCAAGCTCGAGGTTGTTGACGAGGAGACCTTTAAGGACGACTCTGCCACGAGCTTTACCAACCAGCTGACCAAGGCCAAGCAGGCCGGCGCCACCATGATCTTCGCGCCGATCTACTACACGCCGGCGTCCGTCCTGCTCAAGAACGCCAAGGACATGGGCTACGACGTCAAGATGATGGGCTGCGACGGCATGGACGGCATCCTGGGCGTTGAGGGCTTCGACACTTCTCTTGCCGAGGGCCTGCTGCTTATGACCCCGTTCTCCGCCGACGACGAGAAGAATGCCGACTTCGTCAACGCTTACAAGGATAAGTACGGCGATACCCCCGACCAGTTTGCCGCCGACGCCTACGATGGCGTGCACGCGGTGGCTGAGGCCCTCAAGGAGGCCGGTCTTGGTGTCGACGCCGATCCGACCGAGGTCGCCGAGAAGCTGCCCAAGGCTATGCTCAAGATTACCGTTGACGGTCTGACCGGCAAGCTCACCTGGAACGATAAGGGTCAGGTCCAGAAGGACCCCACGGCGTACGTTATCACCGATGGCAAGTACGTACAGGCCTAATAGACCGCCTTACATAGAGCGGTTTTGATCCCAAGCAGGGGAGGTTTTGGCCTTCCCTGCTTGCTTGGTATCTAGGGACAGTGTAACGTCCCTGTTTCATACATCAACTGGAAACCTATTCGAAAGGGGGATGTGGAACATGACGGTCTTTATCCAATACCTGGTCAACGGCCTGTCCATGGGCAGCGTCTACGCCATCATCGCGTTGGGCTACACCATGGTCTACGGTATCGCCAAGATGCTGAACTTCGCTCACGGCGACGTCATCATGGTCGGTGCCTATGTCTCGTTCTGCGCCACGTCGTATCTCGGCCTCCCGGGCTGGGCATCTGTAATTCTCTCTTGCGTGGTCTGCACGGTTCTCGGTGTTCTCATTGAGGGTCTGGCCTATAAGCCGCTGCGCCAAGCAGGCCCGCTGGCCGTTTTGATCACGGCCATCGGCGTGTCCTACTTCCTGCAGAATGCCGCGCAGCTTCTGTGGGGCGCCACGCCCAAGAACTTCACTTCGCTCGTCACCTTCCCGGTGCCGGAGTTCTTGGCCAAGTTCAACGTGAGCGCCGTGTCGCTCGTCACCATCGTCGCCTGCCTGGTTATCATGGCCGGCCTGATGTTCTTTACAGGTAAGACCAAGATGGGCAAAGCCATGCGCGCCGTGTCCGAGGACAAGGCCGCCGCTCAGCTCATGGGCATCAACGTCAACCGCACCATCTCGATGACGTTTGCCATCGGCTCTGCCCTTGCCGCCATCGCCGGCGTGCTCCTGTGCTCCTACTCGCCGGTGCTGCAGCCCACGACGGGTGCCATGCCTGGCATCAAGGCCTTCGACGCCGCCGTCTTTGGCGGTATCGGCTCCATCCCCGGCGCCTTTGTCGGTGGCATTCTCATCGGCATCATCGAGGCGATGGCGCAGGCCTACATTTCCACGAGCCTTGCCAACTCCATCGTCTTTGGTGTTCTGATCATCGTCCTGCTCGTCAAGCCTGCCGGCCTCTTGGGCAAGTACGTCCCCGAGAAGGTGTAGGTGAGCGTTATGAAGTTTCTTAAAGACAAGCAGACGCGTCACGACTTTGTCACGTACGCCATGTGCCTTGTGGCGTTCGCCATCGTGTTCTTTATGCAGTCCAACCACATGATTCCGCGCATGATCGCCGGTCAGCTGGTTCCCATTACGGCCTATATCGTCATGGCCATCTCCCTTAACCTCGTCGTCGGCATCGCGGGCGACTTGTCGCTGGGCCACGCGGGCTTTATGAGTGTCGGTGCCTATACGGGAATCGTCACCGCCGTCGCGCTGGAGAGCGCCGTTCCCTCCGATCCGGTGCGCCTTATCATCAGCATCGTGGTCGGCGCCATCGCTGCCGCCATCCTGGGCTTCTTGATCGGCATCCCGGTCCTTCGCCTGAGCGGCGATTACCTGGCTATCGTGACGCTGGCCTTTGGCGAGATCATCAAAGAGATCGTCACCTGCCTTATCGTGGGCGTCGACTCCCGCGGCCTGCATGTGATCTTTAACATTACAGGTAACTCCACGATCGACGACCTGCACCTGCTCGAGGACGGCACCGCCATCATCAAGGGCGCCCAGGGCGCATCGGGCGTGTCGACGTACTCGACCTTCCTCGCCGGTGCCGTCCTGGTCATGGTCGCACTCGTGATCGTGCTCAACCTGGTTCGCAGCCGTACCGGCCGTGCCATTATGGCCGTGCGCGACAACAAGATCGCTGCCGAGTCCGTGGGCATCTCCGTCACCGAGTACCGCATGATCGCCTTCGTGGTTTCCGCCGCTCTCGCCGGCGCTGCCGGAGCCCTCTTCGGCGGTAACTTCTCGCAGCTTTCCGCCACCAAGTTCGACTTCAACACGTCCATCCTCATCCTGGTATTCGTGGTCCTGGGCGGTCTGGGCAATATGCGCGGCTCCGTCATCGCGGCGGCGTTGCTCACGGTGCTTCCCGAGCTGCTCCGTCAGTTCTCGGACTACCGCATGCTCATCTACGCCATCGTGCTGATCCTGGTCATGATCTTTACCAACAACCCGCAGCTCAAGGCGTTCTTCGCACGCATTA
>ERZ1034842.106-NODE-106-length-43756-cov-169.797007_pt1 | contig 43756 bp, 58 predicted proteins | sample MGYA00520634_ERZ1034842 | MGnify/ENA primary metagenome ERZ1034842 (study PRJEB33766, sample SAMN09781734) | gut metagenome | biome: gut microbiome | host: Homo sapiens | place: Madagascar | study: EMG produced TPA metagenomics assembly of the PRJNA485056 data... | reverse complement strand
CAGCGGGGCAAACCTCAGCTATACAAACCTCAGCGGGGCAAACCTCAGCTATACAGACCTCAGCAAGGCAAACCTCAGCAAGGCAGACCTCAGCAAGGCAGACCTCAGAGGGGCAAACCTCAGCGGGGCAAAAGAACTTCTTTCTGCCGTGAATTTCATTGACGCTCATTTTGAGCGCGTCGCCGACGGCTACATAGCATATAAAACCTTCAACTCCGAGTACGTCGCGCCTGAAAGCTGGACGATCGCGGAGGGCAGTGTGATAACCGAGAACGTCAACTCCAACCGCTGCGAAGAATGCGGATGCGGCATAAACGTCGCGCCCCTTGACTGGGTAAAAAGTCATTACGGCTGGCGAGGCGGCGCTATCTGGAAGGTGCTGATCCGCTGGGAATGGCTCTGCGGCGTGTGCGTCCCGTATAGCTCGGACGGCAAGATACGCTGTGAGCGCGTGGAGCTGCTGGAGGTCGTGAGTGGATAAAGAACATACAGCGATGGAGCGGTTGCGCCTCGCGTCGGATATGTCGCTGCGCCTGTATAAGCAGCCGCTTATGCTTACAGACTCCGGAGGCAAAGACTCCGCAGTGATATGCCGCCTCGCCGAAAACGCCGGAATCCCGTTTGAGATCGTGCATAACCACACCACAGCGGACGCGCCCGAAACCGTGTACCACGTCCGCAAGAGAGCGAAAGAATACGAGGGCAAGGGCATCGAGTACACTATCGCGTACCCCACATACAAAGGCGAGCGTACCTCCATGTGGGCACTGATACCTCAACAGTTAATGCCGCCGACACGGGTGCAACGGTATTGCTGCCAAGTCCTCAAGGAGCAGTACGGGAAGGAAAGATTTATCGTCACCGGCGTCCGGTGGGCGGAAAGCCCTGCGCGCAAGGCGAAACGCGACAGCTTGGAAATCTTGCGGCGCAACAGGGACGAAACGTTGCTCCTCAACTGCGATAACGATGACGCGCGGCGACTTTTTGAATCGTGCGAGCTGAAGGGCAAACGCATTTGCAATCCGATCGTAGATTGGACGGAGGATGATGTGTGGGCATACCTCGGCGAGCAGAAGGTAGAGGTTAACCCACTGTACTGCGAGGGCTGGAAGCGCGTCGGCTGCGTTGGCTGCCCGATGGCGGGAAAAGCACGTTATGCCGAGTTTGCGAGATACCCAAAATTTATGCTGCTGTACATAGCCGCATTTGAGCGTATGCTCGCAGAGCGCAAGCGGCGAGGCAAATTTTATAGTGGCTGGCGCATGACAACAGGCCGCGATGTATTCCATTGGTGGATGGAGGACGGCGTTCTCCCCGGCCAGTATACGTTTGATGATATGGAGGGCTAAATGGCTGAATACATAGAACGAGAAGCGGCACTGCGCGTGGCACATATAATGCGCCCTGAAGATAAGCGTCTGAAAGCCGAAATGGCCAATATCCCCGCCGCAGACGTTGCGCCGGTGGTGCATGGGCGGTGGATTCGTCCGCACTGGAAGAACAGTAATTATTGTTATGACTGTTCGGAGTGTGGCGGGGAGGCAATGCACAGAGACTATCAGTGGGCTAAAGATGGCATCTACCCTATCTGCCCCAACTGCGGCGCGAGAATGGACGGTGAAAGCAATGGCAAGGCTGATTGACGCGGATATAGCATTAGAAAATATCGACGAATGGCTTGACACAGTTGGAACGGCGCTAATTGGCCGGGGGCTTTCATATTACGCGGAACTGCAAGGCTGCATAGAGGACGCGCCCACGGTTGACGCTGTTCCCGTGGTACGGTGCAAGGACTGCAAATTCTACCAAAATCATGGACTCCGAGATATTGTTTTTGACAAGGACGCTTGCCACTGGAACGCGGACGAGCAACCCGACCCGGATGACTTTTGCAGTTGCGGAGAAAGGCGGGGTTGACATCTGTTCGAAGTGATTTTTTGTGTAATAATTCCCGTTGCAGCTGTAATTGCCCTCGTTACCAAGTACTACCTAGAGCCAGATGAAGAGAACGTCAGCGACCAACCCACAATGACGTTTTCTCGCTTTCGCAAATTCTATGATTTTGCGCCGGAAAGGTTTGAATTATTCTGGCGCGGCTTTACATATAGCACCCGATCCGGACACATAACATTCTATTTTTCGACGCTGGCAGACACTCGCATATATCAACATTGGCGAAAACGCACCGAAGCAAATATTCGCGAGCGTGAAAAGAACAAGCGCGACGCCATTGCTTTGCAAGTGTTCTGCGAGGACATGGAACAAGTAATTCGCGCGAAGCGAGAGGAAGCAATTGCAACTGCGAAAGCAGAGCAGGACAAGATAATGCAACGGCTTGAAGAAGAAAGGAGAAACACATGATACATTGGGACAAGTTTTACGATGATTGCCCGTTGCCGGACGTGGAACCGGCGCATAAAAAAGAAAAGGAGATATGAAAAATGGCTGAAAGCAAAAATCTTATGGGCTTAAACCTTAGCGTGAACAACGACCTTATAGCGGAAGCTGCGCGAGAAGCGGTTGTCACGAGCATCGCCGCCAGCATGAGCAACAAGGAGCAGATTGTCAAGGAATTTGTCAAATCCATGCTGTCGGAAAGAGTGCTTGCCGAGAACGGCGAAAAGCCGCGTGGCTACTCCAGCGAACGCACCTGCTCTCGGATGGAATATTGTGTCCGCAAAGCGCTGGAGGAGGTTGCGCGAGAAGAGGTCGCTAACATGGTCGAGGAACAGAAACCCGCTCTGCGCGACCTCGTGCGCAAGGAGTTCCAGAAAGAGACTGTGCAGGGGCAGTTCGTTGAGATGTTCATGGACACGCTTGCCGACAATATGACAAACCGCTATACTTCAAAAATTTCCGTCGAGTTTGCCAAGAAAACGGAATATTAAGGAGAACCACATGATACATTGGCTATGGGCGTTCGCGGCGTTTATCCTCGGCGGCTCGCTTGGCACCTTGATAATGGCCGTCATTATCGGAGGGAGCCGCGGCGATGAGTAAGTACCACAACACCAAGACAACGGTTTTCGGCCACACCTTTGACAGCCGCCACGAGGCCGAGAGGTACATTGTACTGCGGAGCATGGAGAAGAGCGGGTTAATATCCAACCTGCGCTTGCAAGTGCCGTATGAGCTGGTACAGGGGCGGAAGATAAAGGGCAAGACAATACGCCCATCGTATTACATTGCCGACTTTGTATACACCTGCGGCGGCGAAGAAGTAGTGGAGGACGCGAAGGGCGTGAAGACGGCGGTATATCAGCTCAAGAAAAAACTGATGGCGGACAGATACGGTATATTGATACAGGAGGTGTAGCGATGGAATCTTGGCGGGCGGCGGACATAAAATGCCCGTACTACAAAAACTGCGACGACAGCAGACGGCTTATAATCTGCGAGGGCATCCTGGATCGGACGACCCTGAGCACGAAGTTCCGCCGCAGGAAGGACATGGCGAACCACATAGCGGCGAACTGCGAGCAGATCGCGTCTCCATGCGTTATACGCAAGCTGAACGACAAGAAATACGAAAACTTGGGGTGAAAGCCCCAAGTTTTTTTGTTTTAGGGTTAGAGAAAGGGCGGGCGGATTTAGTAAAATAAGCAGGAGGAGGTGAGCCGATGGGTAAGAAGTCACCGAACTGGACAAAAATCGAAAAAGAATACGTGACGACCGAGGCGAGCCTCCGCCAGCTGGCGGCAAAGTACGGCGTGGGCATGAGCTCCATGAACCGGCACTCACGCGAGCGCGGCTGGGTAGCCAAGCGCAAGGCGCACGAAAATGTGATAGCGGACAAGGTAGGAGCGCGACTCGCCTCAGCGGAAGCTGACGAACAGTCAGACAGGGCTCTGCGGGTAATGCAGGTATCAGACAAGCTGCTTGACCTCTGCGAGAAGATGTGCGACATGGAGGGCATAGCCCCGCGCGATCTGCGGAGCCTGACGGCGGCGCTGATGGATATAAAGGAGATACAGATGATCAAGTCTGCTCTTGATATACGAGAGCAGCAGGCACGAATCAAGAACCTTGAGAAAGCGGCAAGCCCTGAAGCCGAGGACACCGGCGAGACCGGCGTGATCATCCTGCCGGAGGTGCTGCATGGCTGAGGTGATATGGACGCCGCAGGAAAAGCAGATCGCCTTTATGGAGCGGCCGGAGTATGAGGCCTTATACGGCGGAGCGGCGGGCGGCGGCAAGAGCGACGCGCTGCTCGTCGAAGCGCTGCGGCAGGTGGACAACCCCGACTACCGCGGGCTGATCCTGCGTAAGACGTACCCGCAGCTGGCGGAGCTGATAGACCGCAGCATGGCGATATACCCGCTGGCTTTTCCGCGGGCAAAGTACAACGACAGCAAACACGTCTGGATGTTCCCTTCGGGCGCGAAGATATATTTCGGCTCGATGCAGCACAGCAAGGACAAGATAAACTACCAGGGCAAGCGCTACGATTTTATAGGCTTTGACGAGCTGACGCATTTCACGTGGGAGGAGTACAGCTACATGTTTTCGCGCAACCGTCCGAGCCGGAAGCCGAGGAGCACGAAGAAAACCCGCGTATACATACGCGCAACGACAAACCCCGGCGGCATCGGCCACGGCTGGGTGAAGGACAGGTTTATAGATGCCGCTCCTCCGCTGACTCCGATGACCGAGAAGGTGGAGATAACGACGCCGGAGGGTAAGCTCATCGAGATGCACCGGGACAGAATATTTGTGCCGGCGACGGTATTTGACAACAAAGCGCTGCTGGAGGCTGACCCCGAATATCTGGCGACGCTGGCACTGCTCCCCGAAAAGGAGCGCGAGGCGCTGCTGTACGGCAAATGGGACACCTTTGAGGGGCAGTACTTCACGGAGTTCCGCGCCTCGCCAGACGTGGGGAAGTGCGCGGCGGCGGGGATAAGCGTGGAGGACGCGAAAGCCGAAAGACGATTTACGCACGTTATACCGGCCTTTGATATCTCGCACGGCGAGAGCCGGGGCTGGCGCATATACCGGAGCTACGACTGGGGCTATGCCAAGCCCTTCTCCTGCGCGTGGTGGGCGGTTGACTACGACGGAACGATATACAGGATCATGGAGCTGTACGGCTGCACGCGGACGCCGAACGAGGGCGTGAAGTGGTCGAACGAAGAGCAGTTTGCCAAGATCGCGGAGATCGAGCGAACGCACCCGTGGCTCAAGGGCAAGAAAATACAGGGCGTGGCCGACCCGTCGATATGGGCAAACAAGGGCGGCGTGAGCATTGCAGAGACTGCGATAAAGTACGGGATATACTTCGACCCCGGCGACAATGAGCGCATACCCGGCTGGATGCAATGCCACTATCGCTTGCAGTTTGACGAACGCGGGTACCCGCGGATGTATGTATTTGACACCTGCAAGGCGTTTATACGCACGATCCCCCTGCTGATGTACAGCCAGACGCACGTCGAGGACGTGGACAGCGACATGGAGGATCATGTGGCCGACGAGTGGAGATATTTTTGCATGTCGCGCCCGATAAAGCCGATGCGGCCGGTCGAGCAGCCAAACATCATAAACGACCCGCTCAACCAATATAAAAAAAGATGACGCCTTTCGGCATCATCTTCCCGCTTGCTAAAAATTAAATAATTATTTCAACCCACAGCCCACGAGGGGCTGACACCGATATTATAACGGCTCATGGCGGAGTTGTCAAGGGTCAACGCTCCGCGCGAACCCGCGCAAACTCCAGCATCCACACGCCCTGCTGCTGCAAGGTCAGGCACTTCTCAAAGTCTCGCTGCATGGTCTCGGCGCTTATGCGGTCAAACAATTCGCCGATCTCCTTGTCGATCTCAGGGGTGGCCTTGTGCATCGCGTGGAGCTTTTGCACGTACCGGGACACAAGCAGGAGCGGGAAGCGCTGGGCGTTTGCGATGTCTGCCTCGCTGCGGGACTTGGTTGCCGCGTAGCAGACGGCGAATATACCGGCTGCGGCCTTGATTTCATCGTTTGTCATGGTTGTTTCTCCTTCCGCGTCGAGGGAGGCGAGCAGCACATCCTCGACATAATTTGTGATACTGCGGTTTTTGCTTGCGGCGGCTTCCGCGAGCCGCGCTTTGACTTCCGGCGTGATCCGGATGTACAGGCGTTCGGTTTTCCCTGCCATATGATATCTCCTTCGGTTAACCCATCGGGTCATAATGCTCGGTGCGGCTCAGGACGGGGAGCTCACGCACAACGTCGGTAAAGTCGCCGTCGGCAAAATGGAAGTAACGGATGCATGGCACATCGTTGCCGCAAAGAACCTCGCTGAGCAGATAGGTTTCGCCTTCCGCGCTGATAAGGGGTTCGCCGTAGCTGGTGCAGCCCGCGTAAAGATCATCGGGGATATCCACGACCAACTCGTCGTAGATTTCTCCGCGGCCGCAGCTGTAAACCGTACGCTTCTCCGCGCCGAGAAGTCCGTAATGGGCATAAATCGTAGTTGTCATTGTGTTTTCCTCCGTAATTTTTTGTTTTTGTTTTAGCTCTCACTGTGACTATATTGCACGCCATTTGTGCGTACAAATCAATAGGCGGAATGCACAAAATTTAAATTCAATATTTGTACAAAATGGCAAGGAGGCCGTTGAATGGATAATATACAAAGTAAAATAACCCCCGAAAGGCTGCAGGAGCTGACGCGGATACTGCAAAAATACAAGACCGGCAAAGCGCACCTTGAGCGCCGGGTAGTGAGCGCGGAAAACTGGTGGAAGCTGCGCAACAGCAGCGAAGAGATGAAGGCTACGTCGCTCGACGACGGCGGCTTCCGCAGCCGCTCAGGCTGGCTGCACAACGTCATTGTCTCAAAGCACGCGGACGCGATGGAGGCGTACCCCGAACCCAACATCCTGCCGCGCGAGCCGAACGACCGCGAAGAGGCGCGGATGCTCAGTAGCATCGTGCCGGTGGTGATGGAGCAAAACCTCTTTGAGGATACCTACTGCGATGCGATGTGGCAAAAGCTCAAGACCGGCACGGGCGTATATAAGGTAACGTGGGATGCGGACAAGCTCGGCGGCCTCGGCGACATCTCGATAGAGCGCGTCGACCTGCTGAACCTCTTTTGGGAGCCGGGCGTGCGCGACATACAGGACAGCCGGTATTTTTACCACACGGCGCTGCACGACAACGACATCCTGGAGCAGAGATACCCGCAGCTTGAGGGCAAGCTCAAGGGCAGCCCGTTCACGGCGACCAAGTTTTTATATGATGATGCGGTAGATACGAGCGGCAAGACGACGGTTATCGACTGCTACTACAAGCTGTGGCAGGACGGGCGCACGGTGCTTCACTACGTCAAGTACGTCGGCGACACGGTGCTTTACGCGACGGAGGACGAGGGCAAGCCGCTGTATGATCACGGGCTTTATCCCTTCGTTTTCGACTCGCTGTTCCCTGTTGAGGGCAGCCCCTGCGGCTACGGCTTTGTCGACCTGTGCAGCAACGCGCAGACGGCAATAGACCTGATGGACACGGCGTTTGTCAAAAACACGATGGTGGGCGCGATGCCGCGATACTTCCGGCGCAACGACGGCGGCGTACATGAGGACGAGTTTCTGGATCTGGCCACGCCGCTGGTGACGGTGGACGGCAACCTCGGCGATGATGCGCTTAAAATTATAGATTATCGGCCTCTGAGCGGCAATTATATGGAGTTTCAGGCCGGAAAAGTTAACGAGCTGCGCGAGACTTCCGGCAATACCGAGACGGCCACGGGGTCGACCTCGCAGGGCGTGACGGCGGCAAGCGCCATCGCGGCGCTGCAGGAGGCGAGCGGCAAGGGCAGCCGCGACAGCACGAAGACCAGTTACAGGGCGTACAGCCAAGTGGTAACGCTGGTAATTGAGCTGATACGGCAGTTTTACGATGTGCCGCGGCAGTTTAGGATCACGGGCAGCCTCGGCGAAGAGAAGTTTGTGCAGTACGGCAACGCGGGCTTGCGCGGGCAGCCGCTCGGCATGCTGGGCGGACAGGACATGGGCATGAGACTGCCGGTATTTGATATCGAGGTGAAGGCGCAAAAGGCCGCGGCGTACACCAAGATGAGCCAAAACGAGCTGGCACTGCAGTTTTACTCGCTAGGCTTCTTCAACCCCGCGCAGGCGGACACGAGCCTGATGTGCCTTGACATGATGGAGTTTGACGGCAAAGACGCGCTGATGCAAAAGATATCGCAGATGGGCGGGATGTATCAGCAGCTCATCATGTACCAGCAGATGGCGCTGACGCTGGCGCAAAAATACGAGCCCAACCTCGCGGCGGGACTCATGACGGCGATAACCGGCGAGCAGCCGCAGCAGCGGCAGGCACCGGCGGACATCAACCTCGACGCGGGACAGCCGCAGGAACAGACGCTCGTGCAAAACGCGAGGGCGCGGAGCAGGCAGGCGTCACAGCCGGGAGGCGCCGAATGATAAGTGTACACGCGGGGCTGACGGGGATAGACATAAAAGGCCATGCGCACTTTGCGCCGCAGGGCGAAGACATTGTTTGCGCGGCGGCATCGATACTGGCCATGACACTGCTGGACATCTGTGAGGACGCGGAGATCAGGCGCGAGGACGGGCACATCAGCATCAAGCACGGAGACCCTGCGGCGATACTCTTCGCGCGGCGCGGGTATAAGCTGCTGGCCGACGCGTATCCGGAGTTTGTGGAGGTAATATGACGGTTACAACGACAGGGCGCGCCGCATACCGCGGAGGTACGAGCCATACGGGATATCTCGCGGGCTTCGAGACGGCAAATAAGCTCACCCGCGTGCTCCGCTACACCTTCACGACGCCCGCGGACGGCGTGAGCAAGCTGAGCTTCACGGCGGCGCATCTGGCGCACAGCGCGTCGTACTCATGGGGTGGGCTCAACTGGTACGCCACTACGTCGCCGACGTCACACGTAAACGCGGGCGCAGGCTCCGCGAGCCACGGGACGCTGACGATCACCGGCAACGGCAAGGACTACGACATCTCCGCGGCGGAGGCGGCGGTCAACCTCCCCCCGAACACCGAGGCATACATATACATATTTCCCAACAACGCGAATTACTTTTTATGGAATTTTGTGAACGTCACGAGCCTGAGCATCACGACGGCGGCGGGCAGCTCGACGATCGCTGCGATAACGCAGACGGTCGCAACGCTGGGGACGCTGACGGTGAGCCTTAACAAGGCGGTGGACGCGTTCCGCCACAAGCTGGTGGTGACGGCGGGCGGCAAGACGCTGCACACGTCGGAGCTGTTCGACGTCTCGTACAGCATAACCGTGCCGAGGGCGTGGTTTGACGGCTTCCCAAGCGTCACGACGATATCTGCCACGGCCACGGTGACGACGTACAACGGCGGCACGGCAGTTGGCACGGCGAGCGCGGCGGTGACGGTAACGGCGGACGACGGCATGAGGCCGCAGATATCCGAGGGCTGGGCAACGGCTGCACCGTACAACATCGGCGCAGTGGCAGGGCTGACGGGCTACATCGCGGGCTATTCGCAGGCCGAGATAAGCTTCAACGCCGCCAAACTGACACAGGCGGCGGGGGCTGCGCTTGCAAGCGTCGCAGTGACGTGCAGCGGCGTCACAAGCACTGCGGCACCTTACAGGACGCCCATTCTTCTCAACGCGGCTGACGTAGTGTGTACGGCGACAGACAGCAGAGGCAGGACGGCGACGCAGACGATCCGCATCGAGCCGATGGCATATGCGCCGCCTACGCTGAGCCAGGTGCAGATACTTCGCTGCACGGCGGCAGGCGTGGAGGCCGAGGATGGCAACTACTACAGCGCAAAGGCGACGGCGACATTCAGCGCGCTCGGCGGGCAGAACACTCTGACGCTGACGGCGGCGCACAAGATACAGGGCGGCGTATACGGCACGGAGACGGCGCTCACGTCCGGCGAGGCGGCAATCATCGGCACAATATCCCCCGACAGCACGTATCAGGTGCGGATAACGGCGACGGACGCGCTCGGCAATACAACAGTGTCGGTGACGTCTCTGCCCACCCGGCAATGGGCGCTCAAGTTCCGGCAGAACGGGCAGGGCGCGGCATTTGGTAAGGCGGCGGAGACGGACAAGGCGCTGGAAATTCCGGCGGACTGGGCGTTTAAAATCGGCAGCAGCGCTCTGACGGCGGAGCTGCTTGCGAGCCTGACGGCGGACATAACGCACCCGGTCGGAATGTATGTGTGGCTGGCGGCGGAGACGGACCCGGCGACGCTCTGGGGCGGCACATGGGTAAGGCAGCCCGAGGGGCTGACGCTGGTATCGGCGGGCGACAAGTACCCGCTGAACTCCACCGGCGGCGAGGCGACGCACACACTGACAGTTGCCGAGATGCCTAGCCACCAGCACCAAATGGTCAACGGTAATACTGGCGGTTATGATTACAGCGCTTGGACAAAAAGCTCTGTCGTGCTGCATGATGCCGGTGCGATCGGCTGGGCTGGCAATGCTAATACAAGCTATGTCGGCGGGGGCACCGCTCACAATAACATGATGCCGTATAAGGCGGCCTACTGTTGGCTGCGAACGGCCTGAAAGGAGATAATATGGCTACATACGACGAAGAACGCAAGAAACAGGAGCAGGCCGCGATGGGCGGCACACAGCAGCAGAATACGCAGCAGCCCACACAGCAGCCGGACAACACGCAGTATCAGGCGACTATGCAGGCACTTGAGGGCGCGAAGACGCAGGCTCCCGTGTACGGCGGGCAGTACGACCAGCAGATACAGGATATATACCAGCAGATCGTCAACCGCAAAAAGTTCAGCTATGACGCGGCGTCTGACCCGCTTTACCAGCAGTACAAGCAGCAGTACACCCAGCAGGGGCAGCAGGCGATGCGCGACACGATGGGGCAGGCGGCGGCGCTCACCGGCGGCTACGGCAGCAGTTACGGGCAGGCCGTGGGGCAGCAGCAGTATGACGCGTACCTTCAGCGGCTCGGCGAGGTGCTGCCGGAGACGTACAGCATGGCGCTCGACCAGTACAACGCCGAGGGCGACGCGCTGGCGAACCAGTACGCGATGCTCAACGATATGGCGACGACCGACTACAACCGCTACCGCGACCAGCTCGGCGACTGGCAGTACGGCGAAGCGCTCAGGCGGCAGGACGAGGAGACGGCATACGGCAGGCAGCAGGACGCATACAACAAACTGCTGTACCTCATCAACAACACCGGCTACTCCCCCACCGACGAAGAGCTGACGGCGGCGGGGCTGACACGCGATCAGGCGGACAAGCTGCTCTATATGTGGCAGCTGCAGAACGCGGGTACAAGCGGTTCCGGAGGCGGCAGCGGGGGCGGCGGTTACTACGACACCGGCGGCGGAGGAAACGACAGGGCGGAGGTTGACGCGACAACGCTTGCCGGCATGAAACAGACGATATACAACCTCTACAAATATTACGGCAAGGACGCGGCAGCGGACAGGCTCGACCAGTACGCAGGCCAGCTCAACGACGCGCAGTACGCGCAGCTTGTGCAGCAGGCGCAGGAGCTGATGAACGGCGCGGGGCAGGCAAAGAAAACCCCAACAATAAAAAAGCCGGGGCAGAAAAAGAAGAGCGGCGGCAGCGGCGGCTCCGGCAGACAGAGCACGGCGGCAACAAGATGAAAACGGAGGCGGAGCATGGCTTACAATCCTTTCCGAGACGGCAAGCAGACGCAGAGCACGCAGACCGGGCGAGTGAATCCGTTCCGGCAGACCAGCGCGGACAGAAGCGACAGAGAGCGCGTGATGCGCAACTGGCAGAGCGACGCGGAGCAGCACGGCATATTGAACAATCCACAGTACACCGACGAGGGCAAAGCGTATCAGCAGATGGCGCAGGAATACGCAAAGTACGGCACACAGTATCAGAACCAGCTCAAACAGGGCATGACCGGGCGGCAGTGGGCGGCTGACACGGCGCGGCGGCTTGAGGAACTTACACAGCAGCAGAGAGCGGCACAGCAGACGGAACGGCGCAGGCAGGACGCGGACGCTATAGGCGATCCGGGACTGTGGGTGACTACGACGGAGCAGTACGACGCACTGCCGGAGGCGCGCAGGCAGGAGGAGGCGCGCAAGGCAAAGCAGCGCCCTGCCGTAAGCCTTGCCGACTACGACAAGCGCATAGCGGAGCTGCGCAAGGAAAAAGAATGGGCGGACTATTTCGCCGACGCCGGTCTAAGCGACGAGGCAGGCTACAAGACCGGCAGTGCACGGGGCAAGGCCACATATGAGAGCGCCGATGCTGCGGCCGCACGGAAGCGCATCAGCGAGCTTGAACAGCGGCTGGTCACTCTGAACCAGAACAGCGGCTGGGCAAGCACGGTGGAGCAGTCAGACGAGATCGAGCGCGAGCGGAACGCCATTCAGCAGGAGCTGGAATCTCTAGGCGCGGGCTACAAGAACGCGCAGCAGGCGGACTATACCATGAGCTGGCGCAACGGTGTCCGGGATAACTGGACGGATGAAGAGCGCAGCAACTTTTACTACCTCTACAACGGCAATAAAGACGAGGCGCAGGCTTATGCGCGGCGCATCAATGACAGATACGCTTATTCGGACGCGCAGGCGAAGAAGGAAAAGGTCGGCGAATGGGCAAGTCAGAATTTCTGGACGGGCGCTGCAGGCACGGTGGCTTCCGTGGGGATGACCATGACGTCTCTCGCCGACACGCTCGACAGGGCGAGGGAATACGCGGCGACCGGAGACGTCTCGGCCAAATCCAACCTCACTCCCGCGGACATAGGTATGGCGATGACGTCCGCGATCGCCTCGTCGCTGAACAAAAAGAGCGGGACTATCAACGACAATGTGTGGGTCATCGGCGGCAAGGGCTTGGGCGACCTATACGAGACGGGGGTAAGCATCCTTAACTCCCTCGCATCCGTATACATGCTGGGCGGCGTGGGCACGTACGCCAACTTCTTCGGGCAGGCGAGCAAAACGGCCTACGAGGAGGGCATACAGCGCGGACTCAGCGTAGACAAGGCGCTGGCCTACGGCTACGCAAGCGGCGTCGCCGAGGTCGCGGGCGAGATATTCTCGATAGAGCACCTGATAAAGATGAAGAACCCCAGCTCGCTCAAGGGCATTATCAAGAACATCTTCGTGCAGGGCGGCATTGAGGCAAGCGAAGAGTCGGCCACGACGCTGATGAACACGATATCGGACGCGATAATAAACGGCGACAAGAGCGAGCTTGCGAGCAACTACTACGCGCTGATACAGGCGGGGTACAGCTCCGAGGAAGCCTCGCAGCTGGCCATATCCGACTGGACGCAGGGCATAATGTACGACGCGCTCGGCGGCTTCGTCAGCGGCACTGTGAGCGGCACGATACAGAGCGGTGTGCAGGGCAGCATGACGTATGCGGGCGATGCGCAGGAGCTTATCGACTACGCAAAGAGCGAGGGCGCGGACACTGCGGCGGGCAAACGTGCGCAGAAATACGAGAAGCGCGTACAGAGCGGGAAGCGCATGACGAACTATCAGGCGGGAACGCTCACGGAGCTTGCGCAGGAGGCCGTGGTCTCAAAAGACCTTGATAACATCCGCGAGGCCGTCGGCAAGCGGCTCTCCGCGCTCGGCGAAAACAGCTCCGCGCTCACGGAAGCCGTTGTGCGTCAGGCGGTGCAGCAGGAGGCAAAGGCGGCGGACGTCAGCGTCCCGAAGATCACGGAGAAGCAGCGCGGCCTGATCCAGAACAGCAAGGCGGCAAAGCGCGTGCTCTCCGAGATGGACATCGGCAACATGCGCATGGAGACCGCGGCGGAGCTGAGCGGGCATGACGGCAGCCAGTATCAGCGCTCTAACGAGTGGGCACGGGATATTGGGACACGCATTATCGCGCCTGGAGAATACGGTGTACGCAGCACCAACACCGTGACCGCAGAGGAAAAGCGGGCAGACGTGAAGGTCGGCGACGAGAGCGGAAAGGTCGTCGGCTTCAAGGACGGCATGGCGCGCGTCGAGGTCACGGAGAACGGCAAGAGTACCATCCGGGAGGTAAAGCCCGACGACGTGCAGCAGCTCCCCAAGCAGACGCGCAGGCTGTTTGACGAGATATCCCACTATGACGGCGACACGCAGGCGGCAATGTACGCGGCGTATATGCCGGGGCAGGACATAGAAGCATACGTACAGGCAGCGGACACCGCGATGAACCTCTACGGCGCGCAGACCAAAGCGACGCTTGAGCAGGCGCGCAGCTTCGGCAAGGCGACCTTCCGAATGCTGAGCGACGCCCAACTCGACGCGCTGATGCAGGCAGGGCGCAAGCTCGCGGATCAGCGGAAAGCGGCGGCGGAGCGCACCGGCGAGAGCAAGGGCGAGGTCAAGCAGGGCAAGGTGTCCTACGACGGCGGCGAGGCCGACGGGCGCAGGCTCAAAGCCCCAAGCAAGGAAGCGATAGACCGCATGAGCGACGCCGAGAAGACCCTCGCGGAGGCGCTGACGGCCACGGGCGTGGACGTTGTGTTCTACGAGAGCGAGGCAAACGCCGAGGGCAGATACAGCGGCGCGCAGGGCATGTACCACAACGGCACAGTGTACCTCGACGTAAACGCCGGCATGAACAGCGTGGAGAGCGGGCAGCGGACGATTGTTCTGACGGCGGCGCACGAAATGACGCACTTCATCCGCGAGAACAGCGAGGCCGGATATATAGCGCTGCGCGAGTTTATAACCGACAGGCTCATGCAGCAGGGACTGGATATCGAAGAGCTTGTCACGCAGAAGCGCGCACGAGAGAGCCGTGAGCTGAGCTACGACGAGGCCGTGGAGGAAGTGATAGCCGACGCATGCGAGACGGTTCTGACGGAGCCGACGGCAATACAGCAGCTTGCAAGCGATAATATGCCGCTGGCAAAGAAGATACGCAAGTGGCTGAATGATTTCTTCAGGAAAATCAAAAGCGCGTTTGCGGGGCTTGAGGCCGTCCACGACGAGGCAAAGGCAATGACCGACTACATGGACGAGCTGCGGGCGATGTGGGACGGCGCACTCGCCGACGCCGTGCGGAACAGGGCAAACAAAAACGCCGCCGAAAACGGCGACGGGGTAAGACATTCTTATGGCGGTAGGGGTGCAGAGAACGCCAACCTTGATGAATTAGACAGGGCTAAGCGTTTGCTTGCGCAAGGAGTTGACAAAGATGCTGTTAGGAGAGATACAGGCTGGTTTAGAGGCGCTGATGGTCAATGGCGCTTCGAGATAGACGACAGTGGATTGATTTACAGCAAGACCGGGAATATTCTCGGCTACGCAGACAGCGCGAGAGCGCAGCATGAGTATGCGGCGAAGTGGCTTGCGCTTACTTCGGCGGAAATGACGGACGCGCAGCGTGGCGAACTGGCTAAATATATAAAGCAGCGCAACAACGGCGAGTTCAGCCAAGAGCTGTATAACAAACTAACAGAATATTGGGGAACCGCCTTTGAGGAATACGCCGCAGCGAAAGAGGCAATGCTTGCCAGATCAAACGCGTCCGGGGCTACGGTGGGCGACTACATAAAGCACGACGAGCTTTTCGGGCAATACCCACATCTTAAGGACTTAGGGCTTGTTTTTGAGGACTTGGGCAGCGGAGAAAAAGGATATTTTAATGGGCTCGAAATTGTTATTGACCGCAGCCTAAAAGACGCGCCGGAAAAAACCCTGCTGCACGAAATACAGCACGCTATACAGCGGTTTGAGGGTTTCAGCAAGGGCGCATCCGTGGAGTATTGGAATAGGCAACTTGTGGCGGGGAAGAATGTGCGCACGAGAGCACAGCTCACGGAAGAAGCTCGGATAGAGAACCAGCTTACGGAACTGCGTATTAAGTCACCAGATTTTTACGCAGATATAATGCAGCTTGAGGAAATGGCGCCTACCACTCCGAGGGGCAAAATCGACTGGAATACGCTTGAGCAGATAGAACCTGACCCACCGGAATGGCAACGTTATGATACGCGCAGAGAGGAACTTGAACAAAAGTACGGCGAGGACAGGGTTTTCTCTGCGATAGACCTTTTCAACGACCTCGCGCAGAGCCGCAAGACGACGCGGCAACTGCCGAGTGAGCTGTATTTCAACACAGCCGGAGAGATTGAGGCGCGGGACGTCTCCGCGAGAGCCGCGCTTACAAAAGCCGAGAGAGCCGCCAAAGCGCCGAACCTCGGCGACGGCGATACGGTTTGGGCGAAGTATTCATTGCGCGAATTTTCGGATGGCACGAAGTTCGTTGACGTTCAGACTGACCAAAAAATATTTGACGGACTTGCCGTAGACGAAATGCCAGCTAAAGCACGCGAACTAATCAAATCGAAGTTCGCAGGGAAGGTCATAGGCGTGACAAACCGCGCCTATGTTAATGGGGCGTCAGCAAACGAGTATGCTCATCCCGTGAAGAATATCACTGACAAAAAAATCAAAGAGGCGAAAATGCGCGCGTCCGCGGAATTAGACAACCTCATTGAAGCGGGGCAAAACTTTAGAACAAGGCCGGACGGTGCGTATGGGCATAAGCATATAAGAGCAGTAGGCGGTTTCTCGTATTTTGACGTTATCTTCAAAGTTGGCAACGAGTACTTCAAGGGAACAATAAATATTGAAAATAACGCGAAAGGGGCAAGATTTAAGGATGTGACAAAAATAGAAGATGTCACCAAGGACATTGTTAGCTCAATTGGGCAGAACCCAAAGTCTAAATTCCTTAGTGACATCTCTATGGATAGTATACGCTCATCTTCCGAAAATAGCAATACCAAAATTAAAAAATCTGAGAGAGACGTCGACCTCAGCGCGAAATATCCGCAGCTCAACCTCAACGAGGACATATCGGAGCTTGACGGCGTACCCGCAATAGAGCTTACTGACGGCAGTGTTCTGCCAATAACCGAGCGCGACGGCAGATACCCGACGCATGTGTCCTTCATAGAAGCAAACCGCATAGACGTTGACGACCTCAAGAGCGGCGGCTGGATAGGCAACGGGGTATATGACCCGTCATTCACCAGCGACACGCAGCGCTATATAGAGCGGCAGCAGGCGAGAAAGCGCGTGGCGGAGCTGACGGGCAAGCCGTATGAACAGTTCAGGTACAGTATGCGCGATGTGACGACCGGAGACACACGGGAGGAGCTGGCACAGCGCAGAGCGGCATACGCAAGGCTTGAGCGCGAGAACGCGGCACTGAAAGCCCGCGTGGACTACCTCAAAGGGCAAACGAAGCTGACGAAGGAAGCGACGGTGCGCGAGAGCGACGTTGCCAAGTATGCGCGGAGCATACTCAAGGAGTACACGAGTCGTGCGGACAGCGCGGAGATACAGCAGCAGCTTCAGGAGCTTGGCAACTACATCGTGCAGAACGATGCGCGGGTACTGAGCTACGACGAGATACGCAGCCGCGCAGAAGATATTGCGGAAACTGTGCTTGACAACGCCCATGCTGTTATCGCCGAAGAAATGCCGGGGCTCGGCGAATATAAGGAGTTCTTGAGAAACACAGCGCTGAAAGTGAGCGACAACACACTGAACGATCTGCCGGAGGGATTCCGCAAAGAATACTCGGGCAAGATAAAGCTCCGTGCGGACGGGCGTAGCGTAGACAGCGTATGGATGGAACTGCAGGAAAGATACGGTGAGGGCGAGTTCCCAAGCAACATCTACGCGCAGAGCGATATGCTTGAGATAATGGCCGACAAGTTCAGCACATGGCAGGCCATAGAGGGCAACCCGTTTTACAACTATATGGGCGAGGCAATACAGAGCCTGACGAACGACATCATGGACATGGTGCTCGGAGCGGATATACGCCAAACTGTGCCGACGTACGCAGACCGCGCGGCGGCCAAGCTGGCCCGCGAACGCGCGAAAGGCGCGGAAGCGGTTGCGGCTGAACGGGAACGCGGCAGCGCGCGAGCCGAACGGCTTCAGGCGATGTTAGAGAGCGAACGCGAGCGGCGGCGCGAAGAAGTAGCCCGCGAAAAGGCTGACAAGTGGGCGGCGGTCGGCTCGGTGCGCGAATACTACCAGAGCATGATAAAGCGCCAGAGGGCGGAGCGCGCAGAGTCAGCGGACAGGGGCAAATACTGTGCGCAGGTCGAAAAGCGCACGAAAGAACTCAGCGACTGGCTGCTCACCAACAGCGACAAGCAGCATGTGCCGGAGGTGCTGAAAAAAACCATAGGCGATTTTCTCGCAACTCTGGATTTCACGAGCCGCAGAGCGCTTGAGGGCGGCATAGCTACGCAGAAGGACGCGCGGTTTCAGCAGAGACTCAGCGCTTTGCAGGAGCTGCTGAGGAAACAGGCGGCAGCGCTGGAAGAGAACTCCGACGCAGACACCTTCACCGGATATCTGGACATTGACGGAGACACGATGGACGCGCTCGCACAGCTCGTGCAGGACGTGAACGCAGCAATCGGCAGCGACCGCACATGGACTGTGAACCGGATGAATGCAGCAGACTTGGCGCGGCTGGATCAGGTGCTGAAAGTTCTGCAGCACAGCGTGAAAAACATGAACAAGCTGCTGGCAAACGCGCACTTTAAGACGTCCATAGAAGCGGCGCAGAACACCATGACGCGCATGGACGCACTGAAAACGAACAGAAAGTATGCAGGCAAGGTCAAGGACTTCTTCGCATGGGACAACGTGACGCCCGTATATGCGTTCCGGCGCTTCGGCGACGGCGGCAAAGCGATTTTCGATTCCTTTACGCGCGGCTGGGACAAGATGGCGTTCAACATGAGAACCATCTACGACTATGCCGAGAACGCGTACACCGCCGACGAGGTCAGAGCATGGGAAAAGGATATACGCGAGGTTGAGTTGAGCACGGGGAAGAAGGTTCGTATCCCTGTGAGCACAATCATGGAGCTGTACGTGAGCGCAAAGCAGGAGCAGGCTATGAACCATCTGAACGGCGGCGGCCTCCGCGTGAGCGACTTCAAGGATGGCTGGGCGACGGTAAACCAGACGGAACACTATCTTATGACGGCGGAGGACATCGCGGCAATAACCGGAGAGCTGAGCGACAGGCAGAGGGCGGTCGCGGATGCGCTTCAGCGCTTCGCGGCGGGCACCGGCGCCGCATGGGGCAATGAAGTCAGCATGAAGCGCTTCGGATACAGGGCGTTCACCGAGGAAAACTACTGGCCGATAGCGACGGATGACAACACACGAGACGCCATTGACCCGCAGGCAAGAGCAAACGATATGTACCGTCTGCTCAACATGAGCATGACAAAGGGCAGAAACGCGAAAGCAAATAATGCACTTGTTGTGGGCAGCATCTTCGACACGTTCTCGGCACATATGGCAGATATGGCAAAATACAACGCACTTGCATTGCCGGTGCTGGATGCGATGAAGTGGTACAACTACCGCGAGAAAGAGACTCTTTCAACGGGGCAGATAAAGACCGCTTCCGTGCAGGGCGCGATAGAGGGTGCGTATGGCCGAGGCGCGAACAACTACATTGTGACGTTGATGAAGGATATCAACGGCAAACAGGAGCTTGGGCGCGGAGAGGATCTCCCGCGGAAGATGATCTCGAACTACAAGGTGGCCTCAGTGGCGGCAAACGTCCGTGTGGCGCTCCTTCAGCCGACCTCATATGTCCGCGCCGGAATGGAGCTCGACCCGAAGTATCTTGCAAAGGGCGCCTTGATAAAGGGCGGCGTGCAGGAAATGATGAAGTATTCCGGCACTGCAATCTGGAAAAACTTCGGCGGCTATGACACCAACATAAGCCGCAACATCCGCGACCAGATAAAGCATGACGCCACAGCCGGCGAGCAGATAAAGGAAAAGAGCATGGTGCTTGCCGAACTCGGCGACCGTCTGACATGGGGCGCGCTGTGGAACGCCTGCAAGCTCGAAGTGCAGGACAAGCAGCATTTGAGCGGCGAGGAACTTATGCAGGCCACGGCAAACAGATTCCGCGAGGTCATCTATCTGACACAGGTAATGGACAGCACATTGACGCGCAGCCACAATATGCGCAGCAAGAGCACGTATGCCTCTCTCGCTACGGCGTTTATGTCTGAGCCTACGCTGAGTTACAGCATGGTGCAGGATGCTTTCATGGATTATATGGACGAACGCAAGATAAGTAAGAACGGGACGGCGGCATGGCAGAAGACACGCGGAAAGCTCGTAAAGGCGCTCGGCATATACGCGATGAGCGCGGCTGCAAGCGCCATTATTGAGTCCCTTTGGGATGCATTCCGCGACGATGACGACTACGAGACGCTGCTCGATAAAATTCTCGAAGCCATGTTCGGCACAAAGGAGGGTTGGTTCCTCGACGGCAACCTTATAGGCGACCTGCGAATAACCACAAAGCTGCCGCTTGTGAAGGATATCGTTTCGATGTTTGACGGCTACAGCAACGACCGCATGGACACGGCGTGGGCGGCGAACCTTGTAAAGGCGTATAAGATATGGAAGGAAACGATAGACCTTGCAACAGGCAAGCTCGACAAGCCGACTGACGCCACATATAACGGCAAGATGACTTGGTACGGGAAACTGTACAACACGCTGAAGCCGCTGAGCCAGATGACAGGTTTTGCAATTGCGAACCTCACGCGCGACGTTTCGGCGATTTGGAACACCACATTCGGCGCATGGACGGGCAAGAAGCTCAGAACATATTACCCCGGCGTGAAGACATCCGTAAAATACGCGTATCAGGACGGGTATCTGACAGCTGAGGAGGCCGAGAAGATACTCATTAACGAGGGCGTAGCGGAAGACGAGAATGACGTGTACTTTATGCTGGATGAGTGGGACAGCGGAAAGAGCAGCTACAGCAAGTACGGCGCGATCAAGGACGCGGCGAAGGCCGGGGACAAAGCGGCATACAAGAGCGCGCTTAAAGACCTTACCGACCACGGTATAACAGAAAAGAACGCGCAGAGTGCGATCCGCAGTGCACTCAAGGAGTGGTATCAGGGCACGGAAGACACTCCGCAAAGCGTAAGCAAGCAGGACACGATCAAAAAGCTTCAGGAATTCGCCGGAATGAGCAAGGCCGACGCAGAGGCAGCGGCGCTTGAATGGACGTGCAAAATCGTCACCGGCGTGGAATACAGCGATATAAAGACGGCGTATCTCGATGGCGATGTGAACGCGGTCAAAGCGAAGCAAATGCTTATGAGATATGGCGGGCTTACCTCTGAGGAGGCGGACAAACGCGTTCAGAACTACAAGTTTGAGGAGCAATACGGATTCACTTACAGCAGGAGCAACGTGCAGGATGAATATATCAGAGGCAGTATAAGCGAGGCGACCGCAAAGACCATGCTGACGCAGTACGGGGGAAAGACGGATGAGGAGGCAGAGCGCAGCATACAGGCGTTCAATTTCCTTCGGAGCTATCCGGAATACGACGCGGAGGATATAACCGAGGCGCAGATAGCAAAGTACTATGAAAGCGTGGACGGCAGCGGCGTGAGCGTACGGGAATACGTCAACTATGCCAGCTTTATACGCAGCACAAGCGCCGATGTAGATGCAGACGGCAACGCGATAAACGGCTCGAAGATGCGTAAGGTGATGGAGTATATTGACAGCCTAAACCTGACGTCGCAGCAGAAAGACGTGCTATTCCTGACACAGTACGCGAAGAGCAGCTTGAGAAAGACCCCGTGGCACTAATACACGGACACACTGGGAGAAATCCCAGTGTGTTTTTATGTTTTTTTGAAAAATTTTCGCGTTTTGGGGTTAGAGAAATGAGAGCGGGATTTGTTATCATAAAGCTAAGAGTCGTGGGCTAAACCCAGAGTATAAACAAGGAGGCATCCTATGCACACAAAATTTGACTTCAACCTCCAGCTTTTTGCCGAGGGCGGCGCACCCGCAGGCGAGGGCGGAGGAGAAGCAACGGGCGAAAGTACTGCCGACGCCGGGCAGAGTTTTGAAGCAAGACTTGAGGCCTTGAACGTACCCAAAAGCAAGATAAGAAAGGGCGCATACAAGAATGCCCCGACACCCGCGGCGCCTGCACAGCAGGAGGAGCCGCACGAGAAGGAGCCGGAGCAGGAAGAAAGCGGAGCCGCCGTCCGCAAAAGCTGGGATGAGGTCAAGGCAGAGTACAAGGCGGAATTTGACGCAGAGATGCAGGGCACGATCAAAAGACGGCTGAAGAACAGCGACGCAGAGCTTGAGACACTGCGCGCGAAGGAAGCCGCGGCCGCGCCGCTGTATGACTATCTGGCCAGCCGCTACGGACTCGACGCCGCTAACCTGAACGTGGAGGAGCTTATACAGAAGTTCCGCGAAGACGATGCCATGTTCGAGGAGGACGCGGCGAGACTGGGGACAGACGCAGGCACGGCCAAAAAAATGATTCTGGCCGAACAGGACGGCAAGCGCAAGGCGCGCGAAGATGAAGCCAACCGGCAGGCACGGCAGAAGGAGCTGGAGGACGCATTCAAGCGTCAGCAGGCTTCCAGTCATTTCGACGAGCTGCGCAGGCAGGGCGAGGAGCTGAAGAAAGAGTTTTCGGACTTCGACCTTGCGGCAGCGATGAGCGACGAAGCGTTCGTGAAATTCACGCAGCCGGGGAGCAACATAAGCGTACGCGCGGCGTATCTGGCACTGCATCCGGAGGTGCAGGAGCAGCGCGTGCAGCAGGCGGCAGCAAAGGCAACGGAGGCTGTTTCCGCTTCGGTCGCCGCCAACAGGGCGAGGCCGAGGGAAAACGGCAGTCAGGCCGCCACGCTTGCGACAAACGACCCCAGAAACATGACGAAAGAGGAACGCGCGGCACTGCGTAAGAGAATTTACGCCGCCGCCTACAACGGGGAAAAGCTCCCGTTAGGAGGCTGACCCCATGAGATGAAAGGAAATATATGAACAAGTTTTTTAACCTTCAGTTTTTCGCCGACGCGGGTACGCTTGTAAACGCTACCGGCAACTATGTCAACGCGGGCACCGGCACGACCACCGCGTTCGACGGCACCAACACCCTCGCACCCGAACTCAAGGCGTTCTACGACACTGAGCTTCTCGAAAACGCCCGCGTAGAACAGTTCTACGCGCAGTTCGGCAAGAAGCAGCCGCTTCCCAAGAACCACAAGGGGCAGGTCGAGTGGCGCAAGTGGAACACCTTCGAGAAGGCCTCGAAGCTGACCGAGGGCGTCATCCCCACTGGCCAGAAGTTCGGCGTCAGCTCGCTGACCGGCAGCATCGACCAGTACGGTACTTACACCTCCATCACCGACAAGCTGGAGCTTCGCGCCTACGACGACGTCATCCTCGGCGCGACCGAGGAGATGGGCGCTTCCGCCGCGGAGACGCAGGAGAAGCTGATCCGCGACGCGCTGCTTGTCGGCACCAACGTCCTTTACTGTGACAACGTCGACAAGGATACCGGTGCGGTCATCGGCACTCCGACCAGCTGTGCGACTATGGGCGCAGGCGGCAGCTCTTCCAGCGGCGGCAGCTCCACTCCTGACGGCTGGGCGCTGCTTACCCCCGCGATGATCAACAAGGCCGTGACCATAATGAAGAAGAACCGCGTCCCGCGCATCAACGGACGCTACTACGCCGTCATTCACCCGTCTGTTGCGCACGACTTGCGAGAGAGCGACGGCTGGATCGAGGCGCACAAGTACGCCGCACCCGAGGAGCTGTTCAACGGCGAGATCGGCGAGCTGCACGGCGTCCGCTTCATCGAGGACGCGTTTGCCCCTGTTCTCGGCGGCACCAGCTACAAGAACAAGTCCGAGGGCGTGACCTACGCGACCTACTTCTTCGGCAAGGACTCCTTCGGCATCATCGATCCGGAGGGCGGCGCGCTGGAGATGATAGTCCACGACAAGGACGAGATCGGCGGCCCGCTGAACCAGTTCAGCACCATCGGCTACAAGTTCGAGACGAACGGCGCGACTATCCTCTATCAGGAGCGTCTGCTCCGCGTGATGAGCGTGTCCACCTTCTCCGCAACTGACGCGGCCAACTGACAACAAACCGGCGGGGACATTCCCCGCCGGAACCTGAAAGGAGATTAACATGGCAAAGAACACCGACATGGTTGAAGTAACCATACCGAGAGGCAGCGACAGGGGCGATCCGAACCTCTTCGTAGCTGTCAACGGCGTCAATTATATCCTGCCGCGCGGCAAGAAAAGCACCGTCCCGAAGTTCGTCGCGGACGAGATAAAGCGCAGCCGGGAAGCAGAAGACAAGTTCTATGAGACCAGAGACGATCTGAAACAGGAACTTCCGAAATTCTAACAGGCGGGCGGTAAACCCGCCTGTTTTAGGAGATACACATGACCGTACTTGAAATAATAAATAGGGCGGACACGCTTGAGCCGAACGCATATTCGGCGGACGAGAAAATACGCTGGCTGTCAAACCTCGACGGGAAAATCTTCGAGGAGGTCATAAAGACCCACGAGGGCGGCGCAGAGAGCTTCACCCCGTACAGCACAGGCGACGAGGAGCTGCTGCTCGCAGAGCCGTACGGCGAGGACGTGTACACCCATTACATCGCGGCGATGATCGCGGCGGGGAACTCCGAGGCAAGCCGATATAATCAGCAGATAGCAATGTACAACGCGAACTACGGGCAGTGGTTCAACTGGTACAACCGGACGCACAGGCCGCTGCCGAAAAGCAAGCGCTTCATATTCTGAGGTGATAGTATGCCGATATTTCCATATTTGGACGCGCAGACCACACAGCGCGACACGACAGATTCGTTTTACGGCTACAATCACCAGACGAAGATCGGCAAGGGTGAATTTTACGAAACCCGAAACCTGAGCACAGACCACACGCCGATGCTTGCGCCGCGCAGGCCGCGCGGGATCACGGAAGTGAGCGGGGAGCTGCAGGGCATAATAGAAAAAGATGCGCTCGCATACGTTGCGGGCGGAACGCTCTACTACAACGGCGCTGCAACGCCCGTGACGGGACTTGCAAGCGGCTCTAAGCAGCTCGTAAGCATGGGGGCATATATAATCATATTTCCGGACAAGGTCTACTACAACACCGCAGACGGCGCAGACTACGGCAGCATGGAGGCGACGTTCAACACGACCGGCAGCGTAAGCTATGCACTGTGCCGCGCCGACGGCGACGAGTATACCACGCCGACGGTATCGGCGACGGAGCCGGACAACCCGCAGAATCTTGACCTGTGGATAGACACAAGCTCCACGCCGCACGTGCTGCGACAGTATGGCAGCGCGGCGGGAACGTGGGCGGAGATCGTGACGGTATACACCAAACTGACGTTCTCCACGCAGGGGCAGATACCGGCGCTGTTCGCAAAATACGACGGCGTGACCATCAGCGGCGCGAGCTTCGCCGACGCGAACGGGGACAAGATTATCTATGCCGTCGGCGGCGAGGCAGACAAGGCTGCGGACTATATCGTCGTCGTGGGGCTACTGGAGCAGGCGTACAGCGACGAGACGAGCAACATAACGATCAAGCGCAGCGTGCCGCAGATGGATTATGTCTGCGAGTGCCAGAACCGGCTATGGGGCTGCTATTACGGCAACGACGGCACACAGAACCTCAACGAGCTTTACTGCTGCGCGCTCGGCGACTTCAAGAACTGGCGGCAGTATCTCGGCCTCAGCACGGACAGCTGGACGGCTTCCGTCGGCTCGGACGGAGTATGGACGGGGTGCGTCAACTATCTGGGCAGCCCGCTGTTCTTTAAGGAAAACCGAATACACCGCATAACCGTGTCTTCGACAGGCGCGCACAGAGTAGCGGAGACGGTAGCGCGAGGCGTTCAGCGCGGGAGCAGCCGGAGTCTTGCGGTCGTCAACGAGACACTGTACTACAAGTCCCGCGAGGATATATGCGCATATCAGGGCGGCTTTCCCACGGGCGTAAGCGAGGCGCTTGGGCAGGAGCTGTACAGCGATGCGGCGGCCGGAGCCGTGGGCAGCAAGTACTACATTTCCATGAAGGACAAGGCCGGAGACTGGCATCTGTTCTGCTTCGACATCTCAAAAACGCTGTGGATGCACGAAGACGAGCTGCACGGCGAAGCTTTCGCGCGCGTGGATGACGAGCTGTACTGCATTGCTGGCGGGAAGCTTGTCGGCCTGCTTGGCTACGGCGGGACGCAGGAGACAGACGTCAGCTGGGAAGCGGTCAGCGGGGTCATGTACTATGAGTACCCCGGCAATAAATACATATCACGCTATGACATCCGACTGAACATGGCGAAGGGAGCAAAGTTCGAGGTCTACATCGAATACGACAGCACAGGCGTCTGGCAGCGCGGCGGAAGCGTGACAGCGTACAGGGAGGGCACGACAAGCTACATGTTCCCGATACGTCCGCGCCGCTGCGACCATATGCGGCTCAAGCTGTGCGGCACCGGAGAGAGCCGAGTGTTCTCAATCGCCCGAATCTTGGAGATAGGGAGCGACTACCGATGAGCGTTTTTGATATGCCCCCGATCCTACAGGGAACGCCGGAACAGCAAATCTCAGCGCTGCGGAACTTTCTCGTACGCCTTGCGGGCACCTTGCAAAGCGAGTTTGACGACGACAAGATAAACGAGGCGGTAAAGCAGGCGACCACCGCCGCGGCAGCAGGAACCGGCAGCGCGGCAAAAGCAGAGATCGACAAGAACGCGCAGAACCTGCGGCAGCTCATCATAAAGACGGCTGACAGCATTTACAGCTACGTCGACGAGATAACGCAGAATCTGTCGTCCGTATACGTCGCAAAAAGCGAGTTCGGCACGTATCAGGAGACGGTAAACACAACGATACAACAGACGGCGAAGCAGACCGTCGAGAGCTATGATTTTCAGAGCCAAATCGACGCGGTGAATTCCCGCGCGGACAGCACGGACAGATCTGTGACGACCATACGCGGGGAGATACGGCGCGGGCTTATCACCGACCCCGAAACCGGCGAAACGCAGATGGGCATCGCAATAAGCGAAAACCTCACGTTCACGGGCGAGACCGAGGAAGAAAACGGCCTGACATATTATAAGCTTGCGCCGGGGCAGACGCTCGGCCTGTACACCGCGACTGGCTGGCAGTTCTGGATAAACGGCTCTAAGCGAGGTTGGTTTGACAGCGAGGACGGGATGCTGCACGTTGCGAACATCGTCGTCGAGGACAAGCTCCAGATCGGCGACGGATGGCTTATGACTACGACCGGAGGCTTCGGCCTCCGCTACACAGGAGGATAATATGCTGACTGGATATATACGCGGGCAGGAGCTGAGAATAAGCACTCCGGAAATTGCCGCAGACAGCATCAAATCTCTTGAAGCGGAGTTTCACTTCGCGGGGCGCGACTGGGACGGTTACGTCAAGACGGCGTACTTTATCAACGGCACAAGCAAATTCACGCTGGTGCTCGCTGACGACCGCATAACGGCGGACATGGGGCTGGACCTTACCGCCGGGGAATGGGAGGTCAAGCTCAGCGGCGTAAAGGGAGACTCGCGGATAACCACGACCACAGAGCACATATATGTGCGCGAGTTCGGCAGCACGGACGGGACGCTACCGGATGTGACCGCGACGCAGGCAGAACAGATACTTGCGAAAATCGGCGACCTCGCCAACCTCACCACCGAAGACAAAACCAACCTTGTAGCCGCGATAAACGAGGCGGCGAAGTCCGGCGGCGGAAGCGGCGGAGGCAAGGACGGCACCGGCATAGCGTCCATCACCTACAAAGGCGAAGACGAGGACGGCGGCAACGTGTATACTGTGCTGCTGACGGACGGCACGTCTTATGATATCACGGCGCCGAAAGGCGCAAAGGGAGATAAGGGTGACACAGGAGCGACCGGCCCGCAAGGCCCTGCTGGTGCACCCGGTAAAGATGGCGCAGGCATGGACATCACCGGTGCAACCATCGGACAAATCGCCAAGATAACGGCGGTTGACTTGGACGGCAAGCCGACAGCGTGGGAGCCGGTGGATATGCCATCAGGTGGGGGAAGTAATTGGGTAAAAGTGTATGACGGGAGCAACACAATTGCCGAAGAAATATCTGTATTTGAGGTGGATTTAACCAAGAGCGATTCGATGAAAGAGTTCCAGTTATGGCTAAAGCTCGATAAGAATACGGCCGCCGACTGGGGAGCGAATAAGAATATTAACGTGACAGTCAACGGCGAAACAATCGGCTATTACATTTTGCAGAGCCGCCTTGACAGCAACGTGGAGTGTTATATCGAAAGAAGCCTTGAAGCAATGACGGCTGCCAAACGTTGCTTGTCCACTGTAAAACTTGACTATAACGTTGCGACCCCCTCGTGGATGGTTGAGCAAGGAGTTACGCACAAAAACAACGGTAAATTGTCTATTGCTTTCCCAGCCCCATATGCTGGAAAAATAACAGCTAAGGTTTTTGGACGATATTAAAAGGGGGGGCCATAATGAGGATCTACGAAAACGGCATCTACCGCGACATGACCGCCGAAGAAATAACAGAACTCGAAAGACTTGCGGCAGAAGCGCCAGCGCCAGAGCCTACGCCAGAGGAGCGCATAGCTGCTTTGGAGCAGGATAACGCGGAGCTGCGGAGCGCAATCGAAGCGCTACTTACGGGGGTGACAGAATGACGCTCGTAGAAAAAGCAATGGCGTACAACCGAGAGCTACGCGACGCGCTACAGCTCATATACGATGAGCTTAATCAAGGACAGCGTAAGAAGATAATGCGCAATCCAACGATTAAGGCACTGTATGAGCGCTACGGGATAGGAGGTAACGATGAGTAAGACAGGTAAAGGACTCGCGGGCTACGCTATAGCGCAGTTGGGCAAACCCTACTGGTACGGATGCTTCGGGCAGACGGCGAACGCCGGACTGCTCGCAGCCAAACGGCAGCAGTACCCCGGCTACTACACGGCAAATGATTTTGCCGGTCAGTTCGGCCAGAAGGTGCATGACTGCGTCGGGCTTATCAAGGGCTACCTTTGGTGTGACACACCGGACAGCGAGCCTATATACAAGGCGGCGCAGGACGTCGCGGTAAGCGGGCTGTATATGGTCTGCCCCGAAAGCGGCAGCATCGACACTATGCCTGACATACCGGGCGTTTGCGTGTTTATGCGGGACATGTCCCACGTCGGCGTTTACATCGGCGGCGGCTACGTCGTAGAGGCAACCGGCCACGCGCGTGGCGTCGTGAAATCCAAGCTTGCGGGGCGCGGCTGGGGACTGTGGGGCAAGCCCCGCTGGATAAGCTACGAGGCTACTGCCACTCCAGTACAGCCTGCACAGACCGCCTCGCAGGCGACCGCCTCGGCGCTTACCGTCACCGGCTTGCCGCTGCTGCGCTATGGCGACAAGGGTGAGTGCGTCCGCTCTGCGCAGCTGCTCCTCATCGGGCGCGACTACTCCTGCGGCAGGTGCGGCGCTGACGGTGAGATAGGGCAGGACACTTTTAATGCGGCAGTGGCGTACCAGCGCGCCTGCGGCTTGCAGCAGGACGGCATAATCGGCGCTCAGACTTGGGCGCGGCTGATAGGAGGATAAGAGCATGGCATTTACTCTGGAGGACTTGGCTGTAAAATACGCAGAAACGGAAGCACGGGGCAAGTCCAACACACACAGAATCGACACACTGGAGAAAAATCAAAAAGCACTCAACGAGCTGACCACGTCCGTCAAGGTGCTCGCCACCGAACAGAGCACCATGAAGACGGACATAGGCGAGATCAAAACCGGTCTCAAAACGCTTACGGACAAGCCCGGCAAGCGTTGGGAGGCCATCGTAGATAAGGCAATATGGCTGGTGGCCGGTGCGCTTATTGCGTTTGTGCTGGCACAGCTCGGGCTTTGAAAGGAGGTGAAAATATGGACTTTGGTATCGCAACCGTAGCAGCCATAACCGTGATCTGCTATCTGGTGGGTCAGGCCGTCAAGGCATCCGGCCTTGACAACAAGTGGATCCCCATCATCTGCGGCATCGTCGGCGGCATTCTCGGCGTTCTCGCCATGCGCTTCATGGCGGACTTCCCGGCGCAGGACTACATAACCGCAGTCGCAGTCGGCATTGTATCCGGCTTCGCGGCGACCGGCGTCAACGAGGCAGTCAAGCAGCTTAAGCAGTAATTTAAAACAAAGCGCCGCCTTGATAGGCGGCGCAAAACAAATCCTTGTAAACCGACGCGGAGAACGCATGAAAGAATCCGTTAAACAATTCTGCTCGCTCAATGGCCTCGGCGAAGTTACCGCCGAGATGCTTTATGACGCATACATAGGGAGTGAGGCCAATGACGACAGCAGAGATAAAAAGCAGCCTGACGACGCCGGGGGCGAAGTGCAAGCTGCAATTCCCGCGGGAACTGCGGGAACAGTTTGAACGCGACTGCGGGTTTACCGACGAGGAGCTAGAGATATTCCGAATGCGGGCGCAAGGTATGAGCATTATTCAAATTTCGTTTGCGCTTGCCCGCACGGAGTATTACAGCACCGAGAAAGTGGAACGCCGCATACGCAGCATAAAAAACAAGATAGCAGCCGCAATTGATGGATAATTGCGGGATTATTGAGGGTAAACCGACGGGTTTGCCCTTTTTTTTTATGCGAAAATATACGCAGAAGAAAGAAGGAGGCACGGTATGTATAATTCAAACTACCCGTTTAACAATCAGGGCACGGCGGGCTATAACCGCGCCACGCTGCTGTTTGTGCCGACATTTGCAGACATAGACCGAGTACCGGTAATGCCCGGTGAAAAGCTCTGGGTAATGGCGATGGACGACGCAATTATGGCTTGCCGCACGGGCGGCAACATGGGCGTTGAGACAACGTATTGCCGCATGGAGGAGTATGTTCCCACACCTCCGCCGAAACCCGAAGACTACGTAACAAAAGCCGACCTCGAAGCAATGTTCGAGAGGTTTGTGAAGCAAGGAGGGGCACAGAGTGAGTAATCCATTTTTTAAGCAGGGGGCGGCGACTCCCAGAAACCCGATGCAGATGGTGAGCGAGTTCCGCAAGTTCGCGGCGAATATGACGCCGGAAAAAGCGGAGCAGGAAGTAAACCAGTTGCTCTCTTCGGGCAAGATGAGCAAACAGCAGTTTGAGGAGCTAAAGCAGCAAGCAAAAAGCTTCATGCAGTTCCTGCAATAAGCCGGGTCGACACGGTTTATATAAAAAACTAAGAAAGGAGTACACCAGTGGAAAATTTTAGCCTTTCCGACATCGCGGCCGCGACTCGCGGCGCAGACAACGAGAACGGCTGGGGTTCCGGTTGGTTCCTCATTGTCGTGCTCTTCCTCTTCATGTTCGGCTTTGGCGGCAACGGTTGGAACCGCCAGGGCGAGTTCGGCCAGTACGCGACCGCGGCATCTCAGCAGGAGATACTGCTCGGCCAGCAGTTCGGCCAACTCAACGACAGGATCACCAACATCGGCAACGGCATCTGCAACCTCGGCTACGAGATGCAGGGCAGCATCGGCCAGCTCGGCAAAGAGATGGCACTCGCCCAGAACGCGACCAACATGGCCATCATGCAGACCGGCAACTCCATCGAGCGCCAGCTCTGCGGCATGAACGCGAACATCGACGCGAAGTTCGCGGCGATGGAAAAGTCGCAGCTTGAGCAGCGTATATCCGAACAGGCCGCGCGCATTGCTAGCCTTGAAATGGATAACCGCATGTATGGCGTAGTCCGCTACCCCAACGGCTACACTTACAGCGCCGGTGCGTCCCCGTTCTGCGGCTGCAACAACGGCTGCTGCGCATAACCCCTAATCGTTAACCGCTTTAACAGCGTTAAGCCCCGGACGGCAAACGCTGTCCGGGGCACCTACTTTCGAAAGGAGATAAAATATGTCCTGTAACTCTAGATTTAAGAATGCCCACTACAAGAGCGCACAGAACGCGTACAACAACACGCCACAGACCTTCGTAGCGGCGGGTACGCCGGTTAATGTGCTGGGCATCCTCAACACCGACACCGGCTGTTCGCTCGATACCGTGGCCGGTGGCTTCGTGGTCAATAACAGTGGCCTTTACCGGATCAGCTACGACGTAGTATTCACTGCGGGCGGCGCGGGCATCGCAGAGCTGAAAGCACTCAAAGATACCGTCTCGCTCCCGTGCGCCGACGCGCAAGTGACGACCGTGTCCGGCAACACCTACACACTGCACGTCGAGACTACCGTATACATCGCCGTATGCTGCAACGGAACGCCGACAATAAGCGCGGCTCTGGGCGGTGTCGCGGGCACTATCAACCACGTCTGCGCATGCATGGTCAAGCTCGCGTGAGGTGAGCGCCATGAAAGAGATCAAATGTTTGTACACCAACATCCGCGACGAGATGGAGGACGCCGAGAAGTACGCCGACCTTGCCCTAAAGTATAAGGACGAAGACCGTGAACTTGCTGACACCTTTGCAAGCCTCTCCAAGCAGGAGGTAACCCACGCTGAGGCACTACACGCCGAAGCGGTACGCCTTATAAAGGATTACCGCAGCAGAAACGGAGAGCCGCCGGAGGGCATGAAAGCCGTGTACGACTGGGAACATGAGCGCATGATCGGCGATATGGCGGACGTTAAGCGGCTGCATGAGCTGTACCGCGCATGATTGACTTTACCGAGATAGAGAAGGAAATCATAAACGCAGAGGCCACAAGGGATACGTCATATGCTACAATGGCGCGGCTGGCTCCGCTGTATTCTGCGCTAATTTACAAGCGCATATGCGCAAAACCGGAAACTATCGAGCCGCAGCCTTTAGCGGTAGATGGTGATAGCGAATTTTTAATGGCTGTAAGCCACAAAAATAGTGCGAGCGTGTGGGCAATCATGGACGATCTTATGGCAAGTTTAAAGGTGATGCAGCCGCGAACATACGCCGCGGTGCTGAACAAAATCAGCGAACTCTAAAAACTTGTAGGCTACGATGTAGGCTACGCATCAGAACTTTGCAGAACTCAACGGAGCTTATCAGCGTATATGGCCGGTTGAGACAAGCGAATATTTTAAACTTAGGCAAAGAAAAAAGTACCAAGAATCAGCCGCTTTGATTGATTCTTGGTACTTTTGGCGCAGAAGGAGGGATTTGAACCCTCGCGCGCTTTTTACACGCCTACTCCCTTAGCAGGGGAAAGAAAAACCTTGATTTATCAATGCTTTGCGGGTTTTTGTAGGCTATGTTGTAAGCTACGCGACAGCGCCCAACGGAACTTTATGGGTCTTAAAATGGCCTGAATTCCCCGAAATTTGTAGGCTACGCGGGGAATTTTCGCTCTGAAATAATATCATTCCTTGCCGCCTTTGTCAAGGACATTGATAGCAGCGTGGGCACTCTTCATATCGGGATGGATATAGCGCTGGGTGGTCGTAAACTTGGTATGCCGCATGATCTCCTGTATCACGCTGGGCGCAGTCTTGGCGAGCGCCAGCGCCGTCGCCGTGGTATGGCGGCACGAGTACGGCGGCAGATCGCGCACCTTTGCCCGCGCGAGGGCGGCGTGATACTCGGTATAAAAATTATCCGCGTTCATGCCGACGATGCGCCCCTGCTTGCTGCTCACGTTGGCGAGGATATCCTGGACGAGCGGTTCGAGCCAGTCGGGATAAATCAGCGGTGTTGATTTGCGCTTCTTGGTTTTCAGGCCGCAGCCGATGATCTCGTGCGTATCGGTGTGTATCATGTCGGCTGTGCAGCGCAGCAGCTCACCGGGCATCATGCCGCTGTATATCATCAGCAGTGGGAAGCGCATAAACAAGTCACCGTTGTCGTAGGCTGTCCACAGCGCATTTATCTCATCCTCTGTAAACGGCTTTTGCTCTGTTTCAGCAAGCGGCGGCAGTTCGACAAACTCCGCGAGATTTGTTCGCGCCTGCCCTTCGGCGACGGCGCGCTTGAACAGCTTGGCGAGCATGGTTTTCATGTCTTTCGCGGGGTAATATGTATCGGCCTGCGAGTCCACGCAGCTTTGCAGGTTATCTATTGTAAGCTCTGCTACGGGTACATTTTTGAGGGAATCAAGCCGACGCCACGCGATATCATACGCGCACTGCTTGGAGCTGCCGAGTTTATCGTATGCACCGCTCTTTTCCCACCATTTATGGTAGTCGTTGAGCGTAGGCCGGTACGCCTGTTTTGGCTCGGTATCCGCAGGATTGGCCGCAAAGGCGAGCGCGGCGGTTTTAGACGGGAAGCCGCCCTTCGTTCCGCGCCGCTGGTGCAGGCTGCCGGACGCATCAACAAACGTGTCGATAGTCCATTGCGCTGTCCATGTCTTGCCGCGCCGGTATGCCGTGCCCTGCCCGTTCCCACGCCCCCTACGCGGCTGCGCGTTTTGCCGCGCCCCACAAAACATGCAAAATGCGCTTATATCCGGTATTTCTTTTCTGCACTTACGGCATATCATTTCCTTAGCTCCCTCAGGGCGTACACCATGACACACACGGCAGCAACGATTATCAAACCAAAAATAACAACAAGGGCGCTGGATCCGGCGGATTGAAAAAGCCCCGCCGTTACAAGCTGGGCATCCCACGCCATATACGAAATTAAACACATGAGCAGCAGGGCGCAGACAGCTAAAAGCGCGTATACGACAGGCCTGCGGCTTGCAAGCTGCGATTTGAGCATGGCGTTTACCTCTTCGAGCCGCTTGACGTCTCCGGCCTGACGGACATTATCCATTTCAAGTTCATGCACGGCGGCGAGGTCTGACGCGGGGCAAAGCCCGCACAGTTCATCCAGAGACAAGCCGAGGGTATCACATATCGCTGCCTGCTCGAAGAGCTTTGGGTTTGGCGCTGTATCGGCGCTCTGGGTGGCTATAGCAGAGTATGATACGCCGGACTGTTCCGACAATTCGGCGAGGGAAAGGCGCAAGTCATTACGCGCGTCGGTTACTTTACGATTATAGCTGTCAAAGTACGGGATAAGACGCTGATACGGGGTCATTTCACACACTCCCAAAAGTTTTCTTTGTTCCTGGCAACGGGGAAAAGGCCTTTTGCCGCAGACCGAGACAACATCTCGAAACCGGGCGTGGACTATGCCGGGCGCAGATGATAGGCTATAAGCGTAGCAGATAAGTCGGTTTACAAGGTATCTGTTGCATGCCCCGGCGGAGGCTGGCACCAATGCCGGGGCAACGCTTAATCAATAGGACAAGTCGGGGAAGCCATAAGAGTTTTGCTCGTGGATTCCCACTTCTTCAGAGTTAAGCGTGAGCTTATTTGCCCATACTGCAAGCGTCAGCGTAGTTTTGGGAGATACGGTGATGTCTGCCGCGGCAGACCAGTATTCTGTACCATCACCGAATAAATAGCCGCGGTCGTCATTCCATAGGCCGCACCAGTTAGCCCCATTTCCCGCCGCGCAGTATATTTTGTAGCTTCCTTCCGGAATAGACAATTCGACCGCTTGACCTGAACGAACATAAAACGCGATGTCATCGGTTGGCTCGTCGCGGAAAGGATTCTTGTTGTCTTTGCTTTTGCGCTGGTCATTCTGGGATACATATTTGAAATATACTACATAATCATACCCCTCGGACGCAGAAACACTTACGGAACAATTACTTTCGTATGACGCAGACCGGAAGACATGCCCATTCGCTTCGCGGGCTGCAACTGCCCTGTCGGGGCGCGGCGTCTGCACTTCGGCCGATGGAGATTCAACTGGCGGTGGAGTGGCAAGCTCAGCACCATTTCGAAAAACTGCTTGCTTTAAATACGGCAGCGCAGTGAGAACAACTGCGACGACCGACAAAAAGAAAGTGATTATCGGCAAGGCTTTCTTCATCTCTCTAATCACCTCCTTTTGTTCACAGATTATACATATTTTAACACGAATAACCGGTATATTCCATACTGGTTTTCCGGTTCTACGTTTTTTACAAATAAAATGCACCAAAATAATGCAAAATGACGATAAACGGAGGGGAAACATGGAGAAAGAACGGGAAATACTGATTGCGGAGCTTGAAAAGCTGGCGGAGAAATTGACATATGAGCAGCTAAGGTCGGTGTACATCTTCACACTTCAAAAAACAAAATAAGCGGGAACAAGCCCGATACGGAAATCACTCCGTATCGGGCTTGTTCAGTTTATCGGCGAGTCTTCGGAACACTGCGGAGAGCTCCTTCCACTCTTCGACAGAGGTCTCGGCCATAAATTCAATGAGCAGCTGCTCGATATCCGAGCGCTTGCCCTCGGAGAGCTGGCCGATGTACTCATCTATAACGTCGCGCCGCGACTTCTTCGGGAACGGCTGACCGGCGCCGGTACGCAGCCACACCTCATCTACGTTATATACTCGGCAGATATCCGCTATTGTGCGGTCGCTGGGGACTTTCCGGCCGGAACAAAGCTCCGAGACGAAGGGACTCGACAAGCCGAGTTGCTTGGCAAATTCGTTGCGCTTCAGACCGAAGTGTTCAATGCAAAAAGAAATTCGTTCTGAGATAGTGCTCATTTTAACCACCTCCTTTCATAAAGAAGTATAAAGCCAGCGAGACAAAAAGTCAAGTAAAAAAATTAGCCCAGCGAATAAAAAACACTTGACAAAGTAGCTGGGCAATGCTAATATGTAGCCAAGCTAATAAAATGTTAGCTGGAGTGAGCAATCAAACACATGAGAGGAGAACACATGATGAACAAAAAGGAAGCTAATCTGAGCGAGCGCATCAAAATGGTAAAGGCGATGGAGTTTATCTGCCGGCAGATAAACGATGAGGATGTACTTGAGTGCTGGCTCGTAAACGGCGTTGCAGACGACGACATCGAGTATGGCGATTTGAGCGTAAACACGACGGAGCCTAACGCGGCGCATTACGCAGAGGACGACGAGCGTTTTGCCGACCTGATGGACACCTTCCTCTGGGTCATGAAGAAGGCAGGGAAAAGCGGCGGACTTTACTGCGACGGAGTGGTGAGCAAGGAAGCGTGAAAACCGGGGCTTACTGAGGGGGTGAGACGACGCACGACATCAGATTCATTGAGACCGAAAGAGAAATCCTGCTGAGCGCGGACGGGCTTATATGCGCGAGGTTCAACACCTACGGCGAGGCATGGAAGCACGCGGCGTGGATGCACAAGGCCGCGGGGCAGGAGTTCACGATCGAGGGGCAGACGGCCGAGGAATGGTTTGACGAGATGGACAGACGGAAGCTGCTGGACAAGAGGGCTTATCGGATTCAGGAAAAGACGACCTGAAGAACAAGCGCGGCGACGCCGCAGACAGCGCCGACAACGGAGAGAGCAAAGGTAGACCACCACTGCAAATCCTCCTTGCGCTTATGCTCAAGCTCTTCAACGAGCGCGGGGTTAAGCGCGGCGAGCGCGTCAGGGTCTCCGGAATAGGTGGAGAGCGTGACGGGCCGGGGCGCGGGAAGAGCGGATTCGAGATCGGCAAAGCGGCGGTAGCCCGTGGCACGCAGGATCGCGCCGATGTACTTCTTCTTCTGAATGACCCGACAGAGGCGGCACTGATATCTGTTCATAGCAAAAATCCTTTCACACTTTCGACCGGCCGGTAAGATTACCGCGGCGTCCTTATTCTACAAAAGATTTCAGAAACAAGAGAGGAGAACATGCAATGACTATTTGGAGAAAAGACGAAGAAACCGGACTGGAATGCGGCATCAACGATGACGGTAATTTGTTCCTCGGGAATGACTGCAGCGGGTACAATCTGCCGGACACTCCGGAGAACAGGGAATACATCCTGAACGACTTTGACCGCTGGTGAGGGGGGTGAGTCAACGAAAAAGAGAAGCAAAGAAGCGGAAGAGCTGCTCGGCATGTTCGAAGAGATACGCACCGCCGGCACCGATGACGGCTTTGAGCAATTCATTGCGACGCTGCTTATACGCATTTGCGTTCTGAGCAGCAGCAGATTTAGCATTTTGCTCTTCTACATGAGCGCGATCCTCGCGGTGCTGCTGTCGATCCTCCACCGCCTGCCGTAGGGCGGCGAGGTGCTTATCTCCGGCGCAGGTTATAGCGTATTTCCGAGAGGGCAAATCCTCACGAACGAAGCCCCATTCGAGGAGCTGACGCAAGGTCTCCTGAACGGAGACAGGGGCGCAGACCTCAAGCGGGATGGACTTGAACAGCTCCGATCTGGAAAGCCTGCGAGCCGAGAGACGCGAGAGAATTTCATACTGAGCATCCATAGCAAAAATCCTTTCACATAAGCTGTGCGCATGGCGCGGTAGGGTGGGCGGCAGAGAAAGCGAGCGGGGCTGTAACCTCCGCAGGCTTCCTCTGCGCAAACTCCCAACCGGCCGCAGATATCTCCTCCGCTCAATTTACAGGATGCAAAGCAGCGCCTGATGGGCAGCGTCAACCCGGTGGATATCTCCTGTTACAGCAGGTGCTTAAGCCGGTTCCGTTCTTTCAGTGTGCGAGCTTCGCAGGCTTCATTCTCCTGCAAACTGAGAACGGGTTGCCGGGAGCAACAGGAAGGGCGACATGAAGGAAGCCACTAAGGTTTCCATACGCATCACCTCCTTTCACTCCGGAGCAAGCCCATCCTATCACGCCATGCGCACAGAGTCAAACAAAAAACGGGGCTTACGCGCCCCGCCTTAATGCAGCCGAGGACGGTCACAAGCCCGTGAAAATGCAGAGTGAGGACAAGGAGGTGAAACAATGAGCGAGCAGGAGAAAAAGGCGGCGAAGGAGCTGCTGGACGACCTGAAGAAGATCCCGGCGGACGGCGCGGATTATATGCGCGGCTATATGCGGGGCAGGCTGGACGGCATCAAGAACCGCAAGGACAAGGAGGACGAGGAATGACCCTTGACGACATCGAGGCGATGACGGCGGCGACGATAAGCCCGGCGCAGGCGGCAAGCGTGATCGGCTGCAACGAGCAGGCGCTGCGCATACAGGCGCGGGAGCGCCCAGAATGGTTAGGGTTCCCGGTTATCCGCATCAACAACCAGATAAAGATACCCCGCGAGGCGTTTTTGAGATACATGGGGCGGGGCGAGAGGGGGGACTGAGCGATGCTGAGTCCATGCGTCAACTGCGAGGAGCGGGAGGCGGGCTGTCACGGGGGCTGCGGCGCATACAAGGAATGGCGCGAGCGCTACGACGCGGCAAAGGCCGCGAGGTGGAAAGGCTCTACGACGGCGGCGTACCTCTCAGCGTGGAAGCGCAAGAAGAAGCTGCACGAGCAAAGACACAAGCGCAAATAAAAAGCCGCCCACGGGCAGGAAACCCGTAAGGCGGTAAGGAAAACACATGACTATATCTTAGCACAGGAAGAAGGAAAAAGCAATGGCAGAATGTGAGCTGCGGATGAACAAATTCGCAAATCTCACTCAAAAATACCCGATGCACCGCGACGGGCGCAAGACGCTGTACTTCGTGGTTGAGCATCAGCCGGATCACACCCGCGCCGGGTACGAGGTAGAGCAGGGAGGCAAGACCACACAGTTCGTTGACCTCGCGGATGCGGTGAAGTTCTTCAACGAGAGGAGGCGCGGGAAATGACGCCGACGACGGCAGAGGTCGTTTTATGCGCGGTGCTGGGAATCCCGCTGGCGCTGGGGCTGCTGTGGGCGCTGTTTGTGGCGGCGCTTGCGGCCTACGACGACTACCGCAAGGACTACAAAAGGAACCGGCTGCACCCTGAGCGCTACAACGGCTGGGACTACTGAGGAGGGATAAACGTGTATCAGATACCGGACGACCCTATAATCCGCTGCATGGAGGCGACTGGCTTCCCGCCGTGGATGCAGGACGATGACTGCGACGAGGAGGACGATGAGGATGAATAACCTCAGACTCTGGCGAGAGAGCCGCGGACTCAAGCAGACGGAGCTTGCGGCGATGGTGAAGCCCATCGACACAAGAATCGACAGCAGCATGATAAGCCGCTTTGAAAATGAGATGTGCCTGCCGACACCAAGCGTATCAAAGGCGCTTGCAAGCGCGCTGAACGTGCCGGAGAGCCTTTTATTCGGCGGGACAGAGCAGCTTTACATCTCCGGCGTAGTCGACGGAGAAGCCCGCACAGAGCCGGAGAGCATGGACGTGACAGACCTGATAGCCCATTTCCGCGAGGCGGGCAAGGGCGCGGCGATAAGCCGCCGGGCGCTGGCGAGCATGATGGACGTATCCGACCGGCATCTGCGGCGGATCATCGAGGAGGCGCGGAACTGCGGCTACCTCATAATCAACGACAGCGACGGCACGGGGTATTTCCTCGCGGCGTCCAGCGCCGACATTGAGCGGCACTTCCGGCAGGAGAACGCAAGGGCGATGAGTATATTAAAGCGGCTGAAGGCCGCAAGGACAAGGCTAAAGGAGGCAGGCGCGATATGAACGGCGTGGAGAAATACTCCGAGGCGACGGTGAGCATCTTTTTTGAGCCGGGGCATGAGGCCTGCGCCTACTGCCCGCTGCTTGAGACCTACGCGCGGGCGCAGTGCCGGAAGACCGGCGAATACATAGTTGACACAAGATACACAGTCGGGCGCTGGTGCCCGCTGAAATTCAAGGAGGAAAACACATAATGGAGAAAAAGACAAACACCGAACTGCTGGGCGACACCGTGATGATTGTCCCCGCGGCGGTATACACGGACTACGTGGAACGGACGGCACGAGCCGAGACTCTGATAGACCACATGAACGAGAAGGTCAGCGACCTGACCATCAAGAACTGGCGGCTGCAGCAGGACTTGGACAACGCGCTGGCGAAGCTGGCGGAGCTTGAGGGGGCGGCAGAATGAACGAGACGGCACCGAACATCGCGCACACCCTGCTGGCGATACAGACGGAGCTGAAAGCTCCGAAGTCACAGTACAACAGCTTCGGTAAGTACAACTACCGCAACTGCGAGGACATTCTGGAGGCGGCGAAGCCCCTCTGCAACAAGTACGGCGCGGTGCTGCATCTTTCCGACGATCTGCTCCTGATCGGCGAGCGGTACTACGTCAAGGCGACGGCAACGCTGCGGCTCGTCAGCGACCCCGACAGCTTTTTACAGGCGACGGCCTACGCCCGCGAGGAGGCCGAGAAGAAGGGCATGGACGGCTCGCAGGTCACGGGGGCGGCAAGCTCCTACGCGCGCAAATACGCGCTGAACGGGCTGCTTGATATCGACGACACCAAGGACAGCGACACAACGAACACCGGCGACAGCAAGCCCGCGGCACTGCCTTTTAAGTGCGAATGCTGCGGCAAGGAGATCGCGCCCTACAAGGACAAGGCCGGACGGGCTATCACGGCAAGCAAACACGCCAACGCCAGCAAGGCCAAGTTCGGCAAGGTGCTCTGTTTGGAGTGCATAGCGCAGGAGCAGCGTACACAGGAGCTGAACAATGGGTAGAAACTGCCGTTTTAAGGAGGATACGAGATGCTTAACAGGATATGCATAATGGGGCGGCTGACTGCCGCTCCGGAGCTGAGATACACACAGCAGAACACGCCGGTCGCGTCGTTCACGGTGGCGGTCGACCGCGACTACCAGCAGGGCGGCAGCGAGAGGCAGACGGATTTCATACCGTGCGTCGCATGGCGCAGCACGGCGGAGTTCGTAAGCAAGTACTTCACCAAGGGCAGCATGGCCGCCGTTTCCGGCCGCCTGCAGCTCCGCGACTGGACGGACAAGGACGGCAACAAGCGCCGCACGGCTGAGGTCGTTGCCGACAACATCTACTTCGGCGAGAGCAAGAAGCGCGACGCGAGCCCCGACGTTCCGTTCGAGGAGATACCCGACGATGGCGAGCTTCCGTTCTAAGGAGGCTCCGCCATGCCGAACAGGATAATCAAGGAGAGCATTCACACGTCTGAGGACGTGAACCGGATGACGGATTTCCAATTTCGGCTTTGGGTGTCGCTGATTACATACGTTGACGACTTCGGCAGAGGGGACGCAAGGCCGGCAATAATCAAGGGCTCTTGTTTTCCCCTCCGGGACAGGATTACGAACAAGGATATTGAAGCCGCTCTGAGAGCTTTGGCGGGTATAGGCTGCGTTAGCCTCTACGAAGTAGACGGAAAGCCCTACCTATACTTCCCAACATGGGAGTCGCATCAAACTGTGCGTAACCAAAAGAGCAAATACCCGGCTCCTGCCGAAGGACAGCAATTGCAAGCAATTGAAAGCAACTGCAAGCAATTGAAAGCGAATGTCCCCGTAATCCAATCCGAATCCGAATCCGAATCCGAAAACGAATCCGAATCCAAAAGCGCACGCGAGGAAGCGTTCGACGTGTTTTGGGCGGCATACCCGCGGAAGGTGGGCAAGGGAGCGGCACGCAAGGCTTTTGCGAAACTGCCTGCAGCTGTTTTTCCTCTGCTCGTGCCTGCTGTCGAGGCGCAGAAGCAATGCGCACAGTGGCGCAAGAACGGCGGAGAATACATCCCGAATCCGGCCACATGGCTGAATCAGGAGCGTTGGGACGACAAGTTGCCTGACACCGGCACGGCGAACGCAAAGGCGCAGGAGCTTGACGACTTTTACAGCATGACTCAGGACTGGGCGAGGAGGGACGACGAGTGACGCGAGACGAGTTCAGCATTTTTGCGAACGCTTTGCGGACATATTACGCCAAAGAGAACCTTTTGCCGAACAAACAGGCAATGGAACTTTGGTATCAGGCGCTTAAAGACCTCTCATACTCGCTGGCGTCTGCGGCGCTCGGCAAGTGGAGCCAGACGAGCCGGTGGTCGCCGACGATCGCCGACATCCGAGAGACGGCGGCGGACATCACAGACCCTGACGACGGCGAGGACTGGTCAATGGGCTGGGGCAAAGTGCTCAAGGCTATCAGCCGCTACGGTTGGAGTCGACCGGAAGAGGCGTTGGCTACGCTGGACGAGACCAGCCGCGCTGCGGTGAAGTGCCTCGGATGGCAGAACCTCTGCATGAGCGAGAACATCAGCGTGGATCGCGCATCGTTCCGCCAGACCTACGAAACCATGAAGAAGCGCAGGAAGGAGCAGCGGCAGATATCCCCCGATGTGCTGGCGATGATACAGGCCGTGAGACTGCCGGAAATGCCGAAGCGCGAAGCGCTGGAGGGATACCATGAGGATTGACAGCGTAAGGATGCAGGGCAGAGAGCTTGTGCTGACGGCCTCGGTGCCGGATGCGAGGCGGTTTGTATACGGCTTTAAGCCGGGGGAATATGATATCTCCCCCGCCAAGAAGAAACGCAGCCTCAACGCCAATGCATACGCGTGGCGGCTCATCAATGACATAGCGCTTGCAGTACGCGAGACGCCGGAGACGGTGTACCGCGAGGCGCTGAAGAATGTGCCGAACATCTGCGAGGTACTTTGCGTACAGGACAAGGCCGTTGACAGCATGGAGCGGCTTTGGACACGCGACCACATAGGGCGGCGTGTTGAGCGCGAGCCAAGCAGGATCAAGGGCTGCACAAACCTGTATATCTACTACGGCAGCTCGGATTTTGACACCCGCCAGATGGCCATGCTGATAGACGGCCTCATACAGGATGCGCGGGCGCTGGGCATCGAGACGCGGCCGGAGGAAGAAATCAGATCGTTGCTTGAGGAGTGGAAATGACCAACGAATACGGAGAACACATATGACACCTGAAAAACTTGCAGAAATACTGGCCGCGCATAAGCTGTGGCTTAACAATGAAGAGGGCGGAGTAAGAGCAAACCTCAGCAAGGCAGACCTCAGAGGGGCAAACCTCAGCGGGGCAAACCTCAGCGGGGCAGCCCTCAGAGGGGCAGACCTCAGAGGGGCAAACCTCAGCGGGGCAGACCTCAGCGGGGCAAACCTCAGCTATACAAACCTCAGCGGGGCAAACCTCAGCTA
>ERZ1034842.103-NODE-103-length-44476-cov-92.288175_pt1 | contig 44476 bp, 52 predicted proteins | sample MGYA00520634_ERZ1034842 | MGnify/ENA primary metagenome ERZ1034842 (study PRJEB33766, sample SAMN09781734) | gut metagenome | biome: gut microbiome | host: Homo sapiens | place: Madagascar | study: EMG produced TPA metagenomics assembly of the PRJNA485056 data... | reverse complement strand
CAATGGATACAAGAGCAGCAAGACACAACTATACAGCACAAGAGACACGGCGATATATAATAGTAGAGAGTAGCCACCCACAGTGACCAAAAGCAGTTAAAAGTAGGCAACTGATAACATGAGTTAGCATAGGGCAACTAATAATACAGATACAAAAATCAGCATATTTTTTGAGAGAGGGACAAAAAGCATCCCACAGTATAGATGTTCACTATAATGTACATATGTTCGCAAAAAAGTCAGCAACTATACCATATAATAGGTACAATCACTGGCAGCCACCAGCACAACTTGCTTGTATCAAAGGTTATTTTAACATAACGTATATTATCGGACGTTGATTGGTTACTTGCTTGTAGCCTTAAGCAGATAATAAATGATACTACAACGCTGCCGAGTGTTTCATAAAGCAGGAAAAAGTACCGAAAGACGGGGCAAGGGGGAAACGAGAAAACTCTATTATTATATATACCCTTTCACAATTTTTCTCAAATTTTTGATGTTAGGAGGTAATAAAATGCCATCTAAACGCAGACCAAAAGGCGAAGGCTCAGTTACAGTTCTACCAAGTGGCAAAGTCCGTGTGAGAGTTGAATTAGAGCCTGTGGATGGTAAGAGACAATGGCTATCAGCAACAGCAGACACAAAAAGAGAAGCTGTTGAAAAGCTCAAGAAGCTTCAAAGAGAGAAAGAGGATAATGCCCTGCGCTTAAAAGCAGCGGAAGACACAATAGATTACCAATTAGAGGTGTACATAAAGCACCAAAAGGCACAAGGGTTAGCAGGTTCAACAATATATCTGACCAAGAGAGCCATGTCTTATCTTAAGGAAGACACAAAGGATAAGGCTCTCTCTAAAATTGATAGCAAGGATATAGACCACCTGCTTCTTACATGGAGAGAGAAGCCATTAAAAGGGCGTACAATCAATAATTATATAAGCAGACTAAAGCTGTTCTTTGAATGGTGTGTCGAACAAGGTCTTATTCAGAAGACACCAATCCTATCCCTCCATAAATCTACTAAGGTGGAGAAGACAAAACTAAATCTCATCACTTTGTCACGTACAGAGCATGAGAGCATCAAAGCTTACCTGCTGCCCTTTTGGGAAAGTAGGTTTCTTAGAAAGCATCTGATATTCAAGATGTATGCTCTGTATTGTCTTGCCTACGAAACAGGCATGAGAGAAGGTGAGATTCTTGTCTTGACATGGGATAACTTAGATGTAGACAACAACAGAATCACTATTGACAAAACTATTTCTAAAGATGATAATAGTAAAGCTGTTATTGCTCTGCCTAAGACTGCTGCTGGGTGTAGGTCTATCAAAATATCTGAGGAGACAACACAGTTATTAGTGACCTTGCAGCAGGAGAGGGTAAATAAGGCTAACCCATATATCTTCTATAATATGGGAACTAAGACAGGATATTACTCTGTGAAGACCTTATATACCACATGGGAGAAGATAAAGAGTGGTGTAGGCTTGCTACGACCCTTTACATTCCATGATATAAGACACACAAATGCTTCTAACATGATTTATCAGAAAGTGCCTATTGCACTCATTACAAAGCGGTTAGGACACTCTAGTATTGCTGTGACATACAGCATCTATGGACATCTGATACAGGACTGTGAAGAAGCTAATGTTGCTGTGATTAAGGCATGACACAAAAGTCACTATCTAGTCACAAACAACCAGTTTTATGAGGGATTACATTGTCAAAAATATACATAATTATAGTCTTGACATTACAATCTCTCGTATTGCTTTTAAATAGACAATAATGACCGAAAAGATATAATAATGGCAATATCTCTTGAAAGCCTTGATATACCTAGCTTTTTAAAAACTGTGTCACTATATTAGTCACTATGAACTTAATAATTCTCTTTGGATATACTTATAGACACTATCCTCATCTATAAGCCATCTTTTACCACATTTGAAACCTGACAAGCATTTAGACCTCACTAGAAGGTAAATCTTGTCAGGTTTATTTTGTCTTAGAATCTGAGCTGCTTCCTGAGCAGTTATCAGCTTTACTTTATCAACCACTTGTGCTGTACCATAGCACCTTTAGCTTTACCATCTGTATTCACCAGTACAGTAAGCTCTAGTGCCTTGTCCTCTGAATAGTTCCTTTGGATAGATAAAGGAACGTATGTTCGCCTATCGGCATAAGACACACCTACACCCAGCTCCCAAGAGGGGCGCAGCTTAGACAACACAGGAGTGAGGTCTATGGTCTGTTCCACAGTCGCCTTTACCCCTTGCTGCGGTGATTGAACCACATCAGAGCTACCAGCACCAGTAGGTTGATAATTAGTACCAGTAGTTCTTTTAACAATCGGCACACTCACTTTCTCGCCGTTGACCACAGCGGTATATTTTTGAGACAACACCAAGTCCTCATCTTGGGGGTTGTCTTTAACCTCAGCTTGGATTCTTGTGGTGGACAAAAGTCCACTGGTAGAAACTGAGCTGTGTTTAGGTTCGCTCTGTTTCTCCTTTGACAGGTAGTAACCTGTGAGGGCACTGCCTAAGACAATACCAAGTAGCAGAGCTATAATGTATTTTTGATTAGTGGTAGGCATCGTCACATACCTATGATTGTCCGCAAGAGGTCGTTGACAATCTGTAAGAACCATAAGAGGGGTTTATACTCAGGGTTAAAGGACTTTGACAGAGTATCAGCGAGCCATAACAGGCAGAAAACTGGGACGAAACCTAAAAGACCATAGAGGAAATAGGTCTTTAGTTTAGTTAATGTATCTTTCATGTTTATTATCTCCTATAAGTGGGGTTATTAAAATAATAATAAAATATCCCTAGGTTACTTTAGGAGGTATAGGTAACCTAGGGATATTATGGAGGTCTATTAGGAATATTAGCTAACTATGGTAGCTATAAGGGACTATAAGTTACCTATAATAGGTTATTATTAGTTATTAACAACTAACCTTAGGTAACTAAGGGTACTCATATCTGTTATATATCACTCATATCTGTTATGAATATCATATAAGCTATTTCATAAGGTCATATAAGATTCATGGTGTGTATGAGTGTTATATAAGTGTTTTTTCTCCCCTTTCTCCGAAATGTGACCCATTAGTTAAACTGTTATATGTGACCCATTAGCTAATCTGTAAAGAATCTTCCAACAACTGTAACTCCTCCGAAGTCTTGTTGTCTTTTCCGATAGCGTTCGGGCACAAGGTCAGGGTTGTACTCTTTGTGTGTTACACCCCAGTCCTCGTCCATGTATCGTTCAAGCTGCTCTGCTTCCATCTCGTCAATGCCTGTCTGTGCATCTCGGTCTAATACTTCAAGCCAAAATGCAACAGCCATTGTCACAGCATCCAAGCGGTCATCATGGGCAAGAGCACCTTTCTCTCGTGTCAATCTTGTCATCTGATAGAACAGACTATATTTTTGGTCAAGTTCATAGACCTTATAGTCATCATAGATAACAGGGGTATTGACAATGAGTTTGTGTCTCATCATCACAGGCTCAAGAGTGTCAATGATACGAGCTTCTTTCTGCTTGTTGTTTTTGACCTCAGTATAGCCACAGGGATGAATTTTGTTGAGCACAGGCTTAAAGAGCTGCCCCCACATACCATCACCAAAATTGGCTTCGGAGACAACATCATTTACTCCCCAAAACTTACACTTGTTAGCCAAGATGTTCAGGGTATCATCTCCATAGCCATCACGGTAGCCACCAACTTCCATAAGGAACAGGTAGCCATTGAGAATCTTAACGACAGCATAGGCAAGCTCATCCGCACCTCTGCCTGAGGGGTCAATAGCCATGACTGTGCCTGTGTACCTTGAGGTCTCCTTAGCTCTGTCGAAGGGAGCGTAGAAGAAGTCGCCTTTAAGAGCAGTACATGGCACATCCTTTAGACGCTGCTCGTAGCCACTTGCCCAAGACCATTTCATAGAAGCTTCTTCCATGTCAAGGTCTGCTACAATAAGGTCAGCAACTTTGAGAGGATATTTCTCTGCGTCCGAGAGGTTTGTGTCTAGCAGGAATTGCAGGGCAAAACCTGCCTTGCCATAGGACAGGCGACGCTTAAAAATCTCTTCGTCATTGAAGCGCAGAGGGTCAGTAGGTTTACCAGCAAGGCTAGTGTCATTGTCAATAGCATCTGCAATAAAAGGGTGTAGTCTGCCGCCATAGTTATCACGAGCTTTTTGGTCTTCGGGATAGATAACAGGAATAATGGTACAAGAGTAACCACGCTTTTGCAGCTCATTATAAAGAGACATTTCATTTTGTGGAGTACCTAAGTAGATAATTTGTCCATTAGGTTTGAGGATAGAATCAAATTCCTTTACAGCTTCACCCAGCTTATCACGCTGTACCTGTGTGCCTGAGTTAGAGGGAATCTCAATATCATCAGCGATTAACAGGTCAGCACGAGAACCAGTAATCTGTCCATAGATACCTACGGACTTTACGGACGGAGAAATGTCAGGTACAGCAGGAGCAACATCAAACAGGTTCATGGTGTCTCGGTTACCCTTGCTAGTATCAGGACGTAGGTGCGCTAAAAAGGGCAGAACATTAAGAATGCGCTTGATAAAGATAGCGTTGGCATCTGCACGCTCTTTAGAAGCAGACACAATCTCTACCTTAATCTGTGGGTCATTCCATAAACTCCACCCAGCAAAGGCACATGTGATAAAGCTCTTAGCAGCACCACGGAATGCTTCAAGAATAATACGGTCATTCGGTGGGTGCTGCAAGTAATGTGCCATTGCATACTGGATAGGGGTAGGTGGTGGAAGACCAATCATTTTCCACAAAATAAAAAGGAAGACTCGAAAGTCCTCCTTTGCTTTTTGTACTTGCTCATCTGTCCATTCAGGCATTAGCTCACCTGCCCATCAAGGTCAAAGGTAGGAATCTCTTCTACTACTCTTTGAATCTTAGCTACCCCAGTAGTCTCAGGGGTAGTCTGTAATTTGTTTTGTTTGAGAAACTCACGCACTTTAGCAAGAAAGGCAGGATTACGACGCAGTTCTTCATCTTCCAGTCCTTCTAAAAGGGCGTTCACTTCGCCTATGGCTAGTTTATCAAGCAGTTCCTCAGGTATCTGCATAGTTATCACTCCTTTACTTTTTGTTGTCTTAAAAACGATTCTAGGAAGCCCACAGAACCACGTGTTTCCTTAATAGGTAGAAACACTAGCGTCAAGCATAAAAATCGCTCAGAGGGCATCCTAGAGCCTGTCAGGGGCATTTATACACTATAATCTCCACCGAGGTGAATAAAGCGGTCTTTAATCTCCGCTGTGCGCCCTTGGTTCCAAAATTGACTGCCAAGGTAGCCACACGTCCTTCGACAGACGTTCATTTTTGTCTTGTCTTTGTTACCACAGTTGGGGCATTCCCATTCAAGCCTACCTCTATCGGTGACAATCTTAATCTCACCTTTATAACCGCAGACTTGGCAATAGTCACTCTTGGTATTCAGCTCTGCATACATGATATTATCGTAGATGAACTGAATGACAGTCATAACAGCATCAATATTCTTTGTCATATCAGCACACTCAATATAGCTGATAGCACCCCCCGGACTAAGAAGCTGGAACTCAGATTCAAACTTTAGCTTAGTAAAGGGGTCAATTACTTCACGTACATTGACATGATAGCTGTTAGTGATATAGTCATGGTCTGTGATACCTTTAAGGACACCGAACCTCTTCTGCAAGCATTTAGCAAACTTATAAGTGGTTGTCTCCATTGGCGTACCATAGACACTATAACCAAGGTTTTCCTTTTTCTTCCATTCAGCACACTTATCATTGAGATGCTGCATAACAGAGAGGGCGAAGGGTTTGACAGCAGGGTCAGTATGTGATTTACCAAACATCGCCATGCAGCATTCATAGAGACCTGCATAACCGAGGGAGATAGTGGAATAGCCACCTTCAAGCAGCTTATCAATGGTCTCACCTTTCTTAAGGCGAGCAATAGCACCATATTGCCAGTGGATAGGTGAGACATTAGAAATAGTGCCCTTAAGGTTTTGGTGTCTTACACGCAAAGCCTTATGGCACAGTTCAAGTCTCTCATCAAGAATCTTCCAAAAGGCGTTTTTGTCTTTCATTGCAGATAAGCCAACATCAACGAGGTTGATAGAGACAACACCCTGATTGAAGCGTCCGTAGAACTTAGCTTTACCATTCTCATCTAAATAGGGAGTTAAGAAGCTTCTGCAGCCCATCGGTGGGTAGCAGTGACCAACACCATCAGAGGTTACTTTGTTAGCCAGCATAATTTTTTCGGAGACATAATCAGGTTGCATACGTTTGGCAGTACATCTAGCACAGAGCTTCGTGAGGTAGTAATAGGGAGTACCTTCACGGATGTTGTCTTCCTCTAAGACATAAATGAGCTTAGGGAAAGCAGCAGCAATCCATGCACCCTTTTCGTTCTTGACACCCTGATAGCGTTGACGAATAATCTCTTCAATCACCATAGCAAGGTCTTTCTTCTCCTGCTCGTTCTTAGCTTCATTGAGATACAAGAACAAGGTAACAAAGGGAGTTTGTCCATTGGAAGTCATAAGGGTGTTAATCTGATATTGCATTGTCTGCACACCTTTACGAATTTCATCTTTTACTCTATCTTCTGTGAGCATGTCCAAAATATCATCACTAGGGAATTTCCTAAAGCAGTCACAGTCTGCTATAATTTGCATCTCATCCTCAAGCTCTTTTCTAATTTTTTGTCTTGAGATATTGACAAATGGAGCTAAATGTGCTACTGACACACTTTGACCACCATATTGATTAGAAGCTACCTGAGCCATAATTTGAGTTGCAATATTACAAGCAGTAGCAAAGCTGTGTGGTTTTTCAATCATAGTACCATTGATAACAGTACCATTTTGCAGCATGTCTTCCATGTTGAGCAGGGCACAGTTATACATCTTCTGAATAGCATAGTCCATATCATGAACATGGATGATACCCTCTTTATGTGCTTTCATGACATCAGGAGGGAACAGGAGCTTTTCGGAGAGTTCCTTAGAGACCATACCTGCCATGTAATCACGCTGGGTAGACAAAATAACAGGATTCTTGTTAGAATTCTCTTCGTTTACCTCTTGGTTACTGAGGTTGACAATATCAAGCACCTCACTTAAAGCACCTTTAGTATTACGGATAAGCTCACGTTTATAGCGGTAACGAATGTACTCACGAGCAACATCAGGATAACCATGCTTCATAAGAGCTTCTTCTACAAGATTTTGAATATCTTCTACGGATATAGTTTCTTTAGAAGCTAATCTTTTAATCTTCTTAGCAATTTTTTCTTTTGTGTAGTTGGCTACGAAACCAGCTTTTGAGATGGCGTTAATGATTTTGTACTCATCGAATTCAATGAGAGAGCCATCACGTTTTCTTACATTCAATACTATTCCTCCTTCTTTAAAAACAAAAAGAGGGAGACTAAGCTCCCTCAGGTTAATTACCAGCGTGCGGTACAACCACGTACATCTACATGGACACCCCAGCTATACCAGCCAATGCCATCAGCACCAGCCTGTTCAGCAGCAGCATACATGGCATCAACGCTGATACCATCAGGCTTCTGTACATCGGCAGCAGTACCATAGATATGCTGGCTGTTAGACACACCACCTACCTCATAGTTATGGGCAGGGCAGCGATAGCCACAGGACAGCACCAGCGGTACACCTAAGATAGCACGCATACGCTCCAATACCTGTACTAAGCGTGGGTTGATGTCTGCACCATTACGCAAGCCACCACAGCCACACTTACAGGCAAACTCGCTAGAATCAAAATGCTCTGATAATTTCACTTGTTACATTCCTCCTCTTTAAAAAAGGTCTTATATAGCAAGACCCATATTTGAATCAAGACATAAAGAATGGTGACAATATACACCCAGTCAGATAGGGGAATACCCATAAGGGAGAGAGTGGAGACACCAATCGGAGGGGTTGTCTTTACAATTTCATTGTCCATAGTTTCCTCCTACTAGTTAAAAATAAAAGAGGGTCAGCTTCTCAGCCAACCCTCGGTACATTACGCAGCAGCAGTGGTAGTAGCAGGCAGTTTAAGTTTCAGATAGAGCAGCTCTCTATCTTTGTCTGCCAGTTTATCACGCAGAGCTTGCATAGTGTTGCAGGTAATAAGAGCACGAGTCTTCTCGCCCTCTTCGTGGATAGCAGTGGTTACTTTACAGGTGTTTGCAGCACCCTCGAAACGCAGGGCATCAATGTTGCGGTTGATGCTCTCACCGACACTAGCTACTTTGTAACCAGTCTCTTTTTCGTTCATGCCAACAGTGTAGAAACCATCGCATAAACCACTTTGAATACCACGCAGACTAGCTTTGATGTCTTGGTTGTCTAAGCCATCTGCCAGCTCTGCACGAGTTACAGTGCCTTGGAAAGCAGCACCATTAGCACCATTGCCACCCCAGCCACCGAAACCACCAAAGCCACCACCAAAGGCAGCTAAGAGGATAAGGTATACAAAGGGGTTATTCCACATCTGATTACCGTCACAGTTACCTTGTTTGGCGAGCATCAGGGCATCACCGAGACCTACGCCAGCATTTGCCATTTCCATTAATTTTCAGCTCCTTTCTGAACTTGAGAGATGTATGCTTTACCTGCGTTTATGTCTTCATCCGACATACCACGCTTACGAGCTTCTTCCTCAACCTTAGCTAAGAGTTCGGGAGAAACTTGCTTTAAGGCTTGCATAACCATCATCTGCATAAGTTGGTTTTGATTCATGTTATATTGCATAGTGACTAGTCACCTCCTGCTATTATGATAACATGAATTAAGGAACTGAAAGTTGTAATTAAATGGCTATAAAGTTACTCAAAAAGAACAAGGTATACTTTGTCATATATTTGTCTTAAAGCACGCTTGATGCACGACACATCCTCGTGATACTCCATAGCTAGTTTCTGCTGGGAGTAGTCACTAATGATGATTTTGTCAAGTATATCTTGTTGTCTTGGCGTGAGCTTGGCTTCGGTAGTGATAGCCTTGTACTCAGTGAGAGTAGAGGACTTAAGCCAAGCACGAGCCTTTTTGCGGTTCTTTTCCATGATAGAATCCTTTCTGCCCACCCAAAACCCATAGAGGGGAAGACAAACAACCCTGTCTTTTATTGGTTCAAGTTAGCAATAGCATCTTGAATCATCTTTTTTACTTCTTCTTTAGTTACAAGTCCACACTTACTAATATTGCCAGTATGCACAATATCATAGATGGGAGCATTTGCAAGGTAGCCACCTTTTGTACCTGCTGCCTGATATTGTAACTTCGTGGCATCAAAGATAAGCTGTGCATCATCAGCAACAGCAACGTCACCACGTTTATGTACGAACTTAGCTGCACCATCTGAGTTTACAATAAAGCCAGCAGTGTTTGTTTTATTAGCATCATCAGTGCATAAGCGACGAGCATACACTCCTGCATAAGCGGAAGCCTGTGGTGCACCTGTCCATATACTGCCTAGTGCTACGATAGAAGGAATAGTATTTTTACCAAAGGAGATATTTAAAGCACCAGTAGCATTCTGACCTGTTGCAAGGTTTACTACTCCATTAGCATCTTTTTTAAGGACAGCGGATGCTAGAGAGATATGGTTATCATTGCTGTTAAAATCTTCTGTGGCAAAAGTGTAGCTGCCACCACCATCTTTACCATCAGCGCCCTTATCCCCTTTGTCGCCCTTATCACCTTTTTCACCTTTTAAAGAAGTGAGGAAGTCTTTTTTAGAACCTTGGAAGCCTTGTTCAACAGCAAGCTCATAGACACCCTTACCATCTTTACCATCACGCCCATTGTCACCTTTAGCCCCTTTAGAACCATCTCTGCCATTCTTACCGCGCAGCAGGTCAGTATCAACAGGGAGCATAGCAAGCTCACTAGGCTTGATGTTGTCTTTCTGCTGCTCATATTTTCGTTGAGAGGGGAAAAGGTGAATAGCAGTCAGTTTTGTATCAGCCATTTATATTATCATCTCCATTCTTTATGTCTTCTTGTTGTTCATCTTCAAGTAATAGGATGTCTTGAATCTTATCTTTATTAAATGCAAAATAGAATTTACCTTTATATGCCACGACACCCAGTCTGTTCCAAAGAGTACCCCCGACAGAGCGGTACATATCACCGATAACCTCTTGCTCACTATAATCATCTAAGTAAGCATTGGCATTTACGGTGAATCCTTGCTTGCCTGTATTAGCACGTAGAACGTCGCCAAGGTAATCTGTCGCATCCATGTTGTCCAGCATAAGGTCAGCCATAACATCTCTTGTCTGCTCTGAATCAATAGCGACGCTGTGCCTTATATCGCCAATAACATCAGCAGGATTTCGTTTGTTAAGTACCGATGTTGCCTTAATAGTGAAGCCATGACTACCTTTATTCGTTCGCAGCAGCTCACCGATATACGCAGAGCTATCAGCAGCATCAAGAACCAGTGAAGCATTTGTGTCTCCACTTTCCTCAGTTATTTTGATTTTACTATGCTTAATGTCTCCAAGATATTGTGTCTTGTCCAAGGTGTTCAGTGAGCAAGAAGCTTTAATGGTGAAGCCATGTGAGCCTGTATTGGTACGTAGAATTTCACCGACGTAGGCATTAGCATCTGCTGTGTTAAGAGTGAGCGATGCAAAACAACCCAAGGAATCCTCGGTGATAGAAGTTTTAGGTAACTTTATATCACCAAGGACTGCAAGGGAATCATAGGTGTTTAAGGTGACTGTGGCATTAAAGGTATAACCCTCAGCTATTTCAGCCATCTAAAATCACCCCTCGGTTGTAAATGCAGTTTCAGTCCACGAAATATTGAATAAAGGTTCATTGTTCAGCAGCTTTGTGCCTGATGCTTTTAAGTAGGCAGAATCCGAGAAGAGAGCTGCAAGGAAACAATGATTGTACTGGTTGAGCGTGGGGATAGAGAGGGCATTGGATAAGAACTTGTGGGGGTGCAATTCATTGTAATTGTCAGTATTAGTTTGGTTTGTTTTATATAGCAACATCCTATTCAATTTTTTGAAGTCTTCTAATGTTTCTCCGATGTCAAAGAAGCGCAATTTAAGTGGGGAATCACTAGCTAAACGTGAAGCAATAGTAACATCAGTTCCTAAATAACCTTTTTGCATACGCACAGCAAACAGAAATAAAGAAATAGAATAATGCTTAAAAGTTTTATTATATTTTAGTTCTCCATCTTTCTCATACCATGCACTTCCCATACTTACTTTACTATACTCTGCATCATAAGCATTAGAAGAACCTACATAATAACCTACTTCCGTACTTCCCTGAAAAGGTGCTACAAATGGGATAGAATTAAGACTCCATTGATAGCGACTTGCATATATAGTAGGCACTACATCTTTCTCAAACTTAAAGAAATTTGTAATATCTAAACTATCTACCTCTGTACCACTGGTAGTGCTGTGTGGGTAGCCATTTTGCACTAATACTAAATTTTTATTCATCTTTCAATGCTCCTCCAGTCATAATAATTTTGATAGAAGTATTAGGGTCTTTAAGTCCCAAGTAAAGTAAGGGAGATAAACACAGCACAGCATCTTTAGAGTTAGTATCAGTTACCACAGGGAAGAAGAGGGAATAAGCACCATCTGTGTTTCGCACTGATTTTTCTGTACCTGAATAATTATTAGGCACAGTATCTTCTTCCAGCAAAAACGAACAGAAATTAGGCAGGATAGCTTTACTCAGCTGTCCTGCACCTGCCACATCTTCTGCTCTTTGTCCTACAATCAAAATATCATGCAGGTCTTCCGTACCGCTAATATCTGCTACTTTCAGGCAGACACCAACCCAAGTCTCACCCTCGTCCGCTCTAAGATAAACTTTAGCAAACTGGGCATAGCTTACATCACCTGTTTCAATATCATAGCCATCAAAGGTGATAGGGTTGGACATGTCACCACGAGAGATTTCCTCACCGTCCTGTGCTCCCTCAGTACCACCAATATATAATCTAATTGCCATTATTAATCATCACTCCATTCTTTTAAATAAATAGCATTTAATTTGTCAAGGTCTGGCAAATTCTTTAAGTCATAATAGTTACCACTCATAGCTACCTTATGGAATTCGGGAATATTCCGCAGGTCTTTATATTCACCAGTCCGCGCCACAGTAGCTAAGTCGACATATTTTACCAAACCCACATTATCTTCTAATTGACTGATTCGTAAAGGAATAAGACCAGCACAATTATCAAAGTTTTCCTCTAGCAGATGCAGATTCTGAATCTGATTAATGGTCAAGTCTTTAGCCTTTAAGATGCTGCTGTCAATAAAAGACACTAACCGCTTAGTCGTCGTCAAGCGATAAATCAAAACTTCTGCATCATGAGCAGGGGGAGAGGTGAAGACAACATTTCTATCCACAACCTCAAAACCGCTTTCAACCTTTTCATCATCTATCTTTACATAGATAAAGGCAGGGCGCAGGTAGTCAAAAGGGATAGCAAACGTGGTCTGTTCTCCTGTTGCTTTGTAGCGTACAGAAGCCATAAGGCTAATACCTATTTCAATCATCTCCTTTTCATATTCATAAATTAAAAAGACCACCAGTACAAAAGTACCAGTGGTCTCTAATAGCATTATTATCTCCTCAGCTGAGGAAACTTGTCATAAAATTTTTGTTTGTCTTCATACATTGCTTTTTCGGCACACTCTGTAATTGCTGTAATATCCGAAAAGATACCAGCAGAGTAGCCTAAAGAAGCAGGTGGAGGTGTGTCTTTATCCCATAAGGACTTATGGAAAGACAACACTGTTCCAAGAAACTCATGGATTCTAATGTCAAAACCAGCTACTATAAATTCGTCACCTGAAATATGATAGCATTTGTATGCAGGGGTATCAAAGGTGCTGCTAAGTTCCGATGCAAAGGCTTTTATCAGCTTATCCCCAGCAGGGTGTCCGAAGTTATCATTGGTATATTTCAGACCGTTGATGTCTGCGAAGAGAATGCCAACGAAACCAAGATGATTAGTGGTACTGTCATGCTCAAAAGCTTGCTTGTTGTACAGTCCTGTGAAAGCATCACGCATAGCACCTTGCTCATAGATACGAGTTATGTCCGCTAAAAGTTGGGCATAGCTATTCTTAAACTGTTGCTGTATTTCACGTTGAATATCAGCACTAAATTCCATGGGACAAAACTCCTTTCATTGTCCTGTGAGAGTTAAGGTAGAATGTGAAGTTAGTAGCTGTACATTGGAATCACCTTCTGAATGTGGAACTATTTTTGTAATTCTTCTTGTCCTTTGGACATCAGATTACCATAAGATTCATTAGCTAATTCATTTAGCTCATTAGTAATGCTATGATATTCTTTTGTGGGCATAAGCCCCTCTTCATCATGTACATATTTAGATGCTTCATTCATCTTCTCTAATGTAAGAGGTTCATGCTTTTTAGGGGGTGGTTCAACCTTCTGCATAATAGAAGAAAAAGCAGCAGTGTGTTCTTCGTACCATCCTTGGCACATAAAGAAAAGTGGAAGCATCACAATAAATAGATACATAAGTGTTACAACTACAATTCCTCCAAGAGACTTCTTGTGCCATTGCTCCCAAGTAAGATAAGCACCTCCTACTATAAAAACAGTTATCAGACAAAAAGCTGCAATCTTATATGCAGCCATTACCACTATATAAAAGAGGGAAATTAAATGAGACAGAAACGATGTACAAAACAATAAGTATAAAATAAAAGCAATAAGAATACATTGAGGTATTGTTAATTCTTTAAGTAACTTCATTTGTAACTCACTCCTTGCTTTTATTATACCATATTATTCAGGTGCTTGTATATACTTCTGATTAAGGTACTTTCTGTTAGCAGTTCTGTAAATATTGTTGCGCAGTTTTACGAGCTTATCAATCTTAGCACGCTTCTCTGCACTAGTGAGATTCGGGTCATTCTCAATAGCTCGGAGACCTTTTCTAACATCGGGGTCATTTGCCCATTTACCAAGCTTCTTACGAGCTGCTTTAGCATTTTTGTCTTTGATACCATTGGTAATGAGCTTCACTAATTCACTGGACTTCTTCATACCATCTAAAGCCTTGGTGTCTTTCAAAGGCTTTCCAAGCAACTTAGCATCATTAGATTCTTTCTCCAATTTATCCAAGCCTTTATAGAAAATATCCTGACTACGTGTTTGTCTGCCACCCTCAGTGTAGGTGAAGCGAGTATGCTCAGTCCATTTCTTTTCAGGAGTAGCATTTGTTTTAAGCCCCCAATCAACAACACCATTAAAAGCGTGTCCTAGTGAACCAGTTAAGGCATAAAAAGTATTATCAACTTTCATAGGGGAGACATTCAATAAACCACCTACACCTTTTGCCATCTCTGACGTATAGAGAGTATATTGATATTTATCACTGACCTTACCTAAACGTTGGTCAACAATAGGTCTACCTTTGTAATAGTTGTAGTTAGCTTTCCATTCCATTACCGCAGTAACAGGTGGGGAAATGTAGGCAGGGAAAAACCCTTGTACTGCTTTGATAAGACAATCATCTGCTGCTTCGCTATCATCCCCCTGATACATCACATCTAAAACACGTTCAGGTAAAGAAGCAAAAAGTTGCCCTAAGATTGGTGGTTTAGCAAATGATAATATAGTACCATTTACTTTTACATACCATGCTTTATTCTTTTGGTCTAAAGGCATATCTCTGTACCAATCCTCATCTTTATTAAGATAATAAAGCATAAGGGTAGGTAAGGTGAGACATTCAAAAGCAGCCATTGTTACACCGATAGGGTCTTTTCGATATTCTTTAAAGAATTTCAAGCCACCCTGAATAGTAGCATTAAAGAAAGGTATAATCTTGTTAATTTGTTTTGTCTTTGTGCCACTACGCATAAAGTTTACTGTGCTATCAGAAGCCATAGTTGCAGCTTCAATAGCAGAGCCACCACGTTTTTTTGCGCGCTTATAAAGACCCATACGAGCTATCTGCTCACAAGCTTCATTGAAAGCCATATAAGTTTTTATAGGCTTAGAAACAATATTTTTTGCTTTATCAAGGTTAGATTCAGGACTTGCAATTTTACGCAACCTGCTGGTAATATCTTTAGGACGAGAAAGCATAGTGGTATACTGCACACCCTGCACCATATACTCTGCCTTAATACTCCTGTTAGCAGCATTATTTTTGTCTAAGTGAGCCATAGCTTTTCCGATACCAAAGGTTTTAACATCACTTAATACAACAGACAAACCATCAAACAGAATTGCAAGAGGTTCACGGAGAGATAAAAATTTATTCCTGCGTCCGTCAGCATTAAGGATAGTAGCATCAAGCAGGTCACGCTCCAAGTTCCATACAGCAAAGGCAGGGGTACTAGTAGCACCGATACGCAGCACAGTTGCTAAACGCTCTTGCGTCTTAGTGATAACATCAAGATTCATTTCTACAAAAGCTCTATTCGTAGAGGTATAAGCATCATATAAACCATCAGCCATACACTGATAATAAGTAGGTTTGCCATCTTCCCACACAGTAATAATTTGATGAGCAGCAGCTTCTTTGCCCTCAGGAACTTTCATCATAAGATAATGTCCATATTCACCCTTAGACATCTTCGCCAGTGCCTGACCAACCCTGTTGCGTTCAACTTTAGACACAACAGTTTTCATGTCAAGAACAGCTTGCATAAAAGAGTCTTGTACAACACGAGAAGTGCCCTCTTCGGACAATGCGTGGGTAATACTGCCATAGACCTTATCATAACCCTCAATGGTGAAGTCACGCTTTAAGGGAATGTATTCAGGGTAGGTCTTCAAGAAGTAGTCCATAGTTTTCTTAGGCAAGATATCACCAGCTACAGCAATTCGCAGGACATTTTCATGCCATTGTTTCCAAAGGGTAGAAGCCTGTTCAAATTCAGGCACATCTTTGCACATCTCAAGAATTTCAGCATTTTCATGACGTGACATAGAAGTAGCATAATCATCTCTGCCAGCATTAATATCAAGAATCTTTTTGGTGTGTGTCTGCTGCTGTTCCTTTAACCCCTGTACCTGTTCCTCAAGGCGTGCAAGCTCTCTCTTTGCCTTAGAAAGCTGTTTACCTAAAGGTTGAATAACAGGTTCTAGGTCTTTAAGTTGGGTTGTCACTTCTTCAAGCTTGGCTTTGTGTCCCTCTATTTCACTAGAGTTTTTCGTCAGTCGTGCTTTAGCTTCTTGCAGCTCTTTGGTTATAGTGTCTGCCATCCCCCTAAAGTCTGTTACATCACGATAATAGATTTTAAGAAGTTGTTTATAGCGTCCCATCATCATCTTGTTAGGACGTAAAACATTACCATTTTCATCTAAGACAACACTATTAGATTTAGCTTTATTATCCTCGCCAGCTACATCTTTAGGGAAAAGCTGCTCTTCTCGGTGCAAACGTTGCGCTGTATTACGCCCCTTATCCATTGTCTTACCAACCTTGCCAGTGATTGTCTCCAAGCGATGCTCAAGACGTTTGATAAGGTTGGTGTCTTTAGCAATCTTTGATTGTAGGTCAGACAAAGAATGTAGGGTTTCACGCTTGCTAATATTCAGAGAATCAAGCTTTTCCTTTAGAGGGGCATAAGCCATAGTTAGCTTATCCACAATATCATTTGTCTTTTCCATGTGGGGCAGAAGCATCTGAATATTTTTCTCTAATTTTTTGATAGCATTTTCTGCTTGCTTGATACGTTCAGCATTCTTAACCTTAATGAGTTCAAGCTCATGTTTAGCAGACTGGTAGTTGCTAAAGGCTTCATAGAAGTCTTTGACACCTAACTTTTGGAGAAGTCCTTTGAGAAACTTACCACGTTCACCACCAACAGAAAAAGGTAAGAAAATATCTGATAAGACAACATTATACAAAGCAGTACCAAACTTATTAGCAAGATGAGGGATAACTGTTGCGGTATCAAAACCATTACCATCTATCATTACTGCTTCACTAGCATTGATAGATTCTTTAGCTCTTTGTGCCAATACAGCAGGGTCATTTTCAACAGTAGGCTTTTCACCATAGGTCTCAGTAAACCCTTCGACAGTGTTACGCAGGGGAGCGAACTCATCAGAGTAACCTTCTTCCACCTTGTTTTTCATGTCAGCAATTCTCTCACCGACAGACCTATCTGTTGTGTCTCCCCAGTGCTTGCTGCCCGATGCTTTCTGCATAGTGTTCATGTTGCACCAACGACGCACCATCTGACCAATAGTATTCATATATCCTTGCCATCTTACGTCAGTAGCTATTGCTGTTTCAAAAGCTTCGTAGGTAAGAGGAAAATGCTTCTTAGCCATCTCAGGGTTAATAAGATACTCATTCATAAAGGCAGCTCTGCCCTCTTCGACATAAGTAGCAAAACCCTCAGGGGAATGAAAATCACCATATTCACCATGAGACCATATAGAGTGAGCACCCTTAGCAAGCTCTGCTTCTACTTCTGCACCTCTAGCGAACTCAAATTCTTTAGAGATAGCGTGCCCCAGTTCATGACATAAGACAGACCAAGGACGGAAACCACGTACACGAATACCTCTGCCTTTAATATTGAAAAAGCCTAAAGTAGAATCAGACGTATTTGACATATTATTAGGACGAGCAGGGACAAGCTTTTTAAACATTGCCCATATCTGATTGATAGATACATTTGTCGGATAGAGATTCTCAGTGCTTGCTACAAGCTTCTCACCATAAGCACCCTGTATAGTTTCTTCGACTCTCTTAGAAGCTAAGATGTCCTCAGCAGTAGCATCAGCAAGAATGTCCTGTGACTTCTGAATGTCAGGTCTGCGTTCGGGAAAAGCTTCTTCCTTAGGTGTTACCGGCACAGATTCTTTTGTCTTTAGAGGTTGAACCTCTACTGCCCTGATAGGTTTAGCAGGAGACCCAACAGCTTGATTAGCTAAGATAGCAGAGCGAACGTCAGTAGCTTCGCCTGTTTCAGGGTTTACTGTGCGAGCAATAGCTTCTGTATCTGTGATAGGGTTTGTCTTGCTAGACCAATCCATTTTGGCAAGCTTCTTAGCACCGATAGCTGCATCCATAGTAAAAGACTGCACTGCAAAGCGCTGAGGGTGTTCCTTAGCATAATTAGCAATGTTATCATCATAAGCCATCGTAGCGCCCACAGCTACGCCACTACCGACAAAAGGTGTGGTGAGCACCTTAGATGCTCTAGGAGCTACATTTTTTAAGAAACTACCACCACCATGAGTCAGAGCAGCAGCTGCACTACCAAGTAGCATAGGAGCAAGAGCTTCTTTTGCTTGGTCACTCATTGCAGGGGCGTTTTGACTTCTCTGAGCCATTTGCAGTTCTTTAGTCATAATAGCACCCTGCACAGCCAAAGGAATCCAAGGGGAAACAAAAGCACCTGCGACATCACCTGTGAAAGAGAGAGGTTGCTTAGTTGCTGCAAAACGAGCGTCGTCCACAGCGTCCTGTAAAGCCAGTGCTACATTTTCCTGCAAGGGAGACATATCCTGCTGAGGGAGTGCCATGTCATCAATAGAATCAGGGAGAACACCAGCTTCATAAGCTGCTGCTGCTTTATTGGAAATATCTTGACCTCTTTGTACAAGGTCATCTTTCCATTCTTCTACCCATGATGTGAGGTCATGCAGAGGGTTAAACATCTGCTTCTGTTCAGGGGAGCGTTGTGCTTCGGGAATCATGCCCTCGTCATCATAGGTAAACTCTGACATTTTGTTGAGTTTATCAAGTGTGATTGTCATACTCAGTCTCCTCCTTCTTCTACATCATTTGTAAAGATTTCCTTTAAAACTTCGTCAGCGTCCAGCCCCTCTTCTTCTGCTGCTTTACGGATATTATCTTTTATCTGTTCTTCGGTCAAAGGAATACCTGCACTATTTACAGGGTTGCTGTGTGCGTAAATCTGTAAAGTTGCAATGCTTTTATCCTTATCAGACAAAACAGGCACATCATCATTAGGGGTAGGGGTAGCCTTAGACTGTGTTGTCTTGCCACCCTCAGAGGGAATAAGACCACGCTCTTTTTTAAAGTCAATCAGCTCATTCAGTCTAGCAGTAGCCTTATTAGCTTTCTTTTGTAATGTCTGATACTCTTCTGAATCAGAGTCAACATTAGGGTCTTGATAAGCCTTATACCATTCAGCATAAGTCTTAGTGTCCTTAATATATTGATAACCTTTTTCATAATTCCAAAAGTGTTTAGCTTCTGCATCCCCTGAGCCAAAGCCATAATAGTTAGCAGACTTGCGAGCTTCACGCAACATACTTCTGCTCATAGTAGCCTTAGTTGCTGCTGGCAGATTAGAGTTATTGATTATCTGCAACTGCTCACTGGGGTCAGTGGTCTGCATGAGAGCCATAGCAACTCTATCTTTTTCGTCAGCATCTTTTTGAGCTTTGATACGTTGTGCTTGTTGATACTTAGCAAAAACACTTTGTCGAATCTTATCCAATCTTTGCGGACTATAAGCAGAAGCAGACTGCTCTTTAGGGTTAGCACCCTTTAAACCACCTTTATAATCTGCAAGGTGCAAATGTCTGCCAGTACCTGCATCGTGAAACAATACTTCACCAAAATACTGTTTAAAGTAAGACAAGGCTCTATTAGCAGAAGCATCATCGACACCATCACCAAGATAAATGTCAAGAGCATCACCTTTAGTATGCCAAGAGTTTTGAGCACCACCAACAGCAGCGTTATGCTCAACACTACGGAAACCACTGGTAATCTCAGCATCCTTAAAGCCAAGCTGATAGATAGCACCACCAATCAAGGGCAGAGCAGCCTTCATGGTTTCTGACAGGTCAGCAAGGTCAGGGTTGTCTCCCTGCGAGATAGGCAGGTAGGCATAAGGAAGACCATCACTAGTCTGATACTCTTTAGGGAGTTGAGACAACAAATTAGATGCTTGCTCAAGGTCAACAGTACCGTCAGGACGTGTACACTTAGACACAATATCATCGGTGACACGCAGGTTGAAGTTGTCAGCTACTTTCTGATAAACAGGGTACATATTGACCATCTGCTTTAAAGACAATCCCTCTTCGTACTGATAGTCACCTAAAGAATCAAGTCTGTCTGTGGTGAAGTCTTGGTCTGCAATCATCTGCAAGATAGGGGATATAGACTTGATAAAGGTATCACGGTTAGGGGAAGCTAACTGCATCTTACGCATAGCAGGAAGACAACCATTCATGAAGTCCTCTCCCTTAGCTCCACCATAAATCAAGTCCTGCATCTCACTAGAAGCCAGCATAATCATCTTCTGACGTTTATCGTCGTTGATTCTTTTGTCAGCTTCGTCAGCTACTTTGAGTGTGTCTTGAACAGCACCTTCATAATAGCCTTGGTCAAAAGCTACCTTATTAGAGATACCATCTTCACTAAAGGCAGCTCTGTTATCCTGCAAATATTTATTGAAAAGACCAACAGCTTCAGAGACACTCTTTGGCTTTTGAGCTTCGGGGTCATTTGCCCACTGCTGTTTAGCGTAGGTACTAGCCATTTTGCCAATACCTTTTTCAAGAGCTGCCATAGCATAACGGTTATCTGTTAAATCAAACTCATCCGTAGAGTTCTGCAAGGCAGCCATGCGGTCAAACTTCTTTAGGTCTTCTTGTGTCTTACCTGCAAGGAGCTTGTCTGCATTAACCAATACTGCTTGGTCTTGTGAACGCTTTTCATCGGCAATGCGTTCTTCCATGATATTCTTGCCCAAAAGACCAAGGGCAGACTGTAAACGTTGTGTGTCTAAGTCTGTCCTCGGAGAGAGACCCGCAGCAAGATTATACCTGTTGTTGAGTTGCAGGGCATAGGGCATCTCAGGCTGTTTAGCAAACTGGCGTTGAGTGCCTACTGCTGCCTGTACTTCTTTACTCATTTACGTTTACCTCCTGCACTAAATCCCATGTTTACATAGTTGAATAAGTCAAAGTTGTTAGTTTTTGTCTTACCAATATTACCTGCAATCTTTTGAGTGTTCATAAGATTCTTAGCTTGCGTATAATTGCCCAAGCCAGTAGCAGCGGAAGACAACAAATTTGTAAACCTAGAGGGCATCTTAGGAGCAGAAGCATTAAGGTTCTCTAGGTATGCGTGAGTAGACTTGACCTGTCGCTCACGATTTAAGTCAACCTCATTAGATTTTCGCTGGTAGTTGTCTTGGATAGAGGAGACAGCACGAGCAGTGTCACCCTCGGCAGCACGTACAATGAGGTTAGCTGTACGTCCGCTCATGGTCTCATTGACAGCAGCCTTTACACCGCTGTTGAGCTGCATAGAGTTCATGCGAGTGTTGCTAATATCTGCAACAGCTTCATCAAAAGCATCTGTGCGCTGTTGTTCTAAGTCCATGATATTCCAATTCATTTCAGTAATGGCAGCCTTTGCCTGTGCGTCCATAGTAGCCTGTGCATTCTTAGCCATTGCACGTTGTCCCATGTAGTCACCTGCAACCTGCAAGCCTGTACTGATACCAGCAACAGCCATAGGGGTACACATAAGCCATCACTCCTTTACTGGATATAAAATAAATTCTTTGAAAAGTTCACCATTGATTCTGACAGTAGATTTAAATGTAGCATCTAACCATGCTAGCCATTTAATATGCTTTTCATTTTTGAGCCACACTACATTATGCACTGGATATTTCACCCATTCTTTGAACCAAGGCTTACAGAAACGCAGGAACTTTACAGGGTGTTTGTCTACTTCCGTAGTACAGACAACCCATATAATGTTACCTTCAATTCCACCAATGGCATAGACTTTGTGTGTCTCATCATCATAAAGACAAAGTGCATCTTTCAGGTCTGACACAGGGGTGAGACCAAAAGAACACCCCGACGCATAGTACCATTCGAGCCTGTCTTCTTGTCTCATATGCTCCCTAAAATCACAGAGCTGGACAATGTTAAGTTTAGTTACTTTTAAAATAGCCTTGTCCTCCTTTGATAATTACCAATCCAGCCAGCACCAACAAAAGATACAGGCAGGGGTGTGTCTGTTTCCACGCTGATAGAGACATTCTCATTCTTGGCTTGCACAGGAACTTTAAAAGAACCAGTGGTAAAAGGCATTGCTTCAAGGACATTAAAGCGTGTGCCTAAGAGCCTAGAGGTATACTCATACTCAAACACTTGTTTATCTTTAATATCAACAAGCACTTTAAAGTAACCACTATCTGCATAGTTAAACCACAGCTGACGTAGCTGCAATCTGCCCTCTGTGAGAGCTTGTGTGCTGCCATTATTTGCCTGTTTAACCATAATGGTAGACATAACCATCTTAAAGAGGTAGTTGAGACCAACAATGATTACCTGTCCACGTACATCACCATCAAAGACAAGCTTGCCATCTTTAGCAGGGACATATGTGCCATCACCCATGACTGCACTGTACTGCTCATTCTCATCATAGAGGTAGCTGAGAACATCAATAAGCTCCACAGTAGTTTGGTCATTATTATAGTCATAGTCATCAGCAGGAATCTCATAACCCATCTTGCAGTCCAGCAGGATACGATAAGGCTCATAGGCAAGGTCAGTAGTATTGATAGTGAACGAGATTCTCTCTAAGACATAATAACCGTTGCGATTGACAATCAGATAGAGGTTGTTGTCAATGAACTGTCCACCATAAACAGCACCCTGCATATCCCATTTACTCCATGCAGCCTGAACACGCTGAGAATCAATGAATAAATATTTATAAATATACATTGCTGTCTCATCACCTTCGGTAATATAGAGCATGAGGTTCTCAACGGTTGACGGAATAATCTTATAGACACCATTAGGAATGTAGTTAGGCACATGAGATGTTATGTCCTGTACGTCCTTAGCATCTGTGTTGTCTGCTGCGGTGAAAAATTCACGGATAGAGGTGTATTTAGCTCTTTCAGCAGCAAAGTAGACATTACGTCCTGCACTAACTGGTTTAGCTTTCAGGCTTGCTTCATAGCGAGTGACAGCAGGTGTGAGGTTAGCACTGGTAGGTGTCAGCGTTCCGTCGGCAGTCAAGAGAAACTGTGCATTACGGCTGAACAGCACAAGGTCAGTGTCGAAAGTCACAGCATTGTATAAGGTGCTAATGGTAGAATCGGATGCTGCAAGGTCAATAGGGTCTGTGTCCTGAACCTTGGTGGCACTGGTCATCCAAAAGTTGAAGAAGTCAGCAGAGCGAGTAAGGATAACATTCTCTCCACTCAAGAAACCTAAGCGGTTGCGGTGGTAGAAGACATCATTTATTGTGTCTCCGATGAAAGAGGGTTCAGGGTTGCTATCGTCGTCACCAACTTCTCGTGGAGACCAATCAGCAACTTTGAAAGTGAAAGTACCGTCAGCTTCACGTACAAGAACGTGGGGCATAGTGGTATTATCTATATGATTTTTGAGCGACGGACGAGCACACTCTTTCCATACCTGCTCAACTTCATCATAAGCTACATAGTAATCATCAGTCTCACTACCTTCCTCACCTTTGATTTTCACAAGGAAACCATTAGGAGCGGTGGCAGGTAGAATGCTAAACTTTTGTACGCTTTTAAGAATACCGAAAGCTGCTTGGTTGTTATAGCCATCATAGACAGTTGCAGATTGAATCATAGAATAGGGGACAGTCTCACCTTTAGGCACTTCTTTTGTAGTGTAGTTTAGCGTATAAATGTCGTGGAATTGATTAGCAGAAGACACTTCGGTAGTTACTTCCCACATATCAGTTTTACAGCGTTCAATCTCTGCAAAGAAAGCGTCATAAGCAGCTTTATCATAAGTTATATGTGCTTGCCACTGGGCAGGATAACGACTAATATTTGGAAAGTCAATAATAACTTGTGTCTTATTACTTGTAACATTTGTTTGTGCAGTGTAATTGTATACTTTAATAGTAGGCATAAGACCCTTAAACCTGTCTACCTGTTGTGGGATAGAAGTGGACGGATGAAGTTTTAAGGTCTCGCCAGTGATAGATTTATAACCAACCTTTTGAATATAGAGCCATGAAGAGCCTTTAACAACCTTATAATCTGTACCAAGCACTTCCACCGCTTCTGCCAGCTTATTAGCGATATAGTCAGTAGCAATGAGCTTCGTGTGGCTTTTGTCCGAGCCATCAGGGGTCTCATAGCTGGCGATGGTTTCACCGTTCACATCAATGCGATAGGTTCTGCCATACTGACCACTTTTGATATTGACAAGCAAACCTTGGGTCTCCCATGCTTTGTTGTCTATGGTGTCTGCCATCTTCGTTACCTGCTTGATGTTAGACACAAAAGTATAGTCAGCAATAGTAATAGGTTTCAATGTATAGCGTGGAGCTTCTGAATAGATATAAGGCTTTGTGCCCTCAGTGAATTTCACAGTCTGCTTTCTGCCTTGCATATCATAGACCTCAATGTCACTGCCTGTGAATAAGACAATATACTTCTCGTCCTCATCTCTGTCAATGAAATGCACAAGAGGTTTAGTTTTATCATTCACCTTGCGTCCGAGACTGGCGACAAAGATACTGGGTGGTCTTTTCTGTAAACCACTGGATTCACTGGAATAGCCATTGAGCTGTTCTTCAAGCTGTTCAGGGTGACGCAGGATAGGGGGCTGCTGAGACACACCACTGACAAGGTTTTTTATGTCTTGGTTAATCAGTCCCATATCATCACCTCAATCTAAGTTGATGCACGTATGTATGGTCAAGCATCGTTTCGCTGTTGTTATCAATTTCATATTCCTGCAAATGCTGCCAAGCTTCTCCAATCTCTTGCTGGGTTACTTTTGTCAAGCTATCATCACCAAAATAGGAGCTTTGGAAGACAAAACAAGCTTTAGCTAAAACATAATTGCGCATTTGCTCAGGCAGATTTTCAAAATCAAGATAAAGGACAATCTCTACATCAAGAGGTTTGTCAAAGATTAGTGTGTCTTTGAATAAGTCCTTTACATAATCCCCCTGTCTCACAAGCTTTCTGCCGTGGTTGTCTTTGATGTAAAGATAGCTGTCATTCCACGGAATCTTTTTAGTGTCAACAGTGGGATTCAGTGTAAAGTGTGGTGTCTTATTAAAAGTCCACCCTCTAGCCTGTTCCTGTCTGCTGATACTGCGCAGGATTCGCAGGGCATTGATAGCATCAATATCGGTCAGCTGTTCAAGGGTATTTACAGGAGCTTCGCCAATAGTACCTATGATGCTATTGACGGCATCAAGTTCAGTTAATGCGGTAATCTGCATTGGTTACTCCTTTCATTCTTTTGTTAATAAAATAGGGGCAGCATATAGCCACCCCTAAACGGTCAGAAAATAAGATTAGGCTTTAGTAATAACGCCCATGTATGCAGCTTCGGGGCGCAGACCACCAAAACCTTTAGCATACTTGAAAATGAACTGGTCAGCCTGATATTCAGGACGGCGTGCATGTTCCGTACCCAAACCTTTAAGGGTCAGAATACCAGCAGAGTATGGATGAGCTACCAAGAACTGACAGGTATCTTTGTAGGTGGAGGGAAACTCGTGACCATCACCTTGGATAACATTTTCATTATCCGTGCCACCTTGGGTCAGCATCGGGGCTTCAATCAGGTCAAAACCAAGCAGTTTAGCAGGTTTGTCTTCTTCAATAGTCATAGTTGCACCATACAGTTTATTGATGATGTCTTTATGAGCAATCAGAGCGTTGAGTGCCATAGGTTTGATGTAGCAGTTGCGTTGAGTGCGTGGAACATTATTTTCAGACATATGTGTCTTGATAGTCAGCAGCTCTTTAAAGATAGCCATGCCAAGAGCTTCGGTTTCGCCGTAGTCTGCTTCTGCCACAGCTTCGGTAACAATCAGACCTTTACCAGTGCCTTTAACGCCAGTTTCAGCATTGTCTTTGATGTTCTCTTCCTGCTTAACAACCATCTTAGCAACCTCTGCCAAAACAGCGCAGTCCTGAGCAACAGCCAATGCTTCACCCAACTCTTTAGAATAGATACCACGCACTTCATAATGATTCATAGCATCATCAAGGTCAAAAATCATAGTATCCGCAGTCAGCAGTCCATCAAGCACGATGGTGCGCTCATTGTGCTCAATCGGGGTACGCAGGTCATCAAGGCTTTTACCTGCTTTCAAATATTTCGCCTTTGCACGCCCTACAATCGGGAAGATAGCAGATTTACCATGTTTAATGGTGCGTTCAGTAAAACGACCACCAGTAATCGTAGCTTGAGAGAATGCAGTCAGCACCTCACCAGTAAACATTTTCAGAAACATACCTAATCGGTCTTTGCCAGTATCCGATTGAGCAAGACCGGGGTTTGCGATAATCATATCAGCCATTAAATAAATTCACTCCTTTGTATAAATAAAAATTAAAATTATAGATTAAAAGAATTTAGAAGCAGCGACTTTACGCTCAACTTCTTGCATATATTTTGCGTCTTTGCCATAGCGAGGGTCACTCATGGCTTTAATCATTTCAGCAGCATCAGCAAAGCCAGCAGCTTTACCAGTGGATTCAGCACCACCGAGCGTCGGATTGTCCGTGCCGTGCTGTGCTTGCATCTGAGCTTTGATACCTGCGATGTAGGAAGACACAACATTCAGGTCAGACTTTTCGATAATCTCATTGAATGCAGCCACAGCTTTTGCACCTTGTTTAGCTACAAACTTTTGCAGCTGACCATAGGCACGTTTACCACCTGCATCCTCAATGATTTTGTTAGCGAAAGCATCAGCCTTAGCTTGCCAGCCAGCGAGAGCAGCTTCAACGAGAGCTTTAGGATAGCCTTTGTCTTCGAGCAGCTTATAGCTCTTTTCAGACAGCTCACCATTCTCGTTGTACTCCTCTTCCAGTGCGTTAAAGTCTACGCCGTTAGCTTCGAGTTGTGTCTTTGCATCTGCAATTTCACCCTTAGCCTTTTGGAAGTCAGCTTGTTCTGCTGCTGGGGTGTCAGTTTCCTTTTCGTCGTCGGTTTGTTCTTCCGTCGTCGTTTCATCATCGGTCTCCTCAATTTGGGTGTCTTTGTTGTCTACGGCAATGGTTTCGCCATTAGACACAATCTCCACACCCGACAGGTCAACTTCTTGCTCCTTAGGCTCTTCGTTGACCTGCGTAGTTTCGGTTGTTTGTTCTTCCATTACTGTTCATTACCTCCTTGTTGTTGGTTCATAGCATCCATCACACCTTTAGTAGCGTTCGGGACACCTGCTTGCATCATCTGCATCATTTGTGCTTGTTGCTGTTCCTGCTCAATTTCCTCAGGTGTCTTGATGAGACCTGTGGTATCAAGGTTACAGCTGTTCGCCCAAGCACGAGCCACCCCCTGCCAATTGACGACGGCAGCAGCTTCGGGAATTTGTGCAATGGCTTGCATGAAGACACTAAGCTTCTGCTGGTCATGCCCACGTCCGATAGCTTCCATGCCAGTAGTCACGGATAAAGACACAATATCATTAGGCACGTCGGGAATCTCTCCACGCTTAGAGAGAATGTTGACGAGCGTGTTAGCTAAGGGTAACTGCAATTCCTGTGAGAGAATAGAATAGATACCGCCTAGTGTGTCTTCCAGCTCATTAGCGACGTAGCGAATTTCCTCGGCGGTCACACGTTCTGCACTTCTTTGGACGGCAGAGTTGAGCATAAAGGCGTAGGACAAACGCTGTTCAATAGCGTCCGCAGTAGCTTTTGCTGTCTGCATATCCTGTGCCTTGTCAAGCTGCAAGCAGGTAATGTCTTCTGCACGACCTGCAACATAACCGCCATTTTTTGTCTTATTGATTTTAGATACCTGTGTAATTCCGTTGGGATTCACAAGGTAGATTACGCTGGCAGCAATCGCAGACATTTCGGCAATGGCTTTAGACAAACCCTCTAGGGTTCGCAAGTCACCGATGTATTCTTCTACATAACTGCGCGAATAGTGTTCACCGTCCATCTTGAACAGTCTCACTGGAATCCAAGGACAGACCGCCTTAGGATAGCTTTGCTCATAGCCAGCGATACGTTTGCCCTCAATCTCCTGATAGCTGTAAAAGCGTTGGTCTTTAGATGAATAGGTGATATGAGTATAAACATCAATCATTTCATCTCCACGTCTTTGAGACATATCGTCTGCAAGTTGACCTAAGACCTCATAGGGCAGGGTATTGATAGCCATTTTATCAACAGCAATAATTTGAATTGGGTTGCCCACAAAGTCACGCTGGATAACATAGCTGTTGAGTTTATACACCTTAATGCCACCCTCTTTCGGGGGGAAGAACAGCAAGGCATTGCCTGAGACAATCAACTGCTTGAGACATACTTCCATAGCTACACGCATCTGCGAAGACTCAAAGTATTTCTGAACCGTTTGTTCTCTTTGTACTAGGCTTTGTTCTATCTCTTGTTTGTCGTCGGGTTTGCTTTCTAGGTATTTCAGTACGTCGTCACGAATGTCTTGTCTAAAAAAAGGTGTATTCGGGGGAAAGAGTGCCAGCACGAGCTTAGATGTCAGATTATTGACACCACGAGCACCCACAGCTTGATAGGGAGTAGGGTACTTTGTTGCGCCATTATCGCCCCTTTTGGGAAATAAAAAAGGAATGGTGTATTTCGCACATTCCTCAGCTCTGTCAATATAAACATCTCGGTCTCGTGAAAGCATCTCATATAAAGATTTAGCTGTTGTTACTTCTGCCATCACAGGTTCACCCCAGTACCGCTGCCAACCTGATTGATGGTCAGCTTCTTCTTGCCCTTGCTCTTAGCACTACCAGTCTCATTTTTAGTATCAACGGCAGTGTTGTCGATTTTCAGGGGAGCTGCAACAGGGGCAGCAGCAGGAGCAGCAGCTTCTACTTTTGGTTTTCTACCGCACATATTTCTCCTTTCTACAACTGCGTAGGATTGTACACGCCATTGCGAGCAATCGTGAGTTGTTGTCTACCTTTTTTCTTGTTAAAGGTATCACTCGTGCCACCATACTCAGGACTATCAGGGTCTTTAGCATTGGTTTCGGGCACGAGCGCAGAGCCTGATACGTCGGTATTTACGCTGGGGGTTTTAATCTTCCAGCACATCGTATCACTCCTCGTCATTTAGTTTAGCCAGCATCTTAACTCGTCCAAGCACATCCATAACTCCCTTAATATATCCAATATGCACGTCGTTGTTTTTGAAGTTGTGTGCCATCAGACTGTTAAGATTAAAGGCTTTTTCTAAGTCCTCATAGACTAGAGGACTGCAATAGGGGAGAAGTTCTTCCCCTGTATTGTTTGTCTTAATTTCAATGTTCATTTGTCGATTATATGCCCCTTTACTTTAGTGCTCTTTTTGTGACCCTTTAGGTGTCCACAAAATAGGATTCATGTCCTCATCAACATCCTCAAAACGCAGGATTCGAGCGACACGAGCCTGAGCCAGTGCATCTTCCTCAGACAAACCAGCTTTCTCATAGGCAGCTACCACAGCATCCCATGAGCAGTCTTTGTCAAGAATTTTCTTTGCACCGACAGCACCAATTTTAGGACAGCCCTTATAATTGTCAGTAGGGTCACCGATTAAGGTCTGTGCTAAGTGCCAACGGTCAGCTTCTTCTAGTGTTGTCTCTTTAAATTCATCTTGAATGAAATTATAGAAACGACAGGGGATAGACCCCATATCTTTGTCTCCGCTGATAATGACAGTGTTAGAGTGGGGCATAGTACCATAGATACCTAAAATGTCATCAGCTTCAAGCGTGGGGAAAGACAACACAGTATAGTTTTCTTTTACCCACTGAATAGCAGCAGAGTAGCCAAGGGGTTTCCGCACACCTACTCGGTTCAGCTTATAAGGTGGATAAACCTTAGAACGGAAATAAGGTGGGGAAGAGAAGCACATAGCAATTTCATAAGCACCCTCATATTTCAGATGGTGCAGGATTTTGTCAGTGATAGTCACGACATAGTTGTCAATGCCCTCTTTGACTTCTGCAAGGTCAACATGAAGTGTCCATAAGTCACCGTACCAGTTTATAGGTGTCTCAGCAGCGGAGCAGGTACGATAGACAATCATGTCAGCGTCGAAAAGCAAACGCAGTTTATCTTTAGCAGCCATAGTTAAACACCCACATAAAGAAGCTGAGAATACCCATAATACCAAAAGTAATTAAGGCATAGATAGCAGCGACAATAAAGGTAAGCACCATACTAGCCAGCAGTGCTTCTTTAAAGTATCTTTTGCTCATTTAAACTCACAGCTCCTCTCTTTGCAGCTATCACAGTTCAGCATACAGCGGTCAAAGATTTCAGGGGCAGCATCTGCCAACAGCTTGTGGATGTCTTCTGCAAGCTTACGATGTTCGGGCATTGCACGACGACACAAACGCTTAGGCAGATATTCATACCATGCACGGAAATTACCAGTGACCACAAGGGAAGTCTCTACGCCCTGTGGCAGGAAATAAGCAGCATCCTGCTCTTTAAGACCATCTTTGATACAGTCATGGTAAGCGTGAAGCATAGGGTTTTTGTCAACCATAGAATCTATTGTCTCCTGAGATACACCATGCTGTTTAGCGAAAGCAATCATACCATCAGGAATAATGCAGGTATCAAAGGTGCTGCCACGAGCAGACTTTACGGTAAAGGACAGGTGGCGATGGCGTGTGAGCTGACCAAGTACACGTACAGAGCATTTGACCAAGAAGCTGGCATAGCAATGCTCTAAGACACTAAGATGTCCGCTTTCAATGATAGCTTTAATGCCCTTTTCATTTACGTCATTACCATAGGGTTGTTTACAAGCGGTCTCTAAGAGCCACATGTAATTAGGTGTCATAGAAATTAACTCAGCACTCAAAATAATTCCTCCATTCCTTTGCCTGTAACTACTAAACCTTTTGCTGTCTTCTCAATCAGGTGCGGAGAAGTTACAGTCATAAGACCCCCTTGTGAGCATTTGACTTCTACTCTGATTCTCGTTACCTGACCTTCAAAATAGAGAGTCTGCCCTAAGGAGTTCTTTCTTTTGATATAAACTCTTTGTCCAATCTTGGGGACTAAGAGGTTTTTGTGTGTCGACATAAGGCTTTACCTCCACAATTTTTGTTTGTCTACCGAACCTAAAGGCTTCTGCTTTAGTGTTCATGAATATGTCTATTTTTGTCTTGCCATGACCACCCCCAAACCTGTCCTGAACAATGTAGGAGTGACCGTCAATAATGACCTCTGTTCCTAGAGGGAGACCATCACAGGCGATGGTTGTACCTGCGGTGGCTAAGACACCACTAGCAGTGATACCATCAGTTTTCCCACATTCATCAAGAGCAGGGGTGTAGGCGGTGCAGATGACAAGAAGTAGGGTAGGTAGGTTAAACATAGCTTACCTCCTAGTGGCAATCACACCAATTACGACCAATTTTACCTTCGGTGTCTAATTGGCATCTAATTCCATAATATTCTTGTGTCTGTCGCATAGATTCTTGAGCGATGCGCACAGCGTCCTCAGCAATCTCATGTGTACGACAGGCTAATTGTCCCTCATCATGCACCCAAGCCATAAACTGAAAATCGTCTCCATGTTTATAGCCTGCTTTAATCATGTTTTCCTCCCATAGGCATATCCATTTTTTACATATCAATGCACCACAGGACTGTAAAAGTAAATTGAGGGCTGAATGTAGACTTCTCACATGGAGATGTCTGTCATCCAACCCCCGCAAATATTTTCGTTTCCACTCTTGAGGTTTACCGTGGTATTTAACCACAAGAGCATTCTCAACAGCTTCACGCAGCATCTTGATAGCAGGGGTAGCTTTTAAGAATTTCTTTTTGGCTTGCTTGCCCATAGCTTCATCACCACCGAGAAGCTTGCCAAGATTTTTGTCTCCGCTGCCATAGAGGAAGGCGTAAATAAAGGTCTTCGCTTGGTTTCTCGTAGGCAGCCCAGCAGCCTGTTGATTCAGCGTATGAATGTCTCCATTCAAGATAACATGGGCATAAGCACCATTGTCATAGGGGTAGAGATAATGTGCCAAGCAGCGCAGTTCAAGACCACAAGCATCAACGCCTACCTCATACCAATCTTTCGGTGCACAGAAAAGCTCCCTGCATTCCTCACCATAAGGACTACCAACGTGAGGTACTTGAGCAACGTTAGGGTTCGCATGGGTAGCACGACCTGTGACTGTACCGCAAGGATTCACTGAACCATGAATACGTCCATCAGCCTTTACATGCTTTAGCCATGCTTGGTTACCTGTGACTAACTGCCCCAGTCGCTTGTTCACCATTAGATATTCCTCAAAGACACCTGCTAGTGTTCTGAGTTCAGCAGGTGCAGCTTCATCACTCTTAATAAACTTAAAGGTATCTCCATCCATCTTAAGCTTCTCTTCATCATAGAGGTCAGGGTTAGCGGGCATGTAATGGAATTGGTTTTCCAAAACCCACAGAATCTGTTGTCTGCTAGAAGGGTTGAAGTCTTTATATCTTTGAATAGGTACACCTGCTTTATAGCCTAAGCGTTTGTTGTCTCTTTTAGGTACGAATACCTTGTCGGGTATTTGTGGTACAGCGTCGGTGAGCTGGGAAGACAACACAGCATAGCGACAGGCAAGGGTCTCTTGAAGCTTCAATGCCTTTTCAACATCAAAGCAGAAACCATTACGCTCTTGTTGAGACATAAGCCACTGTGCTTGATGTTCAAGAGCAATAGCCTTTTGTGGTGCTCCGATTCTCATAAGGTAAGCATAGAGTTTCTTCGTGACAGTTACGTCCTGCACGCAGTAAGACAACATTTCCTCGGAGAAGCTGTCCCATGCGTCCTCTTGCTCACCATAAGTCCCTTTAAGTTCCCCAAGTCGATACCCCCACGCCTTGAGTGATTGTCTGCCAATCAATTTAGCTGGCATCGTACCGTTTCTCACTCTCGCATGGTCAGTATCTTCTATATTGCCACAGATAAGACGTGCTAAAACAAGGGTATCGTATACTTGAGGTCTCCATTCTCGCTTTATGCGAAATTCAGGGTAGAGTTTAGCAAGAGCGGGTATATCATAGTTAATAATGTTATGACCGCAGATGCTTTCTCCATCCCTAAGAGCAGCGATTAGTCGCATAGCTCCTTTTTTAAAATCACTAGGTCTATAACCTGTAATGTTGTTTTGGTCGTCGATGATTACTAGACAATGCCCTTTTGTAACATTGTCTAGCAAACCATCGGTTTCAATATCGAAATAGAGCATAATTACAGCTCCACGGATTCTTGGTCAACAAAAGCTTGCATACGTTCACGCTCATTTTCGAGAGCAATGCGTGTCTTTTCAGCACGAGCTTCATATGCCAGCAGAGCCTTGTTATTTTCTTCGATAAGCTTCGTACAGCTCTTAATGCGTACCTTAGCAGCTTTGAGCTGTTGAGTAGACAACCACGCCAACAGGTCAGCCACCCAGTCCACAAGTTTAGCATAGATTTCAAACATCACTAAAAATCTCCTTTCTCTTCTTCAGATTCGGCTTCAAAAGGACATTCAGGCTCAGTGTACTCTGATAAGTCCTTAACAGCGTTAAGCCTATTCGTTTCCTTGTCGTAGGCAAGATAACCTGCAATGCCTGTATCACCACTATATCGGTTCTTTAAGACACGCACACGGATAAGGTTCTTCTTCTTGCCCTCGTCCTGCTGGTTTCTCTCAAGACCCCAAACAGCATCACTGAGCTGAGAGATAGCCTGAGAGCCACGCAGATGGGAGAGCGACAATGCTCCTCCCTCTTCTGCTGGTGTACCGTCAGTGCGTCGCAGGTGAGACACAACAAGCATTCCTACGCCTGTTTCTTCTACAAGGCTTCTAAGCTTCGTCATCATAACATCGGTAGCCTTGCGCTCATTTTCTATGTCCAAGCCACTAATAGCAATACTGATATGGTCTAAGACAACAAAATCAACCTGTTCGCCAGTAACCATATAGCGTATTGTCTGCAAGAGGTCTTCACATTCAAGTGAGCCAAAATGAGAGTAGAAAACAAAGTTGTCCATAATATCATCGAACGCTTGTTTATATTCTTCGTTGATGATTGGTCTATGCGCTGGTTTACCAAGCTTTAGACACACAAGACCATTAGCCGTGTGCTTGACATTTTCTTCAAGCATGAGCATACCCACTTTGCAATAGCATTCTGTGGCAAGATGGAAAGCTAGTTGTCTAACGAACGTAGTTTTACCTATGCCAGTGCCAGCGGTGATAACGACAAGCTCACCTTTACGCAAGCCATCAGTCATATTTTGCAGGTCAATATCCCAAGGGAGAGGATAGTTGAGTGAATCCTCATGCTTAGACAATACTTCCCACAGGTCATCGCCTTTTATAATGTCTGCTGGAGTGTAGGTCTTTGCATCCCATACAGCCTTAACAATAGCGTCTGCCCTGTTATTTTGCAGACACTCATTTGGGTCTTTCATGGGCAGCCAAGCTATCTTGAGCTTATTAGGCGACAAAATTCCACTGACCGCCTTTACACCTTGTCTGCCAGCATCATCCATGTCAAACATCACTATGACTTCTTCAAAGGATTCAAGCCAGTTGAAGTTAGCACGGAATGCTTTGGCAGCAGAAGCAGCACCAGTCGGAATCGAGACACAAGGATATTTATTTCCCTGTACCTGTGATACAGTTAGAGCATCAATCTCACCCTCGGTAATCACAAGCTTCTTGCCACCACCTTGAAAAAGGTTTTGTCCGAAGAAACGCTCACTAAAAGAACCACGAGCTTCAAAGGTCTTGTCAGCAAAACGAATCTTCTGACCAATAAGCTTGTTGTCGTCATCATAATAGCAAGCCACCTGAGCAGGTTTACCATGTACAACAGCTTTATAATAGCCATACTTCTGACAGGTTGTCATGGTCAGTTTCCGTTTAGGCAAGGGAGCAAACTCCATGTCATTAGGGTCAATCAACCCTTGCTTTTTTAAAGTTGGTGACATATGCCGTTCCTCCTTGTCTCCACGGAAATAGGTGTTACAACTGAAACAGAATTTGTGCCCATCATCATACTCTGTCAGGGCATCATGCGAGCCACAAGCAGGGCAGGGAAGATGTGTCTCCATAGTTACACCTCATCATTTACAAATTTTATAGGCACGCCATATTGTGCCTTTAGCTCATTCAAAACATGAAATTGAGCGTCGGATATTTTCTTGTGTCCTAACGTATCTGCTAAGACATAAATACTGTTCTCACATTCGGGCAGGTTATATCCTGCAACTGCCCTTATTTCTCTGTCGGTCTCAAAAAGTCCATTGTTGAATAGGAGTATGTGGTAGCCTGTATCAAGCTCACCATTCCTATATGCTGCCTTAAACAGCTTTTGTTTGTTTGCACCTTTAAGGTTTTTGAGACACACAATAATTTGCTTTGTTTCGGTGCGCTCTTTGTACTTAAAGGGTGACAATACGTTCGCCACCACCTTTCAACTCTAAACCCTCGGTGTGCTTCATGGTCTCCCTAAACCAGCTAGAGGGAATCTCCCTGCTGGCGTATTTGAAACCATGCTTTTCGCACCATTCAGCTACGGTTGTCTTAGCACCCTGAGAGATTCTTGTCTTAGCGTTGGAGAAGACAAACCGAATGTCAAGGTGAGGGTACTGCTCTCTAATCAGCAGATGCTTCTTGCGGTCTGCTGCTTCAAAGATACCCTTAGCTTCGACAATAATTCCGTTTGGCAGAATAAAGTCGGGGGTATAGCGGTGTTTGGATGCAGGGACAACATAAGGGATAGAGTATTTCTCATAGACCTTAGGAATACCTGCGTTTTCAAGCTGGGCTGCGATGCGGTCTTCCAAACCACTGCGATAGGGCAGGGCGAGGGTTTGGAAACCACCACGGCGATTGAATTTAACAGCCATTTTTAGAAGTCGGCATCAGCATCGTCGGCAAACGGAACACTGTTTGCTTCTTCGTCAGATGCAAGACAATCAAAACCGCAGTCATCAGGATTTACAGAACCAGTGCTAGGCTCAACGTATTCAAGTACCTGAACAGCTTTCAGGAGCAGCTGCACGCCATAGACCGCAGCAGAAGCATAGAACGGACGCAGCAGGATGCAGAGACGAATGGTAGAACCATGCCCAATCTCAATGTCTGCTGCCATCGGCTTGCCGTATTTGTCGAATACAGGCACGCTCTTTTCAATGACTTCGCCAGCTTTGGTTTTGATAACAGCATTGGTCTTAGCCTTGAAGACAATCTCGCCCTCGTTGTCTTCGGTATAACCAAGATGCGGATGGGAATTGCGCTGGAATTTCTTGCCGTCCAGCTCAGGGGTTTTCTTTGCCATCTCCCATTCATTTTCGATACGAGCCATCAGCTTTTCAGATTCTTCGGGGGACAGCTTGATACCACAGGCATATTTACCACTGTCTTCACCATCAAATACCTCGGTGGTACGCAGGTGTGGATAGTAAGCTTTGCCTTTAGGGGTGGTAATTTGAGTAAAGTTGTTTTTTGCCATTTTAGTTATTCTCCTTATATTTAAATAATTTCAAAGCCCTCAAGAGCTTCTTTAGGGATAATAGGTTTAACATGCTGTGCTCTTGCAAGACGCAGAAGGGCAATCTGAGCACCTGTAAGCAAATTGAAGTCATCATCAGGGGAGCATTTGGCTTCACTGTGAGCAAGTACATTCTTTCCTTCAAGGAGTTTAGCTACGACTGTGTTCTCCGTAGAATAGATGATAACTTTAGCCTTTTTAGTGACAACTCTTTCTAAATATTTGCTTGGAATGCACCAACCATGCCCATCAATGCAGGTACCTTCACAGTCATGCCCAGCCACATATTTACCAAAATCAATACCATAATCATCACAACCATAATCAACACAAACAGTACCAATTTGGTTTTTTACACGTTCGTTGCCACTATAAGCACATGTGCATCTTACAGTGTCACCAACCTTAAATTTAGCCATTGTTAGCCACCACCTTTGTTGTCTTCCGTGTCTTTACGGCAGGTTTGGTGTCTTTGCCTGTGCCTGTACTGCCACTTTCCAAGCCACGTTCGGTGTCAGACAACACATCAGCTTCTTCAATGGTAACTTCTTCTACCTTATGAATCAGCATTTGTGCGATACGCTGACCTTTGCCAATGATTTCCAAGTGTTCGCCAATGTTCTCAATATAGAACATAATCTCACCACGGTAATCAGAATCAATAATGCCTACCTGATTAGCGAGACGGAGCTTTGTGTCTCTGCCGGTAGAGCTGCGCAGGACAACTTCGGCATAATAGCCTTGTGGAAGCTCCATAGACAAACCAGTACGGATAATGGCAGCTTTGGAAGAGAAGCGAGAGGGCGTTACAGCCTTGCGCTCAAGACAAAACAGGTCAAGTCCTGCTGCACCGCCAGTCATGGCTTTAGGCAGGATAGCTTCCTTGTCAAGACGTTTGAATTTTACAATCATAGATAATTAGTCCTCCTTCTTAGGGTCGATAATTTTCTCAATATACAGCATCTCCATGAGCCATTGCTTATAGCGTTTGGCTTTGGCAATGTCCTTTTCTGCTGCTTCACCTTGCTTGTGACCAGCACGCATGGTGTATTTGATGATGTTGCCTTTAAGGAAGCCGATGAACTCTTCACGAGACATAACAAGCTGCATGACTTCGATAGGCTCTAAGCCAGCCATGTTAGCGTAATGAGCATCATGATATTTGCCATCATCATCAGGTTTGCAGACAACAATGTCAGGCAGTGATTGAATTTCCTTAGGGTTACTGTTACTTTCAACAATAGGCACATCAGCAGCGTCATAAGGCTCTAAGTCCTCATAGTGACAAGTAATCATCTCGGTTTTATCAAAGGTTTTAAGGTCTAGACAACAAAAGTCGGCATGACGTGAGTAGATTGTAGCTATCTTACCTTGATAGTCACCATTTGTGATTCTGACAGCTTGATTTAATTTAGCTTCTGAACGTTCCATAGGTTAAATACCTCCTAAAATAAAAATGATTTTGAAGAAGACAACACACTTTGACGAAAAGACGCGATTTGGTGAAGAGACAAAATCAAAGTGTGTTTCTTTCTTCGACAGTAGTGACCCATTAGCTTTTCCTTTAGTTACCTAAAGTGATTTAGAAAAACCAAAAGGTACTAGATAAAGACAAATAGAACCATAAGTTACTATAGGTTAGTTATTATAGATTACTAATAATCACACCATAGGTAACTTATGGTAACTATAAGATAACTATAAGAACTTAGGTAACTTATAGTACCTTTAGGTCTTATAGTTACCTTTTTTCTTTCTTCGACAGTAGTGACCCATTAACAAAAGATATACTTACTGTCCCTTATAACATTTAAATCTAGTGTGTCTTTAGCAGGAGGGGCGGGTAAAGGCTTATTGCTGAGTGGTTGCAAGCACTCTCTAAATAGCTCTAATACATCATTTTCTGTATAGAGGTCAATAAATGCTTGTCTTACAATATCATACATAAGACCTGCCTGTGACATAGGACAACCATAGGAATCATGTATCATGGTAAAATGATTGATACCTGCATCCTTTGCTCTGCAAGTAGTTAATTGAAGGTGACAAGCATCCATTGAGTGTATGAAATTTGGAGCAATTCCATTTGCTTGCTTGATTTTGTCTATCTTGCCTGTTTGGTGGGGCGTATAGATTCGGAATCTTTTACCAGCACAACGGAGCTTGACAACTTCAACATCATACTTTACGTAGCTTTGTTGCAATAAAAGTCCTAAAGGTGTCACCCAAGACACAACATTTGAATTTTTTGTGACAAGTTTCGCACATTTATGTAACCAATCCATACCCTCAACAGCTTTTACAACTACCTGACCAACAGCATCCCATATTTTTTCTGCCATATACTGTGCTGCCTGATAGCAGTTGCTTTGTGTAAAGACGCAAGCATCAGGGTTCTCACGCATAGCCTTTTTGATTGTGTCTTCCATAATCTGTTCTGTATAGCCATTCTTTTTAGCACCATAGGCTAATGTCATGGTTGGTCTTTTCGTAACCTTGCGATTTACACCAAAATTCAGCCATATCTGAGCAAGAGTTTTGTGTCCATAAATCAATTTCATCTTTTCTTCGTCGTAGTGGTCTGTGTCACCTTTTTGTGCATCTTCTTTTAAAAAGGTATTGACTTTTTCCGCAACCTGTGCATAGATGTCGTTTGGTTTGTCTTGTGGAATAAGATTTACAGCTTTACCACCGATAGGGTCTCTTAAAATTGCACTGAAATGTTGCAATCCTGAACACGTCCCATCTTGTGCATAAGGCAAGCCAGTAGACCAGCCAATGATAGAGCCATGTTCTGCTATCCATGCTTTAGCTTTTGCCCATTCAAAACAAAAGGCAAGCATTTGGACAGGCTCATCCTGCTGCAACCACCATTGACAGCCCATAGGGTCAGCAGCAGAAGACAAAATAACTTCTTCATGCTCATATACCCATTTAATACGGTCGTCATAGCTTACTTTGTCTACACCTGCTAAGTTAGCACCAGTGATAGCAAGCCATTTTATGTCGTCCTCCTGCTTGCAGGGGGGTGTGTCTTTAAAAAGCAGCAAGCCTTTGTTTAAGTCGTCACCTTGTGGACTAAAGGGCGAGATAGGGTAGATACGTCCACGAAAATCCATATTCCAAGGGAAATAAATCTCGGAATATTTGCTAAATTTTATAGCAGTATTTAGTGTATTATTGGCTCTGTTTTGGAGAGAGATACGTCGCTTTTCACTTTTAAAATATATAGATGCTTTTTTCTTATATTCAGTGACTTCTTCTTCCGTAGCATTTTCATTAGGACGGAGAGGAGCATTACTTTCATATAAGGTGATTACATGGCTGTTTTCACTAGCGCATGGAATATAACCATTTGCACGACATTCTTTTAGAACTTGTAGAACAGGTTTATTTATAATCCAAGGTGTTGCCTGTATACTATTTACTGCTTTATAGACCATAGGAATATCTATTTGTGCAAGTTTTTTCTTATAAGTCTGTCCAAAAGAAGTGTCCATATATTTAAGGCGTAAAAAATCTGCTAGGAGAGACAAGTCACCATAATAACCTCCATCAGTTAAAGTAGACCAAGGGGCAGGAGGGACAATCATAGGTGCGTAATGCCTTGCTCTATCTAGCATATTGTCCTCGTTACGCTGCCACGCTTCGGCAAACTGCACAGTAGCCACAAGAGATTCAGGCTGCTTATATTCGTGCTCTAATGTAAAATAACCTGTTGCTTCTGCTGCTAATGCGACTAGAGCACAGCCAAGATTACGCATTGCAGATTCTTTGCCACTTTCCCATTTTGGAGGGGTAAAGTTGCATTTTTCTATTGCATTCTTAAGGTAACGTTGACGATAATGCTCACCTACACGCTTGTCAATACCTATAAGTGCTTTTCTATTTTTGTCTTCTTTAGGCAATTTTTGCAACCAGTTATCAAATGCTTGTGTCTGATATTCATATAAGATACCTTTACCTGCTTTATCACCTGCATTATTTAAATAGCACATTCTCTCATCAGTAGAGCAGAGAGCATTGAGAATAGCACTCATTGTACTTACTGTGCATACGTTTACAATAGCGTTAATATCCACATCACCTTCTTTTGTACGAAACTCACGCTGTAAGTCTTCTAAAAGAATAATGTAATTAGGCTTCACGCCACATTTAGGTTTCAGTTGTTTTTCTAACCATTGTTGAATAGTTGCTTTTAAAGTTGCTGCCTTATAGTTGAAAAAGGCTTTGCCTACCTTGTTTTGTGTGTCTACCATATGCTGTTCATATGACTGATAGGTAGCATTTAAGGCATCTCTATACCCTTCTTTTTTGTAGCAGCTCTCAAGCTTCAATTCTTCTTCCATCATTTCAGGACTAATTTCCATTGTAAATACCTCCTTGTGCTTCAATGGTTCTTTTCTCGAAAGAAGTGACCCATTAGAAAAACTTGCTTGTCTTTCTTCGTTATACGTGTGCCCATTAGCAGCTTTCTTTTCATGTTCATGACCCATTGTTTACTTGCTGCTTGCCTTTGCTTGCCCTTTCGTTTCGTTTCGCTCCGTAGGGCAGAGAAGACAACACAGCTAGATTTCCAGTTGGTCAGCTTCGATTTAAGCGAACGTCATTTCGTTCCGTTTGGTTGATAGGGCGAAAAATGGGTACAAAAAATTAAGGGTACAGTTTGGGTGTACCCTTGTTTGGTTTTTAGCTAGTCTAGTTTGAATTTAGCGAGTAGCTCCAGCACAGATATACTCATAATCACCGCTGCTTCCTCCTGCGTTATACGCTCACTTTTCCCCATCTGCACACCGTCGCAATAGCGCAAGCGTGTAAAATGACCGCTAGGGGCGCGATGGATAGCGTACTGGTTGTGATGGGGAATATAACTAGTAGTAATAAAAAAGGTTTTACCCTTGCGTTTATGCTCTCCCATTTACTCTGTCACCTCCTGAATCTCTAGTTGCATAAAGCAGGCATATAAGCTATGCTCATACCAACTAATATTCTTGCCACCATTAAAAGCGGTAACATCCTCCTGCAGCTGGTCTAAATAGTTCTCGTTTACACCATTGACTATATCAACGGCGAAAAGGTCGTCTGCAAGGTCGGGCGTGTAAGCTGTCCCTGTCCATACTCTTAAGCTAATAGAGTAGGTTTTGTTTGTGTCTGTCGTGGTTACTAACATGTTGTTATACCTCCTATAATGTTGTTATAAAGCTCTTTAAAAGCTTTATGAGACACACAAGAGGGTAAAGCTCTTATGTGTCTGAAAAGCTCTTAAATTATTTTTTAATGCTTATTGGGGCAATAAGTCCTAACACGTCATGTGTGTTATTGTCTCTAATAATCGCTGGATAATAGATATGGCGAATCTCTAAATAATAATCTCTGCCCTCGCTGCCCCAGTACTTTAAAAGTTTAGGGTTAAAGTAAGCAACAACGTTACCGCTCATCTGCTTGTATTCGGTGAATCCCTTCCAGCTTGCACCAGTAGCAGCGGCTCTTTTGTAGTCCTCGTTTTTCAATGCGCGCTCTAAAAGGGCTTTAGCGTCATCGTTTACAGTGCACTTGTCAAGGGTGATATAAAAATCACTTTTTGGCATAACCATTATGCAGCTAAATTGCACCGCTACATAATAGCGGTTATTGTCTGCATCACTAATTTTTGGTATATTCAGCCAACCTTGCGCAGGTTTACCCTTTGCCATTTCTTTTAACCAGTCGGCTTGAAAGTTGATAAATTTAGTAGCCATTATATATACATCTCCTATCTTAAATTTTTACTACTAATACTAAAATAGTACGTAATATCTCTTTAAGTTGCTGATTTGTGGCAGCAGACACACACAGAGTATCAACCAGCCATAACATGATTTTCCTTTTCATAGGTGTACCTCCATATTTGATTTTTAAAGAGTGCTTAAATAACTCTTAATGAGACACACAAGAGGTTTACCCCTTGTATGTCTGAAAAGCTCTTATTTACGTTTTTTACTACTGTTTTTCATGGTTCTAATCTCGTTTACAAGCTCTTTTATAAGCTCTTGCAACTTTTCATACGTCGGTTGCTGGCGTGCTCTCTGCTCATAGCGTTCTGTCAGTTCCCGTGATAAACTCAGATTACCAAAAGGGGCATATCCAGTGGTTAATGCAATATCAGGGGCTAGTTGGTAGATATTGCAGCCCCAGCCCTCTGCACGTTCGGTATGCCCGATTATTGACATATTTTGTAAGGTTGACTGTAAAGCACAGTATTCGCAGTATGCTACAATACGATATTCGGCGTTTACATGATTTTTGTACAAGCGCATACTCATATTTTTATACCTCCCTTAATAGCTAGTCACCAACAAGGCACAACCTGCCGTTCCTGCGAGGATAGTACAAGTTGTATTTACTTGTCTTATCATAGTAGACAATTCCTGCACACCCTGCGAATAGCTGCCACCAACGGAAAAATAATAAATAGGGTCATTTTTCCGTGATTTTTGCATATGGGGCAGATAGTAAACTACATCATTGTCATAGTCAACTGTCGCTAAAAGGGGCAGCATGTCGCCGTTTTCCCTTAAGGTATAAATGCTGTATACCTCTCTACGTAACTCCATAATGCAGCATACGCTACACTGGTTCAGCTGGCGTAAATGCCATAAATTACTATACTTGTTAGCAGCCAATTCTTGTGTACTGATACGTACAACTTTTCTACTAGTTGCCATATTTTTGTACCTCCTATAATGTTGTTTAGGTTCTCAAAGCTTTTGTGTGATTAAAAGCTTTATGAGACACACAAGAGAGTAGCCCTTGTATGTCTGAAAAGCCTTTAATGTTTTTGGCTCTCCCTTTTAGGCTGCTAAATTCTCAAGGATACAGCGCAAGTAGCTTTCGTCCTCGCAGTTACTAGGGACTTGCCAGTTCAAAATATAATCACCGTTTGGCAGTTCCGTGACTGTATTGTCTATAGCTGCAAGTTTACATGCTGCAATAGCTGCAAAAATAAGTTGGCGTTTAATCGTGAGACACTCAAAAGTGTATGCTGTTTGTTTAGAGTCCATATAACTCACCTCCAGTCACTGATAGTTGCTGCCAGCTCATGCAAGCCAAACTCACTGGCGATGTTGGCTGCCATTCCCTGCCAGTCACCAGTTTTTACGCCCCATTCCACAAAAAACTGGACGTTTTCCCATTGGCTGGGTTCTGCATATGTATCGCAGATGTCACAGTGACTGGCAGCGTCACAAGTGGTGGAGACAATACACAAGACACAAATAATTGCAATGAGTGTAAGATTCTTTAACCTGCATATTTCTCTAAATTGTACTTTTGGATAGTGATAGGTTGATTTTTCATAGTGTTGTTACCTCCATTATTCTCGTCATGAGTCATCATGTAGCGTCATGACCTTTACTGATATTATAATACCATTTTTGTCATGACAAGTCAACCCCTTTTCAGCAAAAAATATAGAAAAAGTTGTGATAGTGACTGTAATGTGATATAATGACATATAATGACAAGAGAGGAGATGTGTATAATGGATAATAAGCGCATTGTATTACAAATTAGACTGGAGAAGGAGTTAAAGGATGATTTCCAGCAACTATGTAAGTCTAAAGCAATTAATAGTAGTGAGCTGCTGCGTCAGTTAATCACACAATGGATACAAGAGCAGCATGATACTACCATAACTCACAAAAGACATGGCGATATATAATAGTAGGCAATAAATAGAGAGGAGACTAATACAATGTATGATAATGATAAGGATACAGTAATTAGAGCACGTTTACCGCAACGTCTTAAGGACGACTTTCAGCAACTATGTAAGCAAAAAGCTATCAATAGTAGCGAGCTGCTGCGCCAACTCATCACCCAATGGATACAAGAGCAGCAAGACACAACTATACAGCACAAGAGACACGGCGATA
>ERZ1034842.102-NODE-102-length-44599-cov-18.565082_pt1 | contig 44599 bp, 33 predicted proteins | sample MGYA00520634_ERZ1034842 | MGnify/ENA primary metagenome ERZ1034842 (study PRJEB33766, sample SAMN09781734) | gut metagenome | biome: gut microbiome | host: Homo sapiens | place: Madagascar | study: EMG produced TPA metagenomics assembly of the PRJNA485056 data... | reverse complement strand
GTTTTGTTGTTGTTTTCGGGTGTATTCCGTCAAACGGCCGCCGTGAGCCGACGGGCATTTGACGTTACACACCTCCGCCCGGAAGAATTTTGACATCGCCGCACGCGAATTCGCGCACAGCCCCGTTGTTTTCTTCCACGAGCAGTTTGCCTTCGTCCGTGATGTCTTTCGCCAGCGCTTCGTAAGCTTCGCCGTGAGGCGGGAGCAGCATGACGCGCTGTCCGATGATGCGGTTCTCCTGTTTCCAGAGAGAGTAAAGACGTTCCCGGTCGTTGATCCCGATAATATAATACCAGTTCAGGTAAACTGCCAGTTTTTCCGCAAAAATTTTCAGATCAATTTCGTGTTTTGTCTGCGCAAGCAGGGAGGTCGCGGGCTGTCCGATCGATGCCAGCGCGGATTCGGGGAGGTTGACATTGACTCCGATTCCGCAGATGATTCCCGCGAGAGCGCCTTTGCGGATGACGCCTTCACAGAGGATTCCGCTGAGTTTGCGGGAACCGATGAAGATGTCGTTGGGCCATTTGATGTAGGCCCCGTGTCCCGGAACGACGTCGTTGAGCACCGAGAGAACGGCGAGCGAGGAGACCATTGTGGCGTGAAACGGTTCTCCGAAGAGCTCTTTCATCACAAACGACGCATAGATATTTCCGCGCGGGGAGAGCCACTTGCGTCCGAGCCTGCCGTGTCCGGAGGACTGGGTTTCGGCGAGGACGAGAGAGCCGTCGGACAAAGAATCGAAGTTCTTTGCCGCGTAGGTGTTTGTGGAATCGACTTCCGTTAAATAAAGAATTTTGTCCATGGTCATTTGTGTTACAAAAAAACGCCGAATGCGCGGGATAAGCGCATCCGGCGGGATTCCGGATGATTGATCCGGCGGATCACTTACTTGGAGAGACGCTCTTCAAGCTGTGCAAGCTGGTTCGCGAGCTCCTTCGGGAGACGGTCGAACTTCTTGTAGTGTTCCTTGATCATTTCGACTTCCTTCTTCCATCCTTCGATGTCGAGGGAGAGCAGCTGCTTCATGTCGTCTTCAGTGACTTCATTTTCGATGCCGGTGCGGTCGATTGCATCCACGGTCGGCATGTAACCGATCGGGGTCTCGACAGCCTTGCCTTCACCATCGCAGCGTTCGAAGATCCACTTGAGGACGCGGCTGTTGTCGCCGAATCCGGGCCAGAGCCACTTGCCTTCCGGGGTCTTGCGGAACCAGTTGACGCAGAAGATCTTCGGGAGCTTGGCGCCGGCATGTTTGCCGATGTCGAGCCAGTGCTGGAAGTAGTCGCCCATGTTGTAGCCGCAGAACGGAAGCATTGCGAACGGGTCGCGGCGGACGGTGCCGGCCTTGACGTCGAGGGCAGCCGCGGTCACTTCGGAACCGACGGAGGAGCCGATCATCACGCCATGTTCCCAGGAGAGGGACTGGTAGACGAGCGGGAGGGTGGACGGACGGCGTCCGCCGAAGAGGAATGCGTCGATGGGAACGCCGGCAGGATCTTCCCAGTTCGGGGCGATTGCGGGGCAGTTCTTGGCGCGTGCGGAGAAACGGGCGTTCGGGTGAGCGGCCTTGACCGGCTTGCCTTCGGCATCGGTCTGACCCATTTCCCAGACGTTGCCTCTCCAGTCGATGAGTTTTTCACCCGGCTTGAGGGGAACGTCGATGCCTTCCCACCAAATGTCGCCGTTTTCACGGAGAGCGCAGTTGGTGAAGATGGTCTCTTTTGCGCAGGAGAGCATAGCGTTCTTGTTGGACTTCATGGAGGTTCCGGGAGCGACGCCGAAGAAACCGTTTTCCGGGTTGATGGCGTAGAGTCTGCCGTCGTTGCCGAACTTCATCCATGCGATATCGTCGCCGATGGTTTCGACTTTCCAGCCCGGGATGGTCGGGATGAGCATCGCGAGGTTGGTCTTTCCGCAGGCGGACGGGAATGCGCCGGTGACGTACTTGACTTCGCCCTTCGGGTTGGTGAGCTTGAGGATGAGCATGTGCTCGGCCATCCAGCCTTCATCGCGAGCCTGAACGGTTGCGATACGGAGAGCGAGGCACTTCTTGCCGAGGATGGCGTTGCCGCCGTAACCGGATCCGAAGGACCAGATTTCGCGGGTTTCGGGGAACTGGGCAATGTATTTCTTGTCCATCGGGGCACACGGCCAGACGCCGTTGTCCTTGGCGCCGTTTTCGAGCGGCTTGCCGACGGAGTGGATGCAGGGGACGAACTCACCGTCGGTTCCGAGGACTTCGAGAACCTTGTTGCCGACGCGGGTCATGACGTGCATGTTGATCACAACATAAGCGGAGTCGGTGATCTCAACGCCGATTTTGGCGATGTTGGAGCCGACGGGACCCATGGAGTAGGGGATGACGTACATGGTTCTGCCGTGCATGCAGCCCTTGTAGAGAGCTCTCATTTCGGCTTTCAGCTTGACGGGGTCGATCCAGTGGTTGGTCGGGCCTGCGTCTTCTTCTTTTTCAGAAGCGATGAAGGTACGGGCTTCAACGCGGGCGACGTCGGACGGGTCACTGCGGAAAAGCACGCAATCCGGGCGGAGTTTGCTGTTGAGTCTGGTTGCGAGTCCGGCCTTGACGAGTTCGTCACAGAGACCATAGTACTCGGTGTTGGTGCCGTCGCACCAGTAAATGGCATCCGGCTCGCAGAGCTCGGCCCATTCCTTGACCCAAGCCACGAGTTTCGCGTGGTTCGGGGCGGCGTTCAATTCTTTTGTCATGAATAAACCTCCGGTTAGAGTTGTTTCTTCTTGAATACGCGGTACTATACAGCCGAAACTCTCTTTTTTCAAGTGTTTCCACAACCCTTTTTTGATTAAAAGTTGGTTTGTGAACAGAATCACAGCTCAGTACCTGAAAAAAATGTCCGCCGCATTGGCGCGGCGGACATTTTCAAGGGGCGTCAGTTCTTCCAGTACGGGGAGATTTCGCGCAGACGCGCGATGACCGGCGGAAGTTTTTCCAGCACAAAATCCACTTCCTCTTCCGTGTTGTAACGGGAGAAGCTGAAGCGGATGGCTCCGTGGGCGGCGGTGTAGGGGACGCCCATGGCACGCAGAACATGGGAGGGTTCCAGGCTGCCGGTTGTGCAGGCGCTTCCGCTCGAAGCGCAGATTCCGTGCATGTTCAGAAGCATCAGAATGGATTCGCCTTCAATGTATTCGAAGGAAATGTTGCTGGTGTTCGGAAGACGGTGTTCGACGTCGCCGTTCAGACGGGTCGATGGAAGCTTCAGAAGCGCGGTTTCGAGTTTGTCGCGCAGGGCTTTCACCTTCGTATTTTCTGTTGCAAAATTGGCTTTTGCAAGTTCGGCGGCTTTGCCGAGGGCGACGATGCTTGCGACGTTTTCCGTGCCTGCACGGCGGCTGCGTTCCTGGTGTCCTCCGATGATGAAGGGATGGAAGCGGACGCCGCGTCTGACGTAAAGTGCGCCGACGCCTTTCGGGGCGTGAAGTTTGTGTCCGGAGAGACTCAGCATGTCGATCGGCATGTTTTTCAGATCCATCTGCACCTTGCCGACAGCCTGAACGGCGTCGGTGTGGAAGAGAGCGCCCTGGCTGTGCGCGAGTTCACCGAGTTCCGCGACGGGATAGATGTTTCCGATTTCATTGTTCGCCCACATGACGGAGACGACTGCGGTGTCTGCGTCGATCATTTCGCGGGCGCATTCCATATCGAGCCGGCCTTTGGAGTCGACGGGGATATGGGAGACTGTGTAGCCGCGGCGTTCGAGATCTTTGCCGAGCGCGAGAATTGCGGGGTGTTCCATGCAGGAAACGACGATTTTGCGGCGTTTCGGGCAGAAGCTCAGCGCGCTGTGGATTGCGGCGTTGTCGCTTTCGGTTCCGCAGCTTGTGAAGATGACTTCAGAGGGCTGTGCGCCGAGGAGATCGGCGAGCTTTGCACGGGCGTCTTCCACGTGTGCGGCAACCTGTCCGCCGAACGTGTGGATGCTCGACGGGTTGCCGTAGAGTTCGGTGAGGAACGGGCGCATCGCCTCGAATGCTTCGGGGGCGACAGCCGTGGTGGCGTTGTTGTCAAGATAGATGATCTTTTCCATGATTCACGCTCACTTCGCTTCCACGACCTGAATGGAGTCGGAGACGAATTCGTGGAGTTTGGCTTCGACGAGGTTTTTGAGCGTCACTTTTGCCGCCATGCAGGCTGCGCAGTGACCTTTGAGGCGGACGATCGCCTGATTGCCCTGAATGTCGACGAGCTCAATGTCGCCGCCGTCGTGTTCGAGCTGCGGGCGGATCTCGCGGTCGATGACGGATTGGACTTTGATGACCTTCTGGACAACGGAGAGGGCGTTGAAGTCGTCCACTTTTTCGGAGGCGTGCGGGGCGGCTGCCTTATGTTCCTTCCAGAGACCGTCGAGGATTTCCTGGATCTGGTCGAGGCATGCGCCGCATGCGCCGCCGGCTTTGGTGTACTTGGTGACCTGTTCGGCGGTGTGGAGGTTGTTTTCCTTTGCGACGCGGCGGATTTTTGTATCGGTCACGCCGAAACACTTGCAGACGATGCGCCCCTCATGGTCTTCGGGGTCGTCTTCGATTTTCTGATAGGATTCGCCGTGCTTGGCTTTATAGTCGGCGATTGCGGCCTGGAGCGCTTCCATGCCCATGACGGAGCAGTGCATTTTTTCTTCCGGGAGGCTGCCTAGGAGTTTGACGATGTCCTTGTTTGTGACTTTGGCGGCTTCATCGAGCGTCATGCCTTTGACCAGCTCGGTGAGGGCGGAGGAGGAAGCAATGGCGCTTGCGCAGCCGAAGGTCTTGAATTTGACGTCGGAAATTCTACCGTTGTCATCAAGTTTGAGATATAGCTTGAGTGCGTCGCCGCAGGTGATGTTTCCCACTTCCGCGACGGCATCCGGGTTTTCAATTTCGCCCACATTGCGCGGGTTGAGAAAATGATCCATTACTTTGTTGGTGTAATCCCACATGGAGTCTTCCTCGCTTTCTTGCTTTAAGTTTTTATCATGAGGTAATTTACTACTGAAACAGTGAATTGACAAATAAAGTTCCATAAAAAATAAAAAAAATCATGAAGAGTCCGGAAAATATTTTTAGGAAGAGAGCACAAAAGTACCGGAAATAGCAAAAAAATCCTGTTTGCGTTTTATTGATTCCGGACTACATTAAACGCAGAAACCCGCAGAAAATGAGCGGGAAGAAAAACAAAAGAGGTGTATGATGGCACGAAATGTAAAGATTTCATTCATGGGTGCAGGAAGCACAGTTTTCGTAAAAAACGTTCTGGGCGACTGCATGTTCAAAGAGGCTCTGAAGGATGCGGAGATCGCGCTTTACGACATTGACGCGACCCGTCTGAAGGAATCGGAAAAGGTCCTGAACTCGCTGAATCACAGCGTCAACGGGGGACGCGCGATGGTCAAGACCTATCTCGGTCCCGAGAACCGCAAGGAGGCGCTCCGCAATACAAATTTTGTGGTGAACGCAATCCAGGTCGGCGGATACGAACCTTCAACAGTGATCGACTTTGAGATTCCGAAAAAGTACGGTCTGCGGCAGACGATTGCGGACACGCTCGGCATCGGCGGCATTTTCCGCGCGCTCCGCACAATCCCGGTCATGCTCGACTTCGCACATGATCTGGAAGAGGTCAGCCCCGAGGCGTGGTTCCTCAACTACACGAACCCGATGGCGATGCTCACCGGCGCGATGCTGAAAGGAACTTCCGTCAAGACTGTCGGTCTCTGCCATTCGGTTCAGGTCTGCATCAGTTCGCTGCTCGACACGCTTGACCTTTACAAGGGCGAAGGGGAGCGCAACGACATTTTCGGCAAAATTGCCGGAATCAACCACATGGCGTGGCTGCTGAATCTCCGCAAGGGCGGAAAGGACATCTACCCTGAAGTCAAGCGCGTTGCGGCGGAAAAACTCGCGCAGTGGCGCAAGGCGGACAAGGACAAGTCCGGCAATATGGTGCGTCTGGAAATGATGCTGAAGTTCGGCTACTATGTGACCGAGTCGAGCGAGCACAACGCCGAATACATGCCTTACTGGATCAAGGCGAATTATCCGGAGCTGATCGGCGAATACAACATTCCGCTGGATGAATACCCGCGCCGCTGTGTGAAACAGATCGAAAACTGGAAACACCAGTATGCGGAACTTTGTTCAAAAGAGGTTCTGGAACACAAGCCGTCGCGTGAATACGGCGCGGGCATCATGAATGCAATCATGACGGGCGAGACATTCCAGATCGGCGGAAATGTGATGAACAACGGCATGATTCCCAATTTGCCGCACGACGCCGTCGTTGAAGTGCCGTGCCTGGTGGATGCGAACGGCATTCAGGGAACGTATGTGGGCGATCTGCCGCAGATCTGCGCGGCGCTGAACCGCACGAATATCAATGTCCAGCTCATGACAATCGAGGCGGCGCTTACGCGGAAACGCGAATGCATCTATCAGGCGGCGATGATGGATCCGCATACCGCGGCGGAACTCAGCATTGACAAGATCATTGCGATGTGCGATGACCTGATCGAAGCGCACGGAGATTATCTCCCGAAATATCACTGAGCGCAGTGAACGTTTCAAATGATTGCGGCTCCTCCCCGTTTATCCGGAGAGGAGCCGCAAATTGTTTTATAATGAAATAGTTGTATCAGACCCGAACCTGCCCGATGATTTCGGTTACAGATTTGCAGCCGTGGCGTTCGAGATAGGCGGAGATTCCGTTGAGAACTTTGACCGGGGCGAGCGGATCGGCAAAAATCGCGGTGCCGACGGCGATCGCGGAGGCTCCGGCAAGCAGAAATTCCACGGCGTCTTCCCCGCTGAAAATTCCGCCCATGCCGATGATCGGAATATCGACGGCGCGCGCGGTTTCATAAACCATTTTGACGGCGACGGGTTTGACGGCGGGGCCGCTGAGTCCGCCGGTGATGTTGGCGATCTTCGGACGGCGCGTCTCAATGTCGATTGCCATGGCGGGGATGGTGTTGATCATGGAGACAATGTCGCTGCCGTTTGCCGCTGCTGCGCGGGCGAATTCGGGCATGCTCCTGACGTTCGGGCTCAGTTTGGTGATGAGCGGAAGTTTCGTTGCGGACCGGACGGCGGCGATGACTTTGCCCATTGCGGCAGTGTCGGAGCTGAAGGAGATTCCGCCCTCTTTGACGTTTGGGCAGGAGACGTTGATTTCCAGTGCGGCAATGCCGTCGGAATCAGCGTCGAGGCGTTCGGCGACGTAACGGTAGTCGTCCACGCTTTTGCCCCAGATGTTGACGATGGTTTTGCAGTTGTGCTTGCGGAGCCAGGGAAGATAGTGGTCATCGTGCAGGAACTTTTCGATGCCGGGGCCCTGGAGACCGATGGCATTGATCATGCCGGAGGTGACTTCGGCGACGCGTGGCGTTGGGTTGCCGTGCACCGGTTTCGGGGCGACGCCTTTGACGACGACCGCACCGAGAATGGAGGGATCGAAAAATTCTTCGTATTCGCTTCCGTAGCCGAATGTCCCGGATGCGGTCATGACGGGGTTCGCAAGTTCGAGCGGACCGAGTTTCACAGAGAGATCAGGCTTCATAGTACACTTCCTCGGCGGTATAGACGGGTCCTTCCTTGCAGGTGCGCGAGTAGCGCCAGCCGTCGGGCGAGGAGGGATCTTTCATTTTGACGACACAGGCGAAACATGCGCCGATTCCGCAGCACATATGCTGGTCGAGACTCAGATAGCATTTGACGTTTTTTGCAACGGCGAGACGGCCGAGCGCCATGAGCATCGGTGTGGGGCCGCATGCGTAGAGAACAGGCGTCTTCGGAGCGTCGGCGAGCGCCTTGTCGAGCAGTTCGGTGACGAGACCTTTGTGACCGAGCGAGCCGTCCTGGGTCGCAAGGCGGACATCATATCCGGCGGCTTCATATTCTTCCGAAAGGATGATATCGGCTGCGGAGCGTGCGCCGAGCAGGAGCATTCCCTTGTTGACGGAACGTTTTGCGAGCGGGAGAATCGCGGCGGAGCCGTAGCCTCCAGCGACGAGAACCGGAGTTTCATCGCCGCCGGGCATAGGGTAGCCTTTGCCGAGAGGTCCCATGACATTGCAGGACTGCCCGGGGAGCATTTCTGCGAGTTCGGCGGTACCGGAGCCGACAACTTTGTAGACCACGGTGAGGGTTTCCGCTTCGGGATCGTATCCGCAGATGCTGAAGGGGCGGCGCAGGATGCGGTCGCGCAGGGATGGAATGTGAATGTGAACAAACTGTCCGGGCTGAGCCTTCGCGGCAATCTCCGGAGCGTGGAACACGATTTTCCGGTAGAGACCCTTGAGACAGCGGTTTTCCAGAATGCTGCAATCGGATGTCATAATTTTTTCTTTCCAGTTGAATTTTTCAAACAGTATGGTATTATAATACGCGAAAGCGGAATTAACAAACCGGCAGAGGTATTTTTATGCTGAAATTTATGGAAAATCTGGCAAAAAAGGCCGGAGACATGGCTCTGGAGGAGCGGAAACACTTCTCCCGTGAGGAAATTCACTTCAAGAATCCGAAAGATCTGGTGACCGACGTCGACCGCAAAGTCGAGCAGTTCATCCGTGCTGAAATTGAAGCGGCGTACCCGGACCATGCGATTCTCGGCGAAGAGGGCGGAACCTCAAACGAAGGCAAGTCGGAATATCTCTGGATTATCGACCCGATTGACGGGACAACCTCTTTTGTACACGGATCGCCGATGTATTCGGTTTCCATCGGACTGCACCGGAACGGAAAGCCGTATGCAGGGGCGATTTACCAGCCTCGTCTGAACGAACTCTATTCCGCGATTCTCGGCGGCGGGGCAAAATGCAACGGGGAACCGATTCATGTGTCCCGTCATTCGGAGCTGGTGAACTGTCTCGGCATTACCGGCTTTGCGTGTCTGCGCGCGGGACTGAAGAAGAACAATCTGCCGCATTTCTGCCGCATCGCTCCGCTGATCCGCGACATCCGGCGGTACGGGTCTGCCGCCTACGACCTCTGCGCAGTCGCGTCCGGTTCCGCGGATTTCTTCTGGGAGATGGAGCTGCAGCCGTATGATATCGCAGCGGGCGAGATCATTCTCACGGAAGCCGGCGGACGGATTTCCGATTTTTCCGGCGGAACGGGGTACCCGAAGCAGGGAATTCTCGCATCCAACGGTATCATCCACGATGATATTCTGCGTCTGCTTGCAATGGATTGACCGATGCCGCAAAACGTCGCCAGAATCGCGCTGAATCTTTCGCTCGACCGCTTCTTTGATTACCGGATACCGGAGCATCTGCTCGGGAAGGTGCGGACGGGAAGCAAAGTCAACATTCCGTTCGGGAACGGGCTTGCTCTGCGGAGCGGTTACGTAATGGAGATTACCGACCGTTCGGAGTTTCCGGATTTGCGCGCGATTGATTCGATCTGCGCCAATTCGCCGGAGATTCCGGATCCTCTGCTGAAGCTTGCGGAGTGGATGGCGCTCTACTACTGCTGTCCACGCGAACTGGCGGTGCGCAATCTTCTGCCCGGAGCGGTGCGCAGCGGCAAAATCAAACCGCGGACCCGTCCGCACTGCCGTCTGGGCGATACCGCGAAGGCGGCGGAATACATCGAAAAAAATGCGCGCGCAAAAGCCCGCGTCGCTCTGCTGAAGACTCTGATGCTGGAACATGAACTGCCGCAGGATATACTTCTGCTCAAGGCGGGGGCGGGAAAAGGGGCGCTCGATGCTCTGGTCAAAGAGGGAATTGTCGACCGCGAGGAAATTGTGGACGACCGCGACCCGTTCAAAGGCGCGTCGGTGATTCCGACCAAACCGCTGACGCCGACTCCGGAACAGGCGGAGGCGCTGAAAATCATTTTCGACACGATGGAGGGACGCACGGGAAAACATGTCGTTCTGCTCCACGGCGTCACCTGTTCCGGCAAAACGGAGGTTTATCTTCAGGCGATTGCAAAGGCTCTGGAGCAGGGCGGCGAAGCGATTGTGCTTGTTCCGGAAATCTCCCTGACTCCGCAGACCGTGGAGCGGTTCCGCGCCCGGTTCGGCGACATGGTGAGCGTGCTCCACAGCGGACTTTCCGAGGGGGAGCGGCATGACGAATGGATGAAAGTTCACTCGGGACGGGTCCGCATCGCCGTCGGGGCGCGTTCCGCGCTTTTCGCTCCGTTCACGAAACTGAAGCTGATTGTGGTCGACGAGGAGCACGAACAGTCGTATAAGCAGTCGGAGGCGCCGCGATACAATGCGCGCGACGTCGCTGTCATGCGCGGCAAACTGGAAGGGGCGACGGTGATTCTCGGCTCCGCCACGCCGTCGCTGGAATCGCATTACAATGCCGCCGTCGCGGGCAAATACGCACACGCGCGAATGCTCAAGCGGAGCGATCCGCGCATTGTGCTGCCCGATGTGCGGATTGTCGACATGCGCTGCGAAGAGACGGTCGACGGGCTGCGTCCGGTGCTCTCAAAAGAGCTGATCCGGGGGGTCCGCGAGCGCATCGCCGTCGGGGAGCAGAGCATTATTTTTCTGAATCGGCGCGGGTTTGCAAAGCAGATGATCTGCGAGGACTGCGGATTCGTCGCGCGCTGTCCCGACTGTTCCGCCGCATACACCTACCACCGGAAGATGCAGATTCTGACATGTCATCTCTGCGGAGCGATGGTCTCAGCTTATGAGAAATGCCCGCAGTGCGGTTCGGAAAAAATCCGCTATTCGGGTGCGGGGACGGAGAAGGTCGAGAACATGGCGTTCGCAGTGTTCAAGAATGCGCGGATTGCCCGGATGGACTCGGATTCCATGACGCGTCCTAGTCTGTATGAAGAGATTCTGGGAAAATTCCGCCGGGGAGAAATCGACATTCTGATCGGAACGCAGATGATTGCAAAGGGACTTGATTTTCCGAACGTCACTTTCGTGGGCGTCGTGAATGCGGACATGGGACTTTTCCTGCCGGATTTCCGCGCGGCGGAACGGACGTTCCAGCTGCTTACGCAGGTCGCCGGGCGCGCCGGACGCGGCGAACACCGCGGCGAAGTCCTGATTCAGACCGGCAACCCGTTCAATTCAGCGATCACCGCGGCGGCAAACCATGACTGCGACACGTTTTACGCTGATGAACTTCCGGTCCGCGAGGAGCTGAAGCTTCCCCCGTACGGACATGTGATCGCGCTTCATTTCGACGGGGAGGAACCGCGGAAGATCGAGGCTTATGCGGCGCAGCTCATGGAGCGCATTCAGCCGTATCTGGACCCGGAAACCGAGGTTACGGAACCGATGCCCGCGCCGATTGAGCGCATCAAGGGGAAGTTCCGCTACATGGCGACTTTCCGGGCGGGAAAGCTGGGGCGGCTCAAGCAGATCCTGCGCTATGAGACCTGCCGGAATCAGCCGCGCGGGCTCCAGGTTTATCTGGACATTGACCCCGCCTCAATGCTGTAGCAGCTTTGCTAGATTTTCCGCAAGCAGAGCGGCTCCTTCCGCATTCGGTGTGACGCGGTTGCGGGAATAATACCGCGGCGAATCGGGGAGGAGTTGTGCGCCCTCTATGACGCGGATTTTCTGTTTTTCCCCGAATTCCCGGATGGCGGCGGCGTAAGGCGCGGCGCTCTTCTTCAGCGGAGTGACGAATGCAATCTTCGCGTTCGGCGCGGCTGTGCGGAAGGCTTCCGTGAAACGTTCCAGATTCTTCTTGAAAACCGGAATGGTGGTGCCGAATCTGCTGTCGAACGTTCCCGTCATGACGACCAGAAGGTCGGGTTTCGGGAGCGCGAGAAATTCCGCATGGTTCGGGGTGAGGAGCGTATCCGCCATGACGGCGTCTATGATTTCCCAGTTCAAGGAACGCCCGAGCAGATAGGAGAACGATTGATGCGCGGGGAGGATTTCGCCGCTCTGTGCGAAGTCGCCGTAGAGGACGGCGCGTTTTGCGAACGGCTTCGGATCGGCGAATTTCGCACGGTCGTTGACGGAGAGCCCGAGAAAGTCGACGGAGTCTCCCGAGGGGAGAATGACGTCGAATGTGTGCATGGCGCCGTCGGAGGGAATCCGGAAGGAGAGGTCGCGAGAGAAATAGCGCGTGCGCTTGCGGCGGTCGCCGGGGAGCGTGAAGGTGTATTCCGGCTTCCAGTCTCCGTCGACGAGGAAAATTCCTGTGCTGTCGAGGGGGACTTCGGGGAGATGAAGTCCGTTGTAGCGGAGTTTCACGCGGATGTTGCGGCTGTCGGTCCGGAAGCGGATGCGCGCGCCGGGATTGTCGTGCTCCAGATGGTCGCGGTGCGGCATGAGACGGCTGAACTTCATGACATGATTCCGGCGTGCGCCCTCGACGAAGGTTTTCGAGAGGATGCCGGAATAGTGCAGCCGCGGGTCGTCCGGAGCGATTTCGAGCGCGGCGAGCGGGAGCGCCGCGAACAGGGGGAGCAGGAAGATGCGTTTCATTTTTTCTGATCCAGAAAGTAGCCGGTCAGGGTGCACTTGGCGATGATTTTCCCGTCGGAATTCCGGGCGACGGCTTCGCAGACGCAGGTTGTCCGGCCGTTGTGAATGAGCGTTGCCGTTGCGGTGATTTTCGGTCCCTTGCCCGGACGGAGGTACGAGATGGTGCTGTTGAGTCCGATGCAGGGGCGTCCGGTGGACCAGGAGGCTCCGGCGAAAGCGAAGTCGCAGAGCGTGTAGATCGCGCCTCCCTGCACGACGTCGTGTCCGTTCAGGGAGTCTTCCGAAACATCGTATTCTGCTTCGGCGCGGCATTCTCCGATGCCGGTGAGGCGCATGGAGTTGAAGGCGCAGAAGCGGTCGGCTTGATTGAGTTTTTTCTTGATTTCTTCAAAGTTGATCATTGGTTGTCTCAGGCGTATTTGTGTTTGAGCATTTTAAGATAGGGTGTCGGGTCGAGTGTTCCGTTTCCGGTTGCGATCCTGAGAATTTCCGACGTGGTGTATTTGGCGCCGTGGACATGAACGCGGGAGCGGAGCCATTCGCGGAGCGGGGCGTAATCGCCCTGTGCGATGCGCTGCGGAATTTCCGGGTGATCCCTGAGCGCGGCGTTCCAGAGCTGGGCGGAGATGACGTTTCCGATTGCATAGGAGGGGAAATAGCCGAATTCGCCCATGGCCCAGTGAACATCCTGAAGGACGCCTTCGGCGTCGTCCCGGATTTCGATTCCGAGCAGGTCTTTCATTCCGGCGTTCCAGGCCTCGGCGAGATCGGCTGCTTTGAGTTTGCCTTCGAGCATCGCTTTTTCGAGTTCAAAACGCAGAATGATGTGCATGTTGTACGTCAGTTCGTCGGCTTCCACGCGAATGGGGGAGGCTTCCACGGCGTTGAGCGCGGCGAGGAACTTTTCCATCGGGACATTCTTGAGTGCGGCGGGGTAGAGCTTCCGCACGCGCGGATACCAGAATTGCCAGAATTCCGGCGAGCGCGCAACCAGGTTTTCCCAGAGACGGGACTGGGATTCATGGATCGAGAAGGAGGCGCCGTCGCCGAGCGGCGTGCGCGCGTACCGTTTGTCGATTCCCTGTTCGTAGAGAGCGTGTCCGCCTTCGTGCACGGAGCTGAAGAGAGCGGAGAACGGCTTGCCGGGGAAGACTTTTGTCGTGACGCGGACGTCGTAGAGTCCGATGGTCGTCGTGAACGGATGAACGGTGGTGTCCTGGCGTCCGCAGTTCCAGTCGTAGCCCATGCGAGTGAGAACCTCTTCGGTGAGCCTGATCTGTTTTGCGGCGGGGAAAGAGCCGTTCAGGAATGCGGTGTCGGGCGCGGGTTTTTTGAGCGCGGCGCGGATGATTTCCGACTGTTCTTTTTTCAGACGCGCGAAGACCGGTTCGAGGTCGGCGCAGGTGACGCCTTCATCGAAGCGGTCGAGGAGCGGGTCATAGGGATGTTCATACGGTTCAAACCAGGAGAGACGCTCGAAGGTGAGATTGAGAAGTTCCTGGAGATGCGGGGCGAAGGTTTTGAAGTTCTTTTCTTTGCGGGCGCGTTCCCATGCGGTGTTTGCGCGGGAACAGGCTTCGGCGTTGCGCCGGACCCATTCGGCAGGGAGACGGCGTTCCTTTTCGTAGTTTTTGGAGACTTTTTCGATGAGGCGGCGTTCATCGGAATCGGGATCGAGTTTTTTCGCTTTGCGGGCGAGCTTCCCGATGAGTTTTCCGAATTCGCGCGAAGTTGTTTTTTCATGGGCGGTTTCCCCGAGCGTGGCGAGCTGAAGGGAACGCGAGTCGATGGAGCCGGGAGCCATGTAGGTGCGCATATCCCAGTCGAGCAGTTCGGAGGCGGCGCGGAGGTCGGAGACGGCGCCGAGAATGTTTTTCAGTTTTTCCAGTTTTTCGGCAAAGCTCATGATGATTACTCCCATTTGTACGTGTTGAAGTTCCCCTTGAGGCGTCGTTCCATGATCCACGAGACGGGGGTCAGGAGATGGGACATTGCGTCGAAGGGGAGTGTATTTCGGAGAAGTTCCGCGCGGACGCGGATGTCGAAGCTGTTGTCGGCCCAGCGGTAGTTGCCGCGGGCGTTGAGGGAGACGAGGCCTCCGTTGCTGCGGAGGTCTTCGAATTCGAGTTTTTCGCCGGCGAGCTGGAAATCTCCGTTGATTTTTGTGATGGAGCCGAAGCTTTCGAGCGACCAGACCTGTCCGATGATGCGCAGGAAGCTTCCGAGCAGCGGGACGGTCCAGAGGTTGGAGCCGGAGATAGTCATCTGTCCGTTCCCGTCGAGCTGGAGTCTGCTTCCGGCTTTGTAGGACATTGCGGCGTCGAGGTTCATGGAAAGAAGAGCGTTTTTGTACTCTTCGGGAGTTTTCCCGGCATCGACGCGGAAGCCCTGGAGGACGGAGAGCATGTTTGCGGAGGTGAGGCGAGCGCTGATGTTTCCCTTCTCTGTGTTGAAATTGTAGCGGTAGTCCATCTGGAGTCTTCCTCCGCAGAAATGTCCTTCGCCGCTGCGGAAGGATGCGGTGGCGTTTTCATAGAGGAGAAGAGTGTCGAGGTCTGTGATGCGGATTCCCTGCCAGCGGCAGGAACCATTGGTGATGAGTGCGCGGAAACGGGTGTTGCCGGCATTGCTGTAGTCAATGACACCGCTGGCTTCGACAGCCATGGGGAATGGAAAGTCGATGTAGCTGGTTCGCCATGCGGGGTAGAGCGTGCGGATCATGTCGTTGCCTGCGATGGTGCTGGAGAGCTGGAAGTTGAGAATGCCGTCCGGTTTTTTGAACGAGAGGTCTTTCCCGGAGGGGCGGTAGTCGGCGGAAATGCGCATTTTGCCTTCCGCTGTTTCGAGGATGACGTCGGGAAGAATCAGATGATTTTCCGCATCGATGATAAACCGTGCCGCGCCGTAGCGGAAAGGAATGCGGTTGTAGGCGAAGTCGCGGATGACCATGGTTCCGGTGAGAAAATAGAAGGGGGCTTTTCCGTAATCTGCGGAGAGGTCGGCGGAGAGCTCGATTGTATCCGGGGCGGTCGGCCATTTGATGTCGCGGGTCAGGCTGTTGACGAAGTCGCGGTTGGACTTGCCGAATGCTTCGAGCATGGCGGAGGGGGAGCCGGAGCAGACGACGCTTGCGGAGATGCTCTGCATGCCGGGTTCGCAGCGGAGTCTGCCTGTGACGCGCGACCCTCCGGGCAGGAGGGCTTCGATGTTCCGCAGAATGATGGCCTCCGAGGAAAACTTGACGTCTGAAACGATGGAGGAGACGGGGATGTTTTTGATTTGCAGATTGTTCAGCTGTACGCGGAAGTTCCCTGTGATTGCATCGATGTTGCGCAGCGGAAAGGAGAGTTCGCCCTGAACCGAGACGGATGTGGAGTTCGCGGGAGTGTGCAGCTGGACGTTTTCCTGAACGAGAGCGGCGATGTTCGGCGGGAGGACTTTGAGGTGGTTTGCCGCGTTTGCCTTGCCGTTCAGGGAGGCGCTGAAATGTTCGTTGTCGAGCTGGAAGGTCCCGTAAATGTTTCCTCCGCCGCGCAGCGAGGCGTTGCGGAGCGTTCCGTTCAGGCTCTGGCCGTCGGCTTTGAGTTCCAGGGAAATGTCATGGAATCCGAGCTTCTGAATGCTGAGATCCTGAACGTGAAGGGAGAGCAGTCCTTTGCAGGAGCCGCTGGAGAGGTTGAAGTTTTCAAGGGTCCCTTCAAAATCGACGAGGTCTGCGCGGACGCCGAGAGAGGAGAGCGCGCTGTTCTGCGCGGGGGCGCCGAGGAGACGGACAAGGTCATCGAATCTGCAGCGCCCGCGAACGCGTCCGGTGGCGGCGCTGTATGAAGCGTCGTAAGTTCCGTTTGCGTCGATGAAAGAGTCCTTTCCGAGTTTGACGGAGATGCGGTCGAGGGAGAATATGCCGTTTTTGAGGGAAGCCTCTTCATGGATGGAGTGTATCCGGATGCCGTTGTAGCGGAATGCCGGGAGAGTGAATTCCGCACGGGCGGTGGACTGGTTGAAGTCCATGATGTCCAAGTCGAATTCGAGTGTGCATGCGGGTGCTCCGGAGAATTCCTGCGAATAGATTTCGTGGAGAGTCCGCAGCGCTTTGCGGCGCATGGGAAGCGGGATTTCCCGGACGAATTCCACGTACGGATTTGCGGGCGGCGCTGAGAGCTGTGCCGCGGGCGCGGCGGCTGGCTTGCGCTCCTCCGTTTTTTCCGGTTCCGAATGGAAGCTGTCGAGCCATTTCGCGCTGGAGTAATAGAGCAGGTTGCGGACTGTTCCGTGCATGGCGAAGCGGATGCCGTTGAGCGATCCGGAAGCGCGGTTGATGCGGATGCGTCCGGGGGCGCCGGAAAGGGATGCGTCAACATTGGAGATGAGCAGACGGTCCAGTGAGCCTTCCGCTCCGGATTCGGGGAACAGTGGGAGTGCGGCGGTTGCTCCGGCAACGCGCATGACGAACGGAAGCTCTCCGCGGAAGAAGCGCACCGGAGAGATTCTGAGCTGGACGCGTGATGCTCGGAATTGCGGCATATCGGCGCCGGCGGTCAGCGAAACGTCGGTTCCGATGATTCCGTTCCAGAGTCCGGCGCGGAGCGAAGAGAGGGTCAGTGTATAGCCGTACTGCCGGGCTTTGTGCTCAAAACAGCGGCGGATCACATCGGGAACGCCGATGTATTCCATACAGAAATCGGCAATGACAAGCGCGGTGAGGAGAGCCGTCGTCACGGCAGCGAGCCAGCGCAGACGGCGGCTTTTGAAACATGCGCGGATCAATGACATCGGGCTCTCCTGTGTTAAAGAATCTTGATTCAAGAGGTAATTTGCCCCGTAAGAGCAAAAATACAAATGGAAAATCAAGATATTCCCGATTTTTATTCCGTCAGCTTGGCCAGTGTTGTGCAGAGCGCTTTCTGAGTGATGGGTTTCAGCAGAATCGCATCAAAAAGTTTCTCCTGTTCGTCGTTGAACAGAATGTCCGCGGTGAGAGCTGCGACTTTTGTATGCCGGAGAGCCTGGTTCGCGCGGATCAGTCCGGCGAGTTCCTCTCCGTTCATGCCGGGCATCCGCAGGTCGGTGAGAACAATGTCCGCAGGAGCCTGCTGAAGCATTTCAAGGGCTTCGGCTCCGGAGGACGCCTGCCGGACGGGGATGTGGTTTTTCCAGAGCATTGCGGAGAGGACTTTGAGATTGATGCGGGAATCGTCCACAATCAGAATGTTCGGAGTGCGGGAGAGCTTTTCCGGCTTGAACTGTTTGCGGGATTCCGGCGTTACCGCGGAAATTCTGACATCGCGGATGGTGAGTGTGAAGGTTGAGCCGGAGCCCTCTTTGCTGTCGAGGTCGAGCGACCCGTTCATGGCGGTTGCAAGGCGGCGCGCGATGGCGAGACCGAGTCCGGTTCCGTTTGCGCGCTGGGCGCTGGAGTTGGCCGTATCCTGCACGAAAGGCTCGAAGATGGTTGCCTGAATGTCCTTTGTGATGCCTTTGCCCGTATCGGAAACCTGGATTTTGAGTTCCGGTGCATGGTAGAAAATGTTCAGAGCGACGGTTCCGTGTTCGGTGAATTTGACGGCGTTGCTGAGGAGGTTCATCAGAATCTGCTTGATGCGCTGTGCGTCCAGTTCAAATATGGGGAGCGCTTCGGGACTGTTGAAAACGAGCTTGAGTCCCTTCAGCATAGCCATCTGCTGGAAGACCGCCTTGAGTTCCTGGAGAATGTCGTTCAGGTCGGTTGGCGCGGGGACGATGTTCATGCGGGCGGATTCGAGCTTCGAGAAATCGAGAATATCGTTGATGAGACTCAGCAGGTTTTTGGCGGAGTAGTTGATTCCGCTGACATACTCGCGCTGTTCCTGGGGCGAGGGACTGGAATCGCGCAGCAGATCGGAGAAGCCGATGACGGCGTTGAGCGGGGTGCGGAGCTCATGGCTCATGGTGGCGAGAAACACGCTCTTTGCGCGGGTCGCAGTCTGGGCGGCGTCACGCGCATCGGAGAGATCCTTGATGTAGGCCTGACGGCGCAGGACAAGTTCGATCATCTGCGCAATGGAGGGGATGATCTGCTGCTGCAGCGGGGTGAGTGTGATGTCCTTGTTTTTGTAGACGAGTCCCCAGCAGCCCCAGAGAACGCCCTTTTTGAAGATCGGCATCGTGTAGATGCGTTTGACATGGTTGTCGCGGAGGATGCTGATCCAGAAATCACGGTTGTCACCGTAATGTCTGGTGCGTTCGAGGTCAAAGACGCGGAGTTTACTCTTCTGAGGTCTTTTGAACCAGTCGTTGAGCGTGTGAAAATGCTGCATGGCGAAAGTCTCCATGATGGGCTTGACGTCTTTTGCGCAGTACTCTTCGACGAATTCGGCATGCTGTTTTTCTTCATTGTAATGAACGAGATAGCAGCGGTCGCCCTGGAAGTATTCTCCGAGAATGCGGAGAATGGAGTTGAGGGCGGTGTCCTTGAAGTCGCCGAGAACGGTGCGGAGACATTCGTTCTGCACGCGTTCATTTTGGGTGCGGTAGTAGAGATCGTCGACGTCGATTCCGACGCCGAGCATGGCGGGACATCCGAAAATTTCTTTGGAGAGATAGACGAAGTCTCCGCGCTGGCGGCGTCCGTCGAGAACGTATTCTGTTTCGCGGGCTTGTTTGGTTTTGAGAATGTCTGCCAGATTGGCTTTCAAATATGGGTAGAGTTCAGGCGAGAAGTCGTTGAGTTTAGTGATTTTCCCTTTGATTTTTGAGCTTCGGTAGAGAAGAACATTTTCCTGCGGGTCGACGGCGAGCACGCGGATGGGGAGTTTCTGGAATACGCGGCGGATCTGTGTTGCGAGCTGGCGGTAGCGGAACGTGAAGAAAATTGCGAGAAGCACGATGAGAATCAGTGCGCCTCCGATACAGGAGAAAATGTAAATCTGGTATTTATAGTGTTCGAAGAACGTTTTTTCGCGTCCGAAAACTGTGGCGTCGGCGGGAATGCGGGAGTCCGGAACATCGTAGAACCGGAGCATGGATTCATTCAGGATCGTTTTGGGCGGGATATGGTTTATTTTGGGAACCTGTTTCCCTTCGAGGATATCGAGCGTGAGCTGAGCCGCGACTTTGCCGTAGGCGTTGGAATCCTTCATGACTCCGCCGACTGCGCCGAAGCGCAGCAGAGCGCTGTGTGTGATGAAGAGCGGGAGATCCGCACGGTTCGCAAGATGATTCATCATGTACTGAAGCGTGGACGCGGTGACGGCGGAGCGGGAGAACCAGCCCTGGTAGATGACGACGGCGTCTTTGGAATTCTTGTCGACGAGTTCAAGCATCCGTTTCGGGCCCATGGTTTCGTTGTCGGGGGCAATGAACTGGAGATCGGGAAACTTTCTGATGGCAATCTGCGCCTGGGCGCGGAGCTCCTGTCCGACTTTGTTCCAGTGGGTGAGGAGAATGACTTTTTTCTTTTCCGGGAAGAGCTTGCGGATCAGACTCAGGTTTTCTGAGATTGGAAGGTCCTGGAACATGTAGACGATATTGCCTTTTTTCGGCACACGGTTCGCCAGCGAAGTCTGAAGTCCGCACGCGAGAATGGTCACGGAAGGGGGAATGGTATCCAGTTCGTCTTTGAGCAGTTCGAGCGGCGGGGCGGCGAAGGTGACGACGATGCGGTAGTATCCGCTCTTGATTCTCTTGAGGACCTCGCGGAAGCGCACGATCTTTTCTTCCGGATACGGCTTGTGCGGGGTGTCGAGACTGAACATGTCGACGAGGTAGGCTCCGCCGGCGCTGTTGAGGGCGGTCAGATATTCGTTGCTTTCGGAGAAGTACTGTACGAATGCGGTTGAGAAGGGCGAAAACATGAGAATCCGCGGCGGGATGAGGTTGCCGTTCTCCTTGAGGTCGGTTTCCGCGAAGAGCGCCGCGGGGAGCAGAACGGCAGCCAGAAGAACAAGACCGAGCCGGAGGTGGCTGAACATGATGATACTCCTTATTTTGTTATTTTTTCTTTGAGGACCCGGAAGAGAAAGAGCGGGTTTCCGAGCACGTACCGCCGGAAAAGCCGCACGGGTTCCTGATAGAGGCGGTAGATCCATTCGATTCCGGCGCGGCGCATCCAGAGCGGAGCGCGGGGAATGCGTCCGGAGACGAAGTCGAGCAGACCTCCGACCGCGAGAGCCGCGCCGCAGTGCAGTTCCTTCCGGTGGGCGTCAATCCATTTTTCCTGTGCGGGAACACCGAATGCGACGAGCAGCAGATCGGGATTTGCGGCGTTGATCTTATCAATTGTCCGCCGTTCCTCGTCCGCATTTGCGAAGTATCCGTGATGCGTTCCGGCGATCCGTGCGGCGGGATAGAGCCTGCGGACATTTTCCGCTGCCGCTTCCGCCACGCCCGGACGTGCGCCGAGAAGATAGAGCGAGCGGCGTCCGTTGCAGAGAAGCGGGAAAAGATCCGTGCCGTTGACGTTTTCCGGAACGTCGAACCCGAGGAGACGTCCCGCCGTTCTGACGCCGCTTCCGTCGGGCCATACGGCGTCCGCATGATTCAGAATTCCGCGGTAGGCGCAGTCGCTGTATGCAAGGTTGAGACAGTGCGCATTGACAAAGAAGAGTTCTGCGCAGAGTCCCGTTTCGCGGGCGTGCTGAACGGCGGAATCGATTTGCGTGAGAGCATTGGTCATGGTGCAGTTGTCGATGGATACGCCGAAGACGGACGGGCGTTTCGCTTTGTGCCCGCGGAAGATCTGCACGAGGATTTCCGCGTTGTTTTTCCAGGAGAATTCCGCTGCGCGGAGATATCCTTTCTGAATGCGCACGGCGTTTCCTTCGCGGTCGGTGAGGAGCGTGCGCATGGCGTCTGCGATTTCATCAATGTTTTCGGGATCGAAGAGAATGGCGCATCCTTCACCGATTTCCCCGAGCGAGGAAGTCGCGGAGCAGGCGCAGGGAACGCCGCGGTGCATCGCTTCAATCAGGGAGAGCCCGAAGCCTTCGAACAGCGAAGGAAAAATGTAGCCGGAGGAGGCGGAGAACGCCTCGTCCAGGTCGGCATTATCAATGAATCCGGGAAAGTAAAAATGATCTGCATGCGGGCTCTGTTCCGCGGCGGCGAAGACGGGTTCTGAGCCTTCCCACTTTGCGCCGGGCATGACAAGGTCGAAGCGGTTCGCGAGTTCCGCCGGAAGACGGTCGAATGCCTGAATCAGCCGGACGTGGTTTTTGCCCGGGTGTTCGAGACGGGAGATGTAAAGCAGGTACGGACGGCGGAGCCCGATCCGTTCGCGCCACGGCGTTCCGGGGCTTGCCGCGGGAACGGAGAGTGTGAGGCCGTTGGGAACCAGACGGAGTTTTTCGTGCGGAATGTGCCAGAATTTTTCGAGATCGTTTTGCGTGGACTTGCTGATTGCGGCGACAACGGGGGCGCGGCGGACGAAAAAGGGGAGAACATGGCGGATGTAGAACATGCGGAACGCATCGTATTTCGCTTTCACATGATACTGCGAAAGATCGTGCACGATGGCGATTGTGAAGCAGGGATAGAATGCAAACGCACGCCGGTTCGCCGCGCAGATGACGCAGAAATCAAATTGTCCTTTCCGTATGCGGAACGGGAGAATGAAGAGATGATAAAGCATGGAGAAGACGGCGCGGCGGGTCCAGCCCGGCAGAAGAATTTTGTTGTATCCGGGGAACTGTTCCGCAGCATCGGGTTCGAGAATCAGCGTGAGTTCGTGTCCGGCTTCGGAGAGAGCCTTCACCTGTTCGCGGATGCAGACGGAGATTCCGGATTTGCCTTTATCGAACGGAACGCAGGAAACAAGGATTTTCATTTTACATTCTCCATAAGCGAGCGGATGGAGTTGAGGAACCGTTCGCGGCTGAAATTCTGTCTGACGAACCGGACGGCGTTTGCGCTCATGCGGATTGCCGCGTCGCGGGTATGGCTTTCGATGGCGCGGGCGAGCGCGGCGGTGTCTCCTTCGGGAACGGAGTATCCGGCGGAATCGGGCAGCCAGTCTTCCACCCCGCCAAGGCGGAACGCGGCGACGGGGAGTCCGCGGGCGAGAGCTTCGAGTCCGCCGAGTCCGAACGGTTCCTGCCAGCGGGTCGGGAAGATGAGCAGGTCGGCGCGGTTCAGATACGTTTCCGGGTCGGAGACCCAGCCGGCGAATTCGATGCGGTCCGCAATCCCTTTTTTCGCTGCGAGCGCTTCGAGCATCGGGCGGTCGGAGCCGTCGCCGGCAATGGTCAGCCGGAAGGGGACGCGGAGTCTGGAAGCGGCGTCGAGGAGGAGGTCGCATCCTTTGCCGCGGATGAGCTGTCCGAGAAAGAGCAGGCGCAGCACGCCGTCCGGCATGAAATCGGTCCGCGGTTCCGTCACGTCGGCGAAGGGCGGGATGAGCGAGATGTTTTCCGGAGCGAACCCGTTCTTCAGCAGATTGCGGTACATGAAGTGAGAAAGGACGACGGCCCTGTGCCGCCGCAGTTCGTTCAGCAGGCGGAGCGAGGTTATCGGGGAACGTTTCCAGCCGCGCGGGCTGGAGAGACGGGAACAGACCGTGCAGCGCAGAAACGAACAGGCACGGTGGCAGTTGACGCGTCCGAAGGGCGTGTAATAGTGACGTCTCATACAGTAAAGATCGTGGTCGTGAGCCCAGAAGATGAGCCGTTCGCCGAAACGCCCGCGCAGTTTTTTCAGCACGGGGAACGGACAGAGTTTGTGCAGAATTGCGAGCGTGTATTCTCCATCGGCTTCCCCGGGAGCGAAGACGCGCCGGAAGGCTTTGCGGAATTCGTTTTCGCCGCGCGCGGGAACGGAGCCTTCATAGTCGACCTCGATTCCGGCTTCGCGGAGGGCGAGTGCGGTCTGATATGCGTAGCGTTCAATTCCGCCGGCAAAGCCGATGTATTCGCCGAGAAAAAGCAGACTTTCAGCCATGTTTCAGCTCCTGATAGATTGCGGTCAGCCGGCGTGTGAGTGCGGACCATTCGAAATGCTTGACGCTCTCGCTTCCGTTTCCCGCAAGTTTGCGGCGGAACACGGGATCCTGCATCTTTTCCCATGCGCGGAAAAGTTCTTCCGGTTTGCCGGGTGAAAAAAGCAGACCGTTCACGCCGTCGCGGATGAAATCTTTGAGTCCGCCCGCATTGGAGGCGATGAGGGGAGTTCCGGCGGCCCAGGCTTCCAGCGCGGCGATTCCGAACGGTTCGTGCCGCGAGGGAAGAATGAAGACATATGCGGAATGGAGAGCGGAGCGCAGCAGCGGCGAACCGGGCGGAAGCCCCGGAACGAGCGTGAAGCGCCCGGTCAGTCCGAGCCGTTTCACTTCAGCAGTCAGTTCATCGCAGTACCACTGCGCGGTAACGGGCCCGATGAGCAGAAGATGAGTATCCTCGGTTTTCTGAAGCAGATTCAGAAGGATTTTCTGATTTTTCTGATAATCAATGCGCGAGATGCAGAGAATGAGTTTTCTCTCTTCCGGAATATGAAATTCTTTGCGGACGTCAGCGGTGTCCGGTTCACGGAACTTTGCCGCTTCGATGCCGTTGGGCAGATAGAAAATGCGCTGTCCGGGGTACGCCTTGCGGAGTTTTGCCTCTTCCGTGCGCCCGACACAGAGGACGGCGTCTGCACCGCGGACGGGGTCGGTGCGGAGTCCGGCGAGGCGGTCAATGATGCCGCCGTAGTGGAATTTCCCGCGCACGGGACGCAGAAGTTCGCGCAGTTCTGCGGGCGGAACGTCCGCCGCTCCGCCGTGGAGTGTGATGATTGAGGGAATGCCGCGGCGTTTTGCAATGTGTTCGCAGATCGCCGCGAGACGCCCGCCGCAGTGTATATGGATGATGTCGTAGTTTCCCTGTTTCAGTGCGCGGAAGAGGGGAAGCGAGTAGGGGTTTCCGCCCTTCTTGTCGAGGGCGAGTGTATCCCGTCCGGGCATTGGAAAGTATGGGTAGAAGTAGGGAAAACGGCGGATGCTGATGCCGTCGCGCACCTCATCGCCGCGGACGGCGAGAGCGGAGGTTGCGAGGATTTCCGGCTGGAGCCCCTGCGCGCGCTGATTGAGCGCGGTGTTCCAGACAACGGTTTCGGTTCCGCCCCACTCTTCGAAGACGAAGCGCCGGACGACATGAGCGATTTTAAGCATGATTTTCCCCTTTCAGGAAATCGCGTGCGCCGCGCCGGTACTGGAGTTTCTGGATGAGGCGTCTCCGGAGCGCGCCGGGGAGCTCCGGCCGCCCGGCGGGATGAGCGATGAGATACCGGACGTCGCGCAGGGTTTCGCAGAACGCACCCGCGAGGGAACGGAAGAGGGAAGGCGCGGAGTTGTAAATCCGTGCGTCCGCAAATCCTTCGCCGTAAAAACGGCGGGCAAGTTCGGGCAGGGTGTAGTTGTGGGAGTGCTCGACGAGGGCGTTTGCCGCATACCGGATGCGGATCGGGCGGCGGTGCGCCCATTCGACGTCCTCCGAATAACGGAAGGTTTCGTTGAAGGGATTTTTAAGCAGGTCGTCACGGAACGCGGCGGAGGAGGCGAGAGAGAAGAAGAACTTCCAGTGCGCGGCAACGGAACCGTCGCCGAACGCGCGCTCGTTGTCCTTGCGGACGAGGTACTGCGCGTCGGGGCGCGGCAGCTGATTTGCGTAGACCGCATCGGCTGTGCCGTTTCTGAGTGGTTCCGTGAGGTTTTCGAGCCAGACTTCGTTGAGGGGGACGGCGTCCGCATTGTTGAAGACAATGATGTCTCCGGCAGCTGCCTGAATCATCCGGTTGAGCGTGCGTCCGGGGAAATAGGGGCCATCGGGACGCGGTACGATGTGCACACCGGGAGCGGCGGCGATGATTTCCGCTGTGCCGTCGGTGGACGCGTCGTCGCAGCAGAGAACCTCGAATTTAAACGAGGTTTTCTGTGCGGCGATGGCTGCGAGAGTCTGCTCAACGAAACTGCGGTCGTTATGGGAGCGGACGAGGATGGAGACGGTTGCGGTCATTTCAGTTTGCAGCTTCCCCGAAAGACTGGAGTGCGGCATCGACTGTATCGTAGATTTCGAAGACGCGGAACACCTTTGTTATTTCGAAAATGATTCTGGGACGCGGCTGGAGACAGGCGAGTTTCACGGTTCCGCCTTTTGCCGAAGCCTTCTGCAGGAGGAATACGAGAGCGCCGAGCCCGGATGAGTCGATATGGGTCATTTTGCTGAGGTCAAGCAGCAGATTTTTGTCCGATTCGCTTTCCATGCGTTCCAGAACCTGATTCTGGAAACTTTCGGAACAGGCGGCGACAAGGCGTCCATCAATGGTGACTTTCAGTGCGCAGCTCAGCTGTTCAAATTCATAGTTCATAATAAAACCTCCGTGTTTGTTTTTTTAGGGGTGAACTTTCCGGATGATTGCGGAAAGATAGGGAATTTTTCTGCGTTCGTGCGGGTCAAGCGCCAGGAACCAGGAGAAAACAAGATAGAGCGGCCCGCAGGAGAAGCCTGCGAGAAGAAGCAGGGGAAAATCTCCGATTCTGTTTTTCAAAAGAAGGTATTCCGCCGTGCCGAGCGCGGTCATGGGCAGTGCCGCCAGGAGCGGCCGGCGGACTGCCTGTACCAGAATCGGCGTCAGGCGCAGCCCGGTGCTGCGCAGAAGACTCGGCAGAATGAAGCCGCAGGTTGAGATCAGGCGCGCGCCGATGGAGGTCCACATCACCACCAGTTCCGACGGATGGAACCAGAGGATCAGAACGGAGCTTCCTGCGAAGAGCACGCATTCGGTGAGCGCCGCGGCGGCGAGGAGTTTGTGGCGTTCCGCCATGAGCAGATACTTTTCCGGAATTGCACGGAACACCAGCCAGAACCAGACGGAGACGACGGTGATCCGGCAGATCAGCGTCGCCTGATCCAGATTTTCCGTATAGTGGAACAGAAAGCGGATCAGCACGGGGGAATAAATCAGGATTCCGATCGTCATGCCGGTTGCAAGGAAACTGTTCCAGCGCATGGAGTTGACGAGAATTTTTCCCAGATGTTCCCGCTTGCCGCGCGAATGAAGAAGCGCCGAAAGCGGCGAGATGTTCTCCTGATACGGCCCGGTGAACTGAGTCATCAGCACGGTCAGCCGCACACCGATCAGATAGATGGAAACGGGAACGAGTCCGCAGAAGATGCTGATGAACAGAACCGAGCAGCGCTCCCAGACGATTCTTGCAACGGATGTGAGGTAGACCGTTCCGCTGAAGGAGCATATTTCGCGGAAGATTTTTCCGTTCCACCGGAAGAGAATGCGGAATCCCGGGATGCTGCGCCAGGCGGCGATCATCATGAAACTTTGCGTCAGAGCGGTCAGGGCGAGAGTGAAAATGATCAGCGCAATGAGTCCCTGATCGAAGAGAAACAGAATGCCGACGCCCGCGAGTTCCAGAATTTTTGCGAGGACGGTAATGTTGTTCCGCAGATAGATTTTCTGAAGTCCGACCAGCATTTCCGGAAAGACTCCGAACGGGAAAATCACAGCGGAACCGATGCCGAAGAGCAGAAAACAGAGGCGGTAGTATCCCGTATCCGCATCGGGCGGCAGGTTCAGAAGTTCGCGGATGAAGCAGGAGGCGATGAGCGTCCCGGCAACGATGACGAACGACATGGCAAAATGGAACTGGAACACCGTGGAAATGGTGATGTTGTACTTTTGAATATCGCGCTTCCAGAGTTCCGTCGCTGTGGCTTTCTGTGCGGCGACGCCGAGCCCGAAGTCAAGCAGAAGCGAGTAGCAGAAGAAAGACCAGAGCATCATCCAGAGCCCGTAGTTCGCTTCGCCGAGTTCCGCGATCATCCAGCGTGTGATGAGTACGCCCTGAATCAGGCGCACTCCCATGCTGAGATAGTTGGTAAGCGTGTTTTTCAGAAGCGGAATTTTCATTCGGCGTCCTCCTTGAGTTCCTCCGCGCGGCGCTTCATAAGACGGTAGACGTCGGCAAGCGTAACGATGTCCGCGGGGAGCAGGCAGTTTGAGAGAAGCGAGGCGGCAGAGTCGACGTCGTCGGGCGTGTATCCGTGCATTCCGTTCAGCGGAATCTGACACATATCGGACGGGACGATCTGGACGCCTGGATTCATCAGAAAGAGGGCGTCGCCGAAGCGGTGGTCGTCGCGCTGAATACCGTAACGGATCTGTTCTTCCCCGGAAAGAAAATGACCGTCGGCGGAGAACTTGCGCATGGCGGATTCGATTTTTCCCTTCGCGCCGGGTTTGAGCCAGTGGAACCGGGCGAGGGTGGAGTCGTAGCAGGCGCCGTAGTCAACGCCGAAGCGGAGACCGGTTTTTTCAATTTCGCTCATGACGTCGACGGTTTTTTCCAGCGGCGTCATGCCGTGGTCGGATACCACGGTGAGACGGGCGTCAACGCCGGATTCGCGGCAGACGCGGAGCAGTTCGCGGATCAGCGATTCGTACCAGCGGAGTTTTTCCGCGACGGCGCCGGGATTGCGGACATGCTGATGGAGCAGTCCGTCGAGACCGGCGGTGTAGAGAAAGAGGAAACGGGTACCTCGGCGGATTGCCTCCGCTCCGGTTTTGAAATTTTCCGCATCGGATTTATGCCAGTCGGAGATGTGGAACGGAACGCCGGTGCGTTTGAGCATGTCGCAGAGGTTTTCGAGCGGAGCCATGCCGTGTTCGACGAAGAGATTTTTCTTCTCTCCGTAATCCATCATGCCGAGTTTGTCAATGGGCATGCGGTATAGCTGGAAATATCCGGTGAATCCGTAGAGGAATTTCACCGCTTTGGAGAGCCAGTGACGGATGCGCCCGCGGTTCCAGAAGGGATCCGGTTTGAAGAGCGGCGCGAGCCGGGCGAGTCTGCGGAAAGGAGAGTGTTCCGGATCGAAGCGGAAGAGCCCGAGGTGTCCGTGCACGCTTGGTTTTTCGCCGGAAAGCAAAGTCGGAATGGCTGTGCAGGAGTAACCGAACTGCATTTCGAGTTTGCGGCGTTCGGGAAGTTCCTTTTCGAGAAAACGGTGTTCCTCCGCGATCTTCCAACCGAGGGCGTCAATGAACAGAAAAATTTCAACGCGTTTCATTTTGCAATCCTTTCCTTATGGCAGCGGTGCGAAGCCTGGAAGTGAACGTATATCGCCGGCGGGTTTCCGGAACCAGGATTTTTCCGGCGGCTGCGCCCCGTTCAGAAGATAACCGGTGACAGCCGCGGCGGGGCCGATGGTTTCCCATACCGTGTATTCGCTGGCGTCAACGCTGAACTGTTCCACGTTTGCCCAGCGGCGCCAGACTGGCCAGATTTTTGCGAGCTCTTCGGCGCACTGCTGTTCGGTCAGCCCTTCGCGCGGCAGGAGCGAGAGCACCGCGCCGGGGAAGTTGAGCACTGGACGCGGTTTGAGATAGAGTCCGTGCGCCAGCTGGATATCCGCGCGCGCAATGCCGAAGGTGTTGCGGTATGGCGTAATGCCCGGAACCGCTTCCGCAATGCCGTCCGCATAAGAGGGAAGGTCGAGGAACCGGACGGGATAGCTTATGCCGAGTCCGCTGGTCATGCTCATGCCGAACGGGTTCGCTCCGTTGTGAAAATCGTTCGCAAGGTAGGCCCCGTCGAGATACTTGACTTCGCCGGTGATTGCGTGGGCTGCGACAAGCAGGCGGGCGCGGCGGAGCGGATGCCAGGTTCCCCATGCCATCGTATGAACCCAGGGGCTTTTTGAATCGAACCACGGGGTGCGGTAGGGGTAGCTGTTCTCCTGGCAGTCGAGCATGCGGTCCGCTTCACGGATCAGGTCGCGGCGCCAGGCGAGCCGCAGACCGGAAAGCTCCTCTGTAATTTCAGGGAAAAGCTCCAGTTCGATCCAGAAGAGCGGGGAACGGCGCCAGCTGTTTTTGCGCATGGAGCTCAGCGCAGATTTGCTGTTTCCGATTGCCGGTTTGAGGTATTCACCGGAATGAAAATACTGTGCGAGCGCTGCTCCGGCTTTGACCAGAAATTCAGGTTCCGGCTCGGCCGGCTCCCGGTAGAAAACGGTGCGTTTGTTCAGCGAGTAGACTTTCTGAGCGCGGTTTGCCGGATTCATGGCAAACACCCATGCGCGGCGTGCGGATTCGGCAAAAATCCTGGCGTCATTTTCCGCTCCGCTCTTCTGAAGTGCGAGCGCAAGGAGCGCGGCATACGCGGAGTATTCGAGCGAGGACTGACGGGTTGCGGCGGAGATGTAATAGACGCAGGGATCCTGCGCGGGCATTCCTTCGCCCGGACGCGGATGACGTGTTGTCTCAAACCAGGTTCCGACTCCGCCGTCGGGCTGCTGTGCTGCGAGCAGGTGACGGAGTCCCCAGCTTGCTTCATCGAGAATATCGGGAATGCCGTTTCCGCTTTCGGGAATGCCGAGCTGTCCGTCTGAAAAATTCTGAGGCCGGAGCAGATAGACGGCTGCAAGGTCGCCGACGATTTCGAGGTGAAGCGGCCGGCGGTCGTAATCTGCCGCATCGTGCCAGCCGCCGCGGATGTTCAGCGGCGTTGTGTGCGGCGCGTTTTCCGCAATCAGCTGGAAGTGGCGGACGGAGAGGCTCTTCCCCTTTGCATCGTAAAAGCCGAAGTCTCGCTTCGGGTCACCGCCGCCGTAATGACGCTCATGCGGCGGAAACGAACCGCGGATGACGGATGTGTGACATGCCGCGGCGCTCCATTCTGTAAAAGGCGGACGCTTTTCGATCCCGCAGCGTTTGTGGTAGAGACCGCGCGCATGAATGAAGAACGCCTGGGCAGCGGCGTTGCGTCCGATGATAAACGTTTCACTCCTGCCGATGCCGTCGACATGAAGATAGTATTTGCCCGGCTGATTGAATTTGGAAAAGTCTAGTTCGAGCGTTTCTTCTCCGGTGAAAGGGGCTCCGTTGGAAGCGTCCGGATCGGCGCACCGTGCGGCGAGAGTCCCGCGGAAGACTGTTTTGCCCGTATCCGCCTGAATGAGTTCAAACGGCTTTCCTGCATATTGTTTCAGCGGCATGGGGCCGACGGTTCCGAGCCAGGCTCCGAGATAGGCGTAGCGGCGTCCGGCTTCGAGCGGATAGCCAGCCTGATTCCATTTGAAAAGTGCGGAAACCGCGATGTCCGGCGCGTGTGTATATGCGAGCGTTTCGCCGCCGGGAAGGTGAATTTTCAGTTTTTCTCCGTTGCTCAAAGGTCGGTCGAACTGAAGGAACAGATGATATGCGACTTCGGCGTTTCGGGTGGGGAGACCGTCGATGCGCAGAAGTCCGGTCGGATTCATCCAGAATCCCGTACGGACGACTTTAACCGGAGCGGCAGCGGATGTAAGTGAAATTTGCGGATTGTCGCGCAGACTCCGGACAAGTGCGGGGCGCTTTTCGAGAATGACGCGGGCGGGTTCAAGATCGCGGCGCAGTTCCTTTTCCCATTTCGGGACGCGGTTCCCCGAAATGGCGCTTTTCCTGTTCCTGCAGACATCCTGAAGCTGTGCGGAGCAATCCCCGGTAAGCACAAGCGTGCGGTCGTCGAGGTGCAGAATCCGCCACTCCGCATGAATATGCGGGACGGCAAGGAGCAGGAAGAACAGCAGCGGACGGATCATTTCTCTTTTCTCCTCATGGCAAGCGGATAATAGATGAAGCGGAAGTACCAGCTTGCGGGCAGAAGCATGAAAGACCTGCGGCAGAGGCGGCAGAGCAGAATAAGGCGTACCGCAATGCGTTTCGGCAATGTCGTGCGGACGAGAAATCCGCGAAGGTTTGCTGCGCCGTCGTCCGCCAGAAGAGCATGGACGGCACTGTGCCGCAGGGCAGCGGGGAGCTGTCTCCCGTTTTTCGGAAAGAACACTGCGCTGAAAAATGTGGAGAGCCAGACCTTCTGCCATGCGAACCAGACATTTTCCGGAACATTTTTCTGCGACATGGCGAATTTCAACAGCAACCGCAGCACTGTTCCATACGGGGTCGGATCCGGAAGAGCGGTGTAACAGCCCATGATGGAGTCCGGACGAATCCGGTAAAGATACAGTGCGCGGTCAAGCGCGAGAACGCTCTTCGCGAGAAACAAAATGCGGGGCGTCCATTCTTCATCTTCATGAAGCAGACCCGGACATTGGGTGAGACGGTGTCCGGAGAGAAATTCTTTGCGGCAGATGGAGATTTGGGTGATTGGAAACGGATATGCATGCAGCGCTGCAACCCGGCAAGTCGCTTCCGGACCGGAGAAAATTTTCCCGTGGTCTTCCGGCAGATAATTGAAGAAGCGCTTTCTCATCGTCCGTGTTCCGTCCGGTCCGGTCAGAAACTCCTGACAGGCGATTTGGACTGCATCGGGCGAACCGGCGTCTTGTATCGCGGCTGCGAGAATCTGCAAGGCGTCGTGTTCCAGCAGGTCGTCGCCGTCAAGAAAGACAGTATATCTGCCTTCCGCATGTGCGAGTCCGGTGTTGCGCGGGGCTGCTGGTGAACCGCTGCGGGGCTGTGTGAAAACTCTGATCTGCGGATTTTCCGCTTCCGCTTTGCGGCAGAGTTCGAGTGTGCGGTCACGGGAATCCTCAACCACGAGGATTGTTTCAAAATCCCGGAATGTTTGCGCGTTCAGCGAGGCGAGCGTTTCGGGAATGTACGTCTCTACGTCGCAGCATGGAACAATGACGGAAAAGAACGGCATCAGGAATCCCTCCGGACTTTAAGCAGCGGAAAGTAGAACAGCTGGAAGTAGAGCATAGCGGGGAGCAATCCGCCGGGAAGTGCAAAAAGAGTCATGCCGATCCGCTTCGGTTTTGAGGAGAGGCGGGCGAATTCGCGGAAGACGGCGTTCGTTCCTGAACCAAGCAGCATCGCGCGGACGGCACGGCGGTCGCGCATAGGATACTTCCGGTTGTTTTTCGGATAGAAGAAGAACCAGATGAAAATGGAGATCCATTTGTTCGCCCAGATCCGGCGGATGTCCTGCGGAACATTGTGCTTTTTGAGAAATTCCGGAACGAAGGCGAATTCGGCTCCGAGGTCATGCAGAATGCGTGCGGAATTCTTTGTTGTGACCGATTCGGGACGGCGGCGGTAGATGTAAAGGCTTTCCGCAAGGTAGAGCGTATGCTTTGCGAGGAACCAGCAGCGGGGAGTCCATTCGAAATCTTCCATCAGAAGTCCGGGATTCTGATACAGTTTGTTTTCCCGCAGGAATGCGGTGCGGCAGATGTTGAGCCATGTGTAGCCGCCGACAGCTCCGCCGTTTCCCATTTTGCGGATCAGGTCGGGCCCCGTCATGGAATTCCCGGATTCGGATGAAGGAAGGTTTGCAAGGGGGCGTCCGGGCTGCAGCGATCCGTCCGGCTGTTCGAGAATCTCTTCCCCGTTGAAGTGCAGAACATCGGTTTCCGGGTGCTTTTCGAGCAGAGCCGCGGCGCGTTCGAGCATCTCCGGCTTGAGCAGGTCGTCACCGTCGAGAAACGCAAGATATTTGCCCGCCGCATGATCCATGGCGTAGTTCCGGGAGACGGACGCGGAGCCGCTTTTCGGGAGCGCTGCAGTTTTGAAACGCGGGTCGGCGGTTTCCTTCCGTCTGCAGATTTCGAGCGAACGGTCGGTGGATTCTTCCACAATCATGAGGCACTCGAAATCGGGGAATGTCTGGGCGGAGACGGAATCGAGAGCCTGCATGAGGTACGGTTCTGTCTGATGTGCAATGACTGCAACGGTGAAGCGCGGAGTTTTCATTTCTTTAATTTCCTTTTGATTGCGGAAAAGTAAATTTTCTGAAAGAAAAACATTGCGGGGAGCATCCCAGTATATCTGGTGAGGAGGAAGACTCTCATTCCGATCCGCTTCGGCAGCGTTGCGAGTCTGGCGCAGCGCTTGAGAGTCGCTGTATTGCCGGAGGCGAAAAGAATTTTAGCCGCGGCTTTCCGGTCCGCCATCGTCAGCTTTTCATTGTTGCGCGGATGAAAGAAGGTGTCCAGGATCCGGGAAGTCCATTTGTTCGCCCAGATTCGCTGAATGGAGAGCGGAACGCGGTATTTGCGGATGAACGGCGGAACGCAGGCGAACTGACGAACCATATCGAAGAGGAAGCGCGGGGATTTTTCACTGGTGATGGAGTCGTTCCGGCGGCAGTAGACGTAGAGTGGATCGGGCAGGCAGACGATGCGTTTTGCGAGGAACCAGCAGCGGAAGACCCACTCGAAATCTTCGAGGATCAGACCTCTGTTCTGATAGAGTTCATTTTTGCGGAGGAAATCTGCGCGGCAGACGTTGATTGCCGTTGCGCCGAAGACGGTTCCGGTGGTTCCGGTCAGCAGAGTCATTTCCTGTCCGGTCAGCAGACGGTTCATTGCTTCCGGCGGGAGTTCAGAGAGGTGCTGAGGCGCGGAAAAAGTCCCGTCGGGCTGCTGGAAGACTTTGTGAAAAGTAAACTGGATGATATCGAGATTGCGGAATTTCTCGTTTGCCGTATAGACTTTTTCAAGCATTTCGGGCATGAACCAGTCGTCGCCGTCGAGAAATGCAATGTACTCGCCTTCCGCATGAGCCATTGCATAATTCCGCGAGACGGAAGCGGAGCCGCTTTTCGGGAGCGAAACTGTTTTGAAACGTGGATCCCTGCACTCCATTTTTTTGCAGATTTCGAGCGAACGGTCGGTGGATTCCTCGACAACCATGAGACATTCGAAGTCGGGGAAGGTTTGTCCGGAAACGGAGTTGAGCGCTTTCTGCAGACTGGGTTCGGTCTGATACGCTATGACGGCAACGGTGAAATAGGGCTTTGTCATTTATTTTCCTCCGGTCAGGCGTTTCAGGCGGTTTCTGATTTTTGTGTCGAGGCTGATGAACGGGGCGGCAATCCGGCAGAGCGTTTCGTGTGCGGAGTTCAGCGGAAACGGAACGTCGGCGGGACGGGTGAACCCTGCGGCGAGGGCGTAGTTGACCACGTCCGTGTAGCGCTTGAAATGCCGGATGGAGTACGGAGTCCAGCCGCGCCACGGTTTCGGCGAGCCGATGAAGTGAACATAGAGCTCGTTGATGTCCTTGTCCAGACGGTAGGTTTTCGCGGTTTCCGGCGCGCAGCCGGCAAAACAGAGGAGGCTGTTGAGCACGGATTCATCGAGCTGATGATAGAATTTGAGGCTGCGGTCGACGACGCCGACGTTTCCGGCGGGAAGGAGCTTCATCATCTGTTCATCCCAGCGTTCAAGGAAGGGGCGCGCGGATTTGTGAACGGAGAGGAAGCAGGCGGAACAGCTCTGGAGATTGCGCGGAGTCTGACGCTCACCGACGTCTGCGCGCCACGCGTCGAGAATCGCGGAGGGAATGGTGTGTCCGTCTTCGCCGCATGTGTAATTGCGGAACGCCTGCGGATTTTCCTGTTCGGAACGTTTGCGGATATGGATTTCGCCCGGATGTTCTGGAATGAGGCGGGCGGAGCAGTTGCCGGTGAAAAAGCTGTCGCTGTCAACCCAGGTGATGTATTCGGTATCGGCGAGAAGCATGATTGCCGGTTTGATGCACGTGAGCGAACGGGAGGTGGAATCAAGGTGATGGATGCGGACGTTTCCGAGCTGTTCGAGCATGGCGGCAGCTTCGGGCGTGAAACGGTATGCTCCGACGAGGACGGGTTCATCCATTCCGTTTTTCCGCATGGATGCGATCAGCAGAAAGATTCCCCAGAGATAATTGATGTCACCGGCGGTGACGACTGTATTGTTTTTCATGCGGCAAGTCTCCTTGATTCGATGTTTTGAAGGGAGGCGGCTTTCAGTTCGCGCCAGTGGCGGTTCATATAGTCAATGACGGCGAAGAAGATCATGAGTTCGAGGAAGTTCACCTGCTGTTTGAGGACCCATTCGAGAACGGACTGGATGTAAATGACCGTAAATCCTCCGAGCAGTCCGGCCGGGATGAAGAAGTATTCTGTGCGGCGCAGTCTGCCTGCAAGCTTCAGCGCAACGATCCAGTGATAGAAGAAGAGAGCCAGCAGCAGGAGAAAACATGGAATTCCGCATTCGGCGCAGACAAGGAGATAGATGGTTTCGACAATGCCGTCCTTGTAGTCGTCGGTGAATCCTTTCTTGGGGTCGCGGTGTTCGCTGTATTCGTAAGGCGGGTTGATTTTGATTCCCCAGTTGTTGAGTCCGATGCCGAAGAGGGGTTCATCGAGAATCATGTTCCGTGCGGCGATGGCGAAGTTGATGCGGGTCTGCCCGGAGGATTCGGGGGCGGATTCGAAGCGTTCGATAAGGCGCGGCGCGAGAATGAGCAGACCGAGCAGTCCGGCAAGGAGCATTATGGAGAGAAACTGAACTTTGCGTATTTTCCAGTCGAAGAGGAGCGAGACGGCTGCGGTGATTCCGCATCCTACCGGGTAGCATACCATAGCTCCGCGGGAGTAGGTGCGGAAGAGCACGGCCGAGGCGAGCGCGAATACGCCGAATCCGATCCAGCGCATTTTTGCTCCGGATGCATTCAGAAAGAGCGACAGGAAAAGAGCTCCGAGCAGTCCGGCGAACATCGCAAGGCTGTTCTGATGCGGAAACTGCGCGCGTACCTGGTAGATTCCGGAGAAGTGCTGCTGAACTACGGAGAAAAAGACACAGAGAACGACAACTGCGAATCCGGCAAGCAGCGGCAGCGGGTCGCCTTTTGTGAAATCCAGGTGGTAGTAGACCGCGAGATAGACGACGTAGACCATGCACATTTTCCAGACTTCAAAGAAGGAGAACAGCGTGTTTTCCGCCGTCAGCAGGGAGGGCAGGGTGAGGAGAAAGTACCCAAGGTAAATCCATGCGCCCGGATTCGGCAGGAGAGGGCGCAGGCCGCGGCGCAGGACGAGCGCGCCGATGATTGCCGCCGCGGCAAGATAGATCAGCGAGACTTCCATTCCGCGCGCGGTTCCGCGGTAGAGCTCGTGCGAGAAGAAGTTGATGGAAGTCTGCTGGAACATGAGCAGAGGCAGAACCAGGGCAATGATGCTCCAGTACAGCAGACGGCGGTTCATCGAGAGGAAAACTGCCGCCGGCGGTACGCAGAAGAGAGTCGCTGTGAAGATGAGATATTTCAAATTCCGCCTCAGAAATTAGCCCATGTGTAGACGGGGGAGAGAATCAGATTTGTCAGCTGTGCGGTCGGGATGAGTTTGCGCACAAAGACATTGTATTCCGCCATGTCGTCTTTCGGAATGTAGACGACGTCGCCCGGTTCAAGCATGACGTTCGGGGCGCGTCCCTGGAGTACGGCGTCGAGATCGACTTTGTAGAGTGACGGGTTTGCCACGCCGCCGCGGATGATGATCGCATACTGCCAGTAGGTTTCCTTGACGTGTCCGCCGGAAGCAAGCAGTTCGAGAAGCCCGAGGTTCTTGTCCCAGAGACGTTTATGAGGAGTGTTGACTTCTCCGATGAGACAGACCATGCTTTCGGAGCGGACGGCGATGTAGATGTAGTCGCCTTTGCGGAGCTGGAGATTGTGGTCGGGATCGCCCTGTTCGATGGCTTTGAAGAAATCAAGCGGAATCGCTTTGCCGTCGCGGATGAAGAGGGAGTGCTGAAGGTCGGCTGCGTCGAGAACCTGCCCGTCGAAGTAACGGGTGGAGGAGCCTCCGGCCTGCGCGTAGAGGTCGGTGAGACGCATTCCGTTTGAGATGCCGTACATGCCGGGATGTGTTACGGCTCCGGCGATGGAGGCTGTCTGCGAACTGATTTTGATGGGGGAAACGCCGACTTTCGGATTTTTGATGTAGACCTTCAGAATCTCTTCGAGTTTTTGCGAGGCTTCAAGCAGAGTGAGTCCGGCGAGCTTGATCTGCCCGATGAAGACCATGCCGATGAAGCCGTCGGGCGTGACGGTTGTTTTGATATTGAGATCGGTGTGGTTGTAGACGACGATTTCGAGCATGTCCCCGGCATTGATTGTGTAGGGCGGCTCGGGCTGCTTTGCGAGGCGGCGGAGATAGGCGAGCTGCTTCGCCCGGTCTGCGTCGGTGACACCTGTTTCATCAACAATGGCGTTGCGGGATTCCGAGAGGAGGGGAAACTCGCTGTAGTTTGCCGTGAAGCGGTCGTAGCAGCCTGCGAGGAAAAGCGCGGCAGCGGAGATGAGAAGCGTGCGGAGAAGTTTCATGGTCATCCTTTCTGCTCCATGTCTCTGGACGGATTGCCGATGATGACGGCGTAGAGCGGGCGGGTGTTGCTTTTGTTGATATTGATTACATGACGCAGCATCATGCGCGGCGTGCGTTCTGCTCCGACGAGGATGATGGAGGCGTCGCAGAATGCGAACATCTGCCGGAAGAAGAGCCCCTGTTTCTGAACGGGCAGTTCCCGGGTGATGAAGATGAGATCGAAGTTTTTCCCGAGCTCTTTCAAGTCCTCTTTGAGCAGGCTCAGTTCGGCGTGGGTGAGCATGTACGGGTTTTCAACGGGGAGAAAGCCTTCGCCGCCGGAGCAGAAGATGGAATGGAGAAGTGTCATGCTGCCGTTTTCCTCGAAACTTGCGGAATCGACGATGCGGAGAATCATGACGCGTTTTCCGTTGGATGCGCTCTGCCAGAGGAGTGTTTCGGCGAGTTCCGGGGGAGTTTCGGAGCCCGGAAGATGACCGATGAAAACAAGTTTGGCTTTCGGGTTGGCGTCAAAAAATGTGTAGTAGATTTCGCCGAGCATATTGCGTCCGTGGGAAGCGGGGCCGTACCCGTTTCCTCCGCGCGGGAGTATGCCGAGCGGGACGATCCCGAAGTAGCAGTCGAGCTCTTTGAAGCTTTCGACTTTTCCTGTTGTAAATTTGAAGACCAGCAGGGCAACGGCCGCGAATCCGGTCAGGAAGAGCGAGAGAAAAAGAACGATTGCGATTTTCTTCTTGTCGAGCGCTTTCGCTTCCAGTGCGCGGTCTGCAAATTCGAGCGGCTGCAGTTCTTTTTCCGCGGAGACTTTGAGGTAGTTGAGGTCGGTGACCATGTGTTCCACGGTTTCAAGATTTTTCCGGTTGGTCTCCTGATGAAGTTTCAGCTGATTCAGCTGAGGAAGAATTTCAATGAGCTTCTTCATGGCGGCTTCGTTCTTGGCGAGTTCCTGACGCAGAACCGAAAGGTTTGCTGTGAGGTTGTCGTTTTCGGCGGACGCCTCTTCAAATTCCTTCCGGAGTTTTTCCGCGGCGCGGAGGCTTTCTTCGGAGACGGATTTTATGCCTTCGCGGCGGAGAAAATCATCGTAGGCTTTGCGCATGGCTTCGCGGCGGGCTTTCAGCGCGAGCAGTTTCGGGTTGCTGTCGGTGTAGAGCTGGCTCTGAACAAGCACTTCATCGTCGGTTTCTTTCAGGTCCTTGAGCTGTTCTTTGATTTTTGCTGCGTTGCGGAGCGCGTTCGGATCAAGATGGCTGATGAGCAGGGAGAGCTTCTGCTTGCGCATCGCCATGTTCGCCTGGCGGATGACGAGTTCGGACAGAGTCTGTTTCTGTTCGGAGATATGCTGACGGAGGCGTTCCAGTTCGGACGCGGGGTCGGTTAAGCCGACTTCCCGTGCGAGACGGACGGCCTGTTCCGCGTTTTCGCGGATGCTCTGTTCCAGACGTTTTTTCTGCTGCTGGATGGCGTCCATCCAGTTTGCGAGATCTGCGAGACGGAACGCGCGGTACTGCTCCATGCAGACGCGGGCAAAGGTGTTTGCTTTGAGAATGGCGTCCTTTTCCGTGTTGGCGCTTGCAAGAATCTGAAAGAGACGGTTCTGGTTGCGCTTCTGATGAATCTCAATATTGTCGTTGGTGAGGCGTCCGGCGGCTCCGGTACGGGCGAGTTCCTCTGTGGTGCTGGAAAAGGTCGTGTTGCGTCCGAAAAGCTGAAGCATTGCATGGTCGTCGATCGGCTTGTAATAGGAGGATTCCTTCGGCTGGTAGAGCAGTTCCAGCTCCGCTGTGAAACGGGTCGCGGAGCGCTTGTTGCGGACAACAAGAAGCGCGGAGAGCAGAAGCAGAATAAGAAGGAAGAGAAGCCCGAACAGGAACAGGTGGCGGAGCAGGAGCTGCTGCACGAGCTTGCGGAGCTTCTCCATGCGCAGAAGCTGTTCGCGTTCGTTTTCTTCTTCAAAATTGATTTGCGGGTTGTTCTGGTTCATATACATTCTTTCAGTTGAAGTTCTGCCATGCATGGTAAAGCCGTTTGGGGCATGGCGGATAGAGCGGAGCGGAATTCAGAGCATCATGAAGTTCCGCGATTACGCAGACCAGCGGATCATCGCGGAACATCGGTGCGGGTTCAAGCGTGCGGGTGCGCAGAATCCAGCGCAGAAGCTGTTTCCAGCCGCAGGCGTCTTCTCTTTGAGCGAGCGTATGCAGAGCGCGGCGCAGTTCTCCGGGAGAGTGCGCGCCGGTGAGACGGAGCAGTGTGCTGTTCCAGAGTTCGCGCAATTCACACCAGTGAGCAGCGGGATCGGCTGGCATCCGGTCATGCGGAGCTGTTTTGAATGCAACCGCCTGAGCGTAGAGTTCGGCGGTTCGCCGAGGGAAAACACCGGTGCGGGCAAGTTCAAGCAGACGCTCTCTGCGTTCTTCCACATGCCAGAGATACCCTTTGTCCGCGATGAGGAATGCATCGCCGCAGCCGAGGATGCATTTGTTCCAGTTGCGGAGGATGAAGCCCGTATCGCCGGAGTGCGAGGCGAGCTTTTCTCCGGCGAAGAGCAGCCCCATTCCGCGGTTGAGCATCAGACGAACCGCTTCCATGAGCGGGAGCTGTTCCGGAGCAAGCACGGGAACTGCGCCGGCCAGCGCATCATCGGAGCCGCAAATGGTGACGAACCCGTGGCGGAGCTCCTGAAACATCAGGGTTCGGGCGGAACGTTTGAGTTCGGAACTGTTTTTGACCGGACCGAAATCAACATCGATCCCGAGTTCCGCGTGCCATTTCCGGGAAACCTCGCGGAGGGCGGAATCGATATGCGCTTTGTCTGTCTTGCCAAGTCCGGTTCCGACAGGAAAGAAATCAAGGTCGTTGTAGAGACGGACGGTTCCGTTTTTGCAGAAGACCCCGCCTTCTCCGCGGCCGTACCCTCCGCCGAGATAGACCCCTGCAAGCCCGCGCAGGTTGAGCGCGGCAATGTCGCTGCGGATGCCCTCAAGAGCTTTGCGCAGGAGCGCTTCCGCCTCCGGGTTCGCTGAAGCGGTGAATTGGAGATTGTTCCGGTTCATTATGAGAGCCCCCGCAGGAGAAAACCGGCGAACGTGATGCGGAGAACCGCAGGTATTGTCGCGTGGTGGCTGAAATAAAGGTCATCAATGATCTGCTGTTCCGGAGATGCTGCAACGGACCAGGCGTCGGAAGCGCAGAAGACATAGTGTCGGTCGCGGGCGGAGCGGCGCACGAGAAGCCCGCGGTGGAGCAGAGCGTCCCAGATCTTCGGGTAACGGTCCATTGAAAACTTGCGTCCCCAGACGGATTCCCGGAAGTGTTTTCCGAAGAGTGCGAGAACAAGATATGGAACCAGCAGCAGAAGCGCGAGGAGGAGCAGAAGAATCCGTTCGGTCAGCGCGGTGAAATCGAGCCCGTGTAGCGTTTTCATTTTTGAGGAGACGCCGATCTCTTCCTGATCGACATAGATATCGTTTTCCGCATCGATGATGCGTCCGCCGGAGACGATTTTATCCTTGAATTCCATTTCGTATCCGACGTATGTATCGTCAAGAACAATGGTGTGTTCGAGAACGGTTCCGCGGTCGATGAGGGAATCTTCTCCGATGATAACGCCGTTGCGGAGGGTGCAGTCGCGCTCAAGACGGATATTGTCGCTGAGCATGACGGGCGGTTCAATGGAACAGTTCTGTTTGATGGAGACGTTCATTCCTGTGTAGACGCCGTTTTCCGCCGAGTACCCGGGGAGAGTGTAGGGGGCGGGAGAGGCAAGCAGGGAAAAGTTGAGGTCGAAATACTCTTTGAGTGAAGAGATGCGGCGCAGAGGACCTGTGTAGCGCTTGAGGGAACCGCGGGAGTAGAGAAAGAGTCCGTCCGCAGAACTCTGTCCGGGGATGCAGTCTTCGAGATGAGCGAAGATTTCCGCGAGCGTTCCGGTCTGCGGGAGGATTGGACCGCGGAAGATCAGTGTTTCGCTTTCGCCGATAAATGCGGCGTTGCGTCCGGTGAGCGCCTGCACATCGGGGCAGAGGGAGGCTCCTTCGTAGCTGATCTGGAGAGGCCAGCGGTGTTCCTGCGATTCGAGACGGCGGCGGAACGCAAGATCCAGATTGTAATCGAGCACGAGCGCCCGTTCGGCTCCGAAGACAGTGCAGAGGTCGAGAAGATGTTCTGCAAGCGGTTTTCCCGCCAGGGGCATGGAACAGAGGCTCTTTTCAGGGAAGAACTCGTCGCACCACTCGAATCCGGCGGTGTAGGGAGCTATGATGGCGTTCATCAGTAGGCTCCTTTTCCGGTCAGAATGGCGGGAATGGTCAGAAAGAGAATTTTGAGGTCTTCGCGGAAACCGCGGGCGCGGATGTACTCTTTGTCGAGCTTGACCTGTTTGGAGAACGGAATATCGCTGCGTCCGGAGATCTGCCAGAGACAGGTGAGCCCCGGAATGACGTTGAGACGTTTGCGGTCTTCAAGCGAATAGTTCTGCACTTCCTGCGGGAGCGGGGGACGGGGACCGACAAGACTCATGTCGCCGGTCAGGACGTTGAAGAGCTGGGGGAGTTCATCCATGCTGGTCTTGCGCAGGAAATGCCCGATTCCGGTGATGCGCGGATCGTGCTTCATCTTGAAGAGCACGCCGTCCGCAGATTCATTCTGCGCGAGAAGTGCGGATTTTCTGCGTTCGGCGTCGATGTACATGCTGCGGAACTTATAGAATTTGAAGTGTCTTCCGAAGCGTCCGACGCGGATTTGCGAGAAGATAACGGGGCCGGGCGATGTGAGCTTGATTGCGATTGCGAGAATCAGCATCAGCGGAGCAAGTGCGATCATGGCTGCGAGAGAGAGAAATATATCCAGAAGCCGTTTGATGAAATAGGACATGGCGACCGTGAAATTCCAGAACTGCATCCGGAGAACAACGGACTCTCTTTCCCCGGAACGTTTTTCGAGTTCCCGGGAAAGAGCTGTGAGCTTGAGATCGAACTGTTCTCTGGTCTTGTCCTTCATAAAAAATCCTGAAACCGGCGTTACCTGCAGACGGAAAATTCTTTTTCGAGTTCCGCAAAGACCGGTCTGCATCCGGCGGAATCGTTCAGCTTTGCTTTCTGTTCAAGGTCCAGCGCAAGTTCCCTGAGCCGGTTTTCCCCGACGATTGCGGCGTCTCCCTTGAGTGTATGGGCGGCGTGGGTGAGAGCGGCGAAGTCTCCTGTATTCAGGGCGTCATGGGCAGCGGAGAGGTTTTTCTGAAAGCCGCGCAGAAATTCTCCATAAACCTCTGCGAGGAGCGCCGGGTCATCGCTTGCCAGCTGCTCAATCAGATAATTTTTAACAGACTCTTTCATATTCATGGACTTATACCTCCTTCATTTGCCAAGGCAAGGAATTTTGAAAATTGTTTCATTCAATTCGCTCCAGCGGTGAACGATGATGCGCGGGGCAAGTTTCTGGAGGATGGGAATACCGCGTCCGCTGACGGCATGGGCGTCGCTGAGCTGCTCCAGTTTTTCGTCCGGCGAAAGATCTGTTCCGGTTTCTTTCAGCTGATGGAAATCCCATTTGCTTCCGCGGTCCCATACGGTGATGCGGAGACCGATTTTCGGGAGGCAGATGAGGTGCAGTACAATGATTTCTTCGCCCTGTTCGTCTCTCTGGAATCCGTGTTCCACGATGTTGGTCAGGAATTCGGAAAGAAGGAGTTCGAGGCGGACGCTTGCGCTTTCCGTGTGACAGCAGGCGCTGATTTCGCGCACGGCCATCTGGACGCAGTCATCAACATGCAGGTTATTCGCGGGGATGAGGTGGACGATTTCCCGATCCCGCAGGCGGGGCTCTTTCCGCAGGGCGAGAATCGAGCAGTCATCCTGCTGGTAACGGTAGCCTGCATTGGCGAGCGCTTCGTAGAGACGGGCGGGCAGCGACCAGATGGTTCCGTTTCCAGTCTCTGAATTCAGAAGCTGTTCGCGCAGAAGCTTTGTGATGAATCCGGAGGGAGGATACTCGTTTCCGGCGGCGTCCTTCGTGAGATCGATGACTCCATCGGAGCTGACCAGAAAGACGGCGTCATCGGGAAAGTGAAATTCCACAACGTCCTCTTTGCTGATTTTTGTTCCGCGAACCATTCCCAGAGGAATGGAGCCGCGTTTTTCCGGGTTGATGAAGAGCTGTTCTCCGGTGGACTGGCGGATGCAGAGGACCGAGGGAATGCCGGCGTTGAGCGAGCGCAGAAAGTTGTTCTTGAAGTCGAAATAGATGATTTTCGCACACATGTAGACAATGCTGGAGAGGTGTGTGCAGAGAAAGTCGTTGAGATCCTGCGCGATGATGTCGGGACGGTTTCCGCTCTTTTCGTTGACGATCTGCTTGAGGAACGTCTGAACCGCCATCATGGCAAGCGCGGCGTGTGTGCCGTGTCCGGAGATGTCGCCGAAGATGAAGAGCGCGGAGTGGTCGCTGAGCGGAAAATATTCAAAGAGGTCGCCGCTGATCTGTTTGAACGGACGGTAGAGACAGGAGTATTCGCATCCGTTTCCCTTGTGAGCCCAGGGTGGGAGGACCGCCTGCTGAACAAGGGCGGCGAGGGAGAGATTCCGGTTCATCTGTGTTTCCTGGGCGATCATGGCTTCGCGGAGGTGGAACGAGTGGCAGACCTGGCGGAGCTTGTTCAGGAGCAGTTTTGTACCAGCACCCTTTGGCAGATAGTAGGAGAAAAGGTCGTCCATGATCTGCGTGAAGAGTTCGTTGTTGAATCCGTTCGAGGCGGAGGTCAGATAGATGAACGGAATGTACGCGTTGAACGCGCGGACCTGTCTGCGGAATTCGAAACCGTCGACGGGTTCCATGAAAATATCGGAAATGATGACGTCGAAATTTTTCTGTTTGAGAAGCGCGAGCGCCTCCTCCGCGTGTTCCGTTGCTTCAAGCCTGAACTCGGTGTTCCGGAGAAAGGCTTTGAGTACGAAAGAGATAAGCGGTTCGTCATCAAGCAGAAGGATGTTGAAGGTCTTGTTGTCGTCAATTTCCATTTCTTGTATTGCTGCTGGTTCCGGATGTTTTTTTATGCGGTCCGGTTGAAGCAAGCAGTTACCAATAGTAACTGCTTGCTTGCTTGCTTGCTT